>ERZ1370068.1651-contig-11564_pt1 | contig 97530 bp, 165 predicted proteins | sample MGYA00561227_ERZ1370068 | MGnify/ENA primary metagenome ERZ1370068 (study PRJEB38410, sample SAMEA6850437) | metagenome | study: Metagenomic assessment of the ecological functions of the soil: analysis of the soil microbiota associated with the...
ATGCTTCGTTCAGTTGCGACCGCATTGCTAAATTCACGTGGTTCTGCGGTTTCCAGAGCGGCAGGCCAGGCAGCGCCAGAGATGCACGTTCATTGTCGGCTCTTGTGCCGATTCCCGCGTGACGAGATTGACAAAAGCTCGGCAAGACGGGCGTCGATTTGATCGACTAGCGGCCGGATTGTTTGCCAAGCGGCAAAAGTAAAATCTTCTTCAATGTCCGATGAGGAAGGGAAATTCAACCCGTTCAACTTGGGCGGGATTAATGTGAGAAGTACGATCCTCCTATAAACATAGGGCGGACGAACCCTAGAAAGGGGCGAGCTTTTTGTGATTTTTAAGATTTTTAATTCCCCAATAAAAACAGGGAATTAAGATCTGAGCAGATTCTTTCGAAGGCTTTGGATAAGACGTTTGCTTCTTGAACGATACGGTAGGCCGACTCTTTGGGCTGCTGCTATGATTGTGGAGCCCGGAAGTGCGCCTTTAAAAACTCGACACCCTCTGCCCCGGCGCGCTTTTTTGTGCGTGCGCATGAACAGCCTGCACGCACAAAAACGTCCGACCCTGGCTCATCAAAACGTTTGCTATGTAATTGGCTCTCGATGTCCGGCGCCCATTTATCAAGTTTCCTTGCCGCCCTATCGATTGTTTTCCATTCGTTGCGCTGATGAAGGCGCCTTCTCTGAAATGTCTTCCTTCTCGCCGGCCAATACTGGAACACTTTCGCGCAGCAGGGCCATTTCCCATCACGCCAAGCTCGCGACATCGGACCTTCCAAAACTCTCTTTCCACTGGCAGCATTTTGATGTATGGAGCGCCGGAAATTCTTGTTGAAGAGGCGTGATGACTTCCTCATCAGGTATTTTTGTTTGACGTTGATAGCTCGCGCCATAATTCGCCCCACCGTCCCCAACATTTCTCTAATATCATCGGCGCTTAGCTTGCGTGCCATGAACTTTGCTTTGATCGCCGCGAATAGTTCTCTGGCACGATCTGAGCCGCCCCAATATCCTAATCATTTCCGATGTGAACGGCTTGTCATGGCAACTCTCGCTGCAAACTCATCATCAAAAAACGGCTCTTCGAGCTTCAAGGCTGCAAACAACGCAACAAGCCACTCGGTGTGGACAGCGGCAATAGGCTTCATAAAGTTCTTGGATCAGCATTTTGACTCCATGAGAGTAATTCGGCGAGTAATTCGGCGTGTGAAGATTTATTTCAAACTCGATAAGCTCGATGGAACAGCATAAACGAGGTTTGTATTTCAAATGCGCTGAAGATAATACAAGCCGAGAAAATCTATAGGATTGAGAGATTATAATCGGCTTTTTCGGTCTTGATGAACCGATGATGATATTAAGGATTTCGCCAGAGTCCTTTTCTTGTACCGCCAGGTCAGTGGATTTTCCATTCCTGTGCCTTCTCGTCTCCTTTGGTGTGCGCGACTTACCTATTTCACGAGTCAAGATCGAGTGTCAAAATGAAACTCGGCTCGAACTGGAGCCAGGAGACTCCCATTTCCCTGGAGCATGGGCGCTATATATGTGGCGCCCTTGAAAGCTAAAGACGACACGGCAAACATCTGATCGGATATAAGGGCATTTGGTTTGATCAGCACGCTTTCATCGAAATACAAAAGGGTCCTCGATCATCAGGCGGCACGCAGCATTCTGGCAGCCGGTACTCGGACGAGTTTATCCATGAGCTGGTCGAAGGTGTCAATAGAATGTCGCCAACTGTCAGACACTTAGCTTGCAGGCGCTGCCTTAATCGACTACCTCACACCGACTTGGGGGTACGCATGCCTGGAGTACCACAAGTGAACAAGGTCTTTGGCGCTGGCACGAGCCGGGATTCAAAAAAATAAGGAATGTTGTGCTTGCCGCTGCCCGGTTGGTGCCAAGTCTCACGGTGGAGCGGAATTAATACTGCCGGGGCTTCGGTATCGCAAAGAGACAGTCGTGTGGCTTCTAGGTCGCAAGCAGTCAGTAGCCGGGAGCGCGTTGTGCTCACACTGAGCGCAAATGCGCTGGCTCAACTTAATTGGCTCTGAATCACGTTGCGTTATTCGCACGTTCCCATTATTCTCATTCCTTCGCATCAGTCTAAATTCTTCACACTACTCGTCGCGATAATAGAAAGCCTGTCATTTTGTGAGGGCTGACTTAAGCAACGCAGATCCCGTTCGTTGGGCGAGCGGAATGGAGGTTGGAGGACTTGTGCGTGCCTTGCGGTCCGGCTTCAGCCGTTTACAGTAAAGTCGCAGTCGTTACGCGGACCGCCTATTGGTTCCCAAGAACGGTGCCCTATCTCTTCTTACGTACTAAGTCTCCCTGATCCAGGCTGGCTTCGTCAAAGTCGAGTGTTCGTCCTGAGGAGCTTCGACGGGCAAAGGACGAACTGAAGTCGTTCTGTGCAGAAGTTCGCCAACCATTTGATAAGATCAACAGGTCGAGACAGGACGTGATCGCAGAGACCGGAAAATATCAGGAGATGCGCTGATCCAAAAGCCTTTTCGAGGAGGCAAAATTCCTGATCCTGTAACTTTCAATGAAAAGTATGCACCTACGCCGGGCCAAAGTTGCAAAAAGGACGATCCGCTACAAATAGGGCGCACCACAGGATCGTGAGCCTACACTGGTTACACTTAAGTAGTTGACCATTCGCCTTCCTATCCTCGAAGTGCTCTTGCCGACATGCCAGACAAGCGTATCGCGATTATTGCTCGCTAAAAGCAGCTCCTTTAGGCGGCGATAGCGCGGAGATTTCTACCATCACCGTTAATGAGTTATATGAAAAAAAAGACTATCGGCAGGTAGTGTGAGCTGGAATTTTCTGAGATTATTTGTTGAATGATCGCTCCGCCCAAATCGTATGTAGAAGAGAGATCCCGGAGCAATAGATGGGTTCTGCGCGATTTCATTCTCGCGATCGCTATGCCGGCGAGTGATCATCAGTTATCAATTAATGCCTTTTTCGGTTTGATCGGCGCGAAAACGGCGGTTATTTGCTTAAACGGGTAGGCGAGATATGTCATCCGCTCGCCAGAGAAATTCCACTCATTCACCTCTCCACGGAGGCCACGGCTTGAAGATTCTTCCTTATTTCATTTACGATCTGAAAAGCAGAAAACAATTCCCTGCTCTGCAGACAATCCATTCGTCGAGCTCATAGGAGCTTTTGCGCGTCGAAATGCCGAACGAAAGATCATCGTTTTTGGACGGGTTTACCAAGCTCCACATCACCACGTGACGAGCCTTCGGCGCTGCGATCAATCATGCCCGTACTGCCGAAGTCTCGCGCCAGGGTAGTGACGCGGATAAAGGCGTTTTCGACGTTACCCGCAGGAGGCTCTGCGTCGTTCTGTGGAACTCGTACGCTCCACATCGCCAGCGCCTCATATAACGATGGAGATTTCACTGGGAGGAGGGCAGCGCTCGTCAATTTCGAGCTCGTTAAGGAGGGAGTTCGTACGTAGCAAATCGCGTATAACGCGAGCCATCTGGCCAAAACAATCGACTTCGATGCTTTACCTGGGACGCAGCACTTTCGATGCTAGCTGATGAGCATTTGGACTTTGCGAAGAGTGCATGATCTTGATCTCCACATCGCTGGATGGCCCCTGAATTTCTTCGCTGACGGCAATCGACCGATGATTGGTGGCAAGGCGACCACGCGGTAGTCACGCAAAACATACGACGGGCACCACGGGAGCCTTAGGTTTGTGGAGGCGGTATCTGCGTTGATTGGCAACGACGAAGACTAGCTTTGCAATATCCCAAAGAAATCGTGGGCGAGAGTACATCGGCGTGGATTTGGGTTCAGATTTTGTACGGGAGTTTAAATCCCTTTGGGTTCGCGCCGTTAAGAACTGCCGCAGCCATTGGATACGGCGTAGACGAGAGTTGTCCGTTTTTACAAAGAGATTCTAAGCTACGTCATTGGCATCCAATCGAGCGGGTGGGACTTTTCTGGAAGCATTTTGGCGATACGATGATCCTCGCAAAATACAGACGCCCTGGGCCATTGGATTTGTCGATCTCAATCACCAAGCGGGGCCGGTATCGGCGTTGCGCTCTACAATTACGACGGCGAGTAGCTGGCAGCGCGTCCGGTGAGGGTCGCATGCTCACGCGGAGAGTCGAGTGACTATACTTTTCAGCCTCGGCAGTGTGCGGAAGACAGTTACCGAGATATATATTCCTGGGGACCACTATGCGGCGCATCGCCGCAGCCTCCTGCAACGGCAGCTGTCTGGCCGGGTGTTCGAGACTGCGCTTGCCAGACGCATGTTGCGGAGCTGATCCTGTTGCTTGTTTTCACCTACCGCACCCAAGGTGACATCTTTTTTTGGTAATCGCCCGACCAGTGCCTACTGCCGCAAGAATATGGCAATCCGTTGAATACCTTTTTCGATTTGATCGTAGAAGAGCGTTGTTGATTCTCCGACGTTGAGCGCATCTTTTGGAGCTAAGAGATAAACCATGATGGTATGGTGAACCAGTTGAGGCTTCCCGGCGGACATATGGCTCAGAAGCTCTCTAGTCAGGGCATTGGCCGGGGGTTGGCGGTTCGAACCTTGGCGCGAATAGCTTTCCGCTTCGGGTCGCTGAAGCAGTGACCGCCGGTAATTACTTTTCGCGCTCACTAAATACAACGGACCAGAAACGAATTAGAGGCTGAAAGGTTACGCGGCGCTTTACTGGTTGAAAACGATGCGTCAGTTAGGGTTCCCGAGGGTTATTCAGGGCCCGTTGGTCGAATACTTGATGAAGATTTATCGTTTTATCAGCAATGATTCTATAGTCGGTATAAATCCCGATGGTTCTACGAGAATACTGTTCCGACCGGAATCACGGAACAACACGATTTTCTCGACTGTAGAATGCAACAGTAACTGTCTGATGTGCTCTCGGCCTCCGATACTATCAAAGATAAGCGAATCACGTTGATGAACATTTTGCGCCTTATAGATTTAATAAAAAAGAAGCGCCCGATGGCAATGGGAATTACCGGAGGAGAACCAGCCTTATAAATTTGATGGCCTGGTAACGATTCTTTCGCTGAAGAGCGTTTCCCGAATACGATTGTTCATATGCTTACAAACGGTCGATTGTACGCTTATGAAGGTTTAGTTGTAGAGATAGCAAGCGTTGACCACCCTAACTTTGCATCGGCAATTCCGCTCTATTCAGACATTGCGACTGAGCATGACTATATTGTTCAAGCTGAAGGCGCCTTCGACCACACTATAGCGGGGCTGTATACTAACGCGGCTAAGCGGCTTACGCATAGAAATCGGGATCGTCCTTCATCAGCAATCTCTAACCCGACCAGATCAGCTTGCAGAGTTTATTTACCGGAATCTCCCATTTGTTGACCATCAGCATAACCTCCATGGGATTGAAAAATTATGGTTGTTGTGATTAAGGCTAGTGGGATTTATTGTGGGAGAGATCAATTGAATATGCATCTCGTCTTGAGAGCGCTGTTCGTTACTTGTTTTATCAGCACATGAATGTATCGATTTACAATCTCCAGTTGTGCGTTCTGCCTCGATCGCTATGGGGTTTTGCTCGCAAAGCATATCGGATTTCAAAACATATCTGGAAGAATGCGCAAAATGCAGGGGCGCGGAATCAATGCGGAGGGCTTTTCTTATCATCTGAAAGGCATAGCCGGGGGATACATGCAATTAAGCTGGATGAGATTGAAGAGCACACCCAACACTCCTTTGGTTTGTTCTCCATGAGTGTCTAACTTGTGAGGTTTGGCGTTAAGAGATGAAGAACTTAGGTCAGAACGGGCAACATATCAGGCAATGATAAAACCGACATCACACTAACATAGATGTCATTAATGTTGGCTGGAGACGAGAAGCTCTTCAACTGTAACCGGTGGCTTGGTTCGATGAATTTGCCATTCAAGGTTCTCCTTTATGATCTCGGCGCTCCACAGTCCACGTCCTTGCTCTCGGGCTTCCCGCTCCAATCGCCGAAACTCTTCCATCCGCGAGAATGGATAGCGTGTGAACGCGTGTCCGTAGCCTTGCCGAATAATCTCCGCGTTTAACAGCGTCCCATCTTCCAGGAAGATATACGCGAGGGTGCGCCCGTATTGATCTTTATGACCCAAATGATTGTTGGCTTGATCGTATTCCAAGCGTATCCGCTTTCCCTCTGCGAGCCGCTTGGTGAAGGCGCTCGCTTCCTTGCCAAAATATTCGACCGGCGTGTTCCGGGCGTTTGGTTTCGGGTGTGTCCACACCGATCAAGCGCACACGTTCGCCCGTACCAAGCAGGAGGGTGTCACCATCCACCACTCGCTGAACGTACTCAATGTCCGGTGACGTTATGCCGGGATCGGACGGATTGAGGAATGCAACGAGCAGCGCTAAGAAGGCAACGCTGAATAGCGGTAACTTCCAGGAATGAAGCGGAAAGCGCATGGCGCATTGTCCATATGTGCAGGCGAGCCGTCAAGTATCCAGGGAAATTTACTCGCGAGAGCAGACAAAGATCAAATAACGGCAGTTCACTGAGGGGCGGGAGACGTTCGGGCGTGACGTAAAGAAAACCCGAACGTGCATCTCCACCGTCTACTTTGGCGACGTGGTGGTAACGAGTGGATACAGCGTCGTTGCAATCAGGCTATCCTTCAGCCCTCGTTTACCCCTCCCCCATAACCGCAGCTTCTCTGCAACTCCAGGGAGCTTATGCCAAGGGAGCTAATCTGCTGTGCTTTTGGTATCCGGTTTGCCCTACAGTTTAACGACAGCCGATGCTTCGCAACGAAAGGAGTCTCCGATGAAAAACGCTGAGATTTCATTGTTGGCTGCACTGCTCGCGCTGGCGATCCACGCAGGCGGTCTAATCATGCTTTTAGCGTACATCAATGTTCGTTCCGCTTTTGGCTCGTTACACCTCGGGCTGATCCATTTTTAGTTTTTGGCGAACTTCATGGTTGAAGCTCTCGAGTGGTTGTTGGTCTGCCTTCGCGACTAAGCAATGATAAGGCACAGATGCTCTGCTTTGCGGACGCCGGGGAAGCGCACCATGAGAAACACCAACACGACTCGTGTTGGCGATACGCATCATTTGTTTTCTTGGCCTTCGACAACGATTTCCATGAGCATCATGTATGGCCTGAACTGGGCATCGATAGGCTTTTGGTTTAAAACATAAGAGCTGCCTTGGGTCTGAGACTCGAAGCGCAGCGCCTTCAGTCGTGGAGCATGGGTGGGTCGTGACCGTTTTTCCCCTAATCACTATACGACATGCGATGGCCACAGCCCAAACAGTGGCCGTTGACCATGCGCGCCGCCGACCAGGTGTCGAGGCTGTGGCTATCTTGCCGGCCTAGTTCAAGATAGCCGACCATCGCGGACAGCTCCGGGCTGAATATCTTTGCCATATCGAGTCCTTGAAGCGTTGCAGCATCTATAACGCGCTCGTCCAGACGGACGTTGGTCAACCGTATTAAACCGAAATCGAAACCTTTCGGTCAGCTGTCATCGATACCTGTGTCATCCGATACCTGTAGATCGTTCATCCAGCGACATGATACCCTTACGGAATGGCTCGGCCCATCTCCCGCGGCGTCCTCTCCTTCGGTCTAGTCTCCATCCCGGTCGAACTCTATTCGGCCATCGAAGACCACAACATTCGCTTTCATCTGCTGCACAAAAAGTGCGGCTCGCGCGTGCGCAATCAATTGTTTTGTCCGGTCTGTAAGGTCGTGATCGAGCGCGACGAAACGGTGCGCGGCTACGAGGTTTCCAAAGGGCAGTACGTAAGGGTCGAAGATGCCGAGCTGGAAGCGCTCGAAGCCGAGGCGAACAGCAGCATCGACATGCGGGAGTTCATCCCGATCGAGAAAGTCGACCCGATCTATTTCGAGAGCAGCTATTATCTCGCGCCGGACAAAGGAGCGGATAAGCCCTACCGGCTTGCTCGCCGACACGATGGCGAAGACCGGCCGCGTCGCGCTGGCGCAAACGGTTTTTCACAACAAGGAAAGTCTGGTTTTGATCCGCTCGGTCAAGCGCGGCCTGATTCTGCACTTTCTGTTTTTCAAAACGAGATCCGCGACTTCGACGCGATAGCGAAAGGCGAAGATATCAAGCTCCCGAGCGAGCAGCTGGAGCTCGGCATGAGCTTGATCGAGAAAATGTCGTCGGCGGACTTTGAGCCTGAGCGCTACGCCGACGAATACCGCGAGCGTGCGCTCGCCATGATCGAGAAAAAAGTGGAAGGCCAGGAAATCAAAGCCGTCGCGCCGGCGCCGCGCGCGCACCGGCCAGGTCGTTGATATATTCGCGGCGTTAAAGAAGAGTCTGGAGGAAGCGAAGCCGCTACCACGTCAGGCGGCAGCCACCGCGCGAAGAAAAAACGCAAGGCTTAGAAGCGGCTTTCTATTCTATATGACTCTTGACGAAATCATGCTCATGTTGTCGTCGGCGTCATCACCACTTTCGCTGCAGCAATCTTCTCATTGATCCTCTGGATGGAGTAAATATTTGTCGCCGCATTGCTATCCGTCCTGGGCGGCACTTTTTCCGCGCTTTTTTGTCGGCGTGAACGCGCGAAGCTACGCGCGATTCAGAACTCACCGTCCAACGACCTAAGGGTTCTTGCTGTCCATTTTGAATTGGTCTGCACCGCAACCGCCGCTGAGACAGCTCCCCAACCGCCCTCCCGCATTTTGTTGTCGAGTCGTCGCTCTCGGTGATTCGATCCCGCTTCAGGCGAGCCATTGTCCTTGTCGATCGATTGGGAGTTGGAAAAAAAAACTTTAGCCGATGAAGGGCGATGCGCGTTTACTAGCTTCTTAACCATGGACGATAACAAGACCGGGGTCACCACTTTGCCTCATCCTCAGGAGGCGGTATCTTACGCACCTTCTCGACCTTTCTCAGAGTTTTTCGGAAGTGCCATCAGATCGCGTCGTTGTCGGCTTTGGAAAGCAAGTTCGCAGCCTCCGTGGGATGAAGAGCTGCAGTCTCGAGGACCAAATTCCCGGTCTGGCCATAATAGCCGACCACCCGAAGGTCGACGCCCTTTCGTACCAGGTTTTGAATTGATACGGTGCAACGGACACCATCGGCTCGCGTGGTCTTTTGCTCAGGTTGCCGATGTTTGCAGTGAACGTGTGCTTCATTGTTTCTTTCTTTTGTTGCTATCTAACGCGCGATTTCTAGGGCCTCTCACTCCCGCGACCATCACATCCGCTGACGGTGTTTCGGTAAGTCCTGAACACCGGTTGTGTCGTTATTGGTTGCTGTTTTTAAGAAGTTACCTCAAACGGCTTCATCCGGTTTCCGATTTCCTGACGCTGCCAGTGTGACGCGGATTAAGCTCAACCTCGCTCAATCTGTTTCCAGGCGTTGAGATACTCGCTGAAATCACGCGACTTATGGAAACGATCGAATGCGATTAGCTCTTGGTCTGCGGTAGGCGGCCCCGGAGTCTCAACAATGTTTCGTCCTCGTAACCCAAAAATACGAATGGATTCGCTTCCCGGTGCGGCCATGAATCGCCCGGAATCTGCGTAGAAGCTCGGCTGGGGAATGATGATGAAGCTGGTGTCGTGCTCAGCTGAAAGATGGCAGGACGAATACCAAGAGTCTGCCTGAGACTCTCCGTATTTTCTGCGGCTGATGAGTCCACCATCCTACCGCCCGAACCTGTTTTGAAGCAGAATAGCCTGTGTTGGGTTGAAGTCTTTGGAAAATTTCACTTGCAGCGAAACGGGCCTTCTGTTTCGTGAGTCAGTTGAGCAAGTCGATACCCGTGTCCTTGCGGGAATCAGACGCATATCTCAGGGGGTCTGCCTGCTGGATTTGAGCTCCAACTAAGTACTCACCCGCATGTGGATCGTAAATAGTGAATTCTCATCGCTGCGCCTCCTTAGCGTTGATCTCCGCGCGTGGGTCCGCACAGTGGAGCCAAAACACCAGCACATCTTGAGTAGACTTGGAGCAGGGCATGACCCAGATTGTTCCCCATGTGCCGGCAAGCGACGCTTGCGTTCCGCATGAGTCCAAACGGTTGAGACCATTCCGACGGGTTGACCAGAGCACCTGACCTGAGGGCCGCGAAATGAGGTCGAAGGACAGCGGTTGAACGGTTTGAACGACTGGAACGGTCAACTCGTGAGGGACTCCGAGGGACGTAATTGACTATTCAGACAAAGATCGAGTCAGGATCTTCGCGACTCCAGAAGTCGAGATACCCACCTGGCGCGCTACCTCTGCCAACGCAAGACCAAAACCTTCCACCAATCCCTTCACGATCTGCGCTCTCACCACTGGCAACTTCCCCGTCGGCTCAGACTCTCTTAACCTTTATCCGACTTTGTCTCGTTAATCAGTTACGTCCCATTACACTGACCCCGCTACTGGGTGTCCCCCTTTTTACTTGACTTGTCGCTCTACACACTTGTGCTGTTCGGAATATTCCGGTAAAAGAAACGGTAACGCAATAATCCTTGCGTTGCTCTCTCTCTTTATTGCGTTTATCGATTTCCGCCTTTATTCCGCCATGTAGCGCGTTGTAGTATTTCTTGCACTACAATCCTTGCCCCGGGATCGAGCTTGTCGTAGTAACCCAGCAACTGATCGTAATGATAACCAGCCAACGAGTATGTGGTTTGCACCTGCAGCCCGGTTTGCTCCGCGGGCGGTAGAAGAGCAAGAACCTCTGCTGTATCTACTGACGCAGTTTTAAAGTTATTGGGCGGTGGCGCGTAGGTCGCGGCCGGCAAGTTTGCAGGATAAACGCAAAGTAATCAATTTGTGGAAAATTGACTGCCGCATGTTGTGGACCTGCTGTCCAAAGAAGTCGCTGGATTATTTTACTTAGCTCAGCAATGCTACTAATATTAGCATTGAATCCTTTTATAGTGACCCCGTCCGAGCTCGCGATTTCCTTCCTCAATTTTGCAACTCGTAATCGCCTGTCATCCTTATCCGTCTTGTAGTACAAGGCAATGTAATCATCTACGTAGCTTCCCCAGCGTATCCCAAATGAGCTGGCCGTCATCGCGGTAAGGGAAGTAAGGCAGTGAGAACAGGATCAAGACCGCGCTTGGCGGTGCGAACCGGAAAGTCAAAATCATTAAAGTCCCAGCCGGCGGCGTAGGCATTCTGAATTAACTCCAGGGACCGGACAAACCACCCTCTAATATGTTCTGGATCAGGCCAGCCTTATTAAGCAAGGTAAGCTCTCCCCAATTTATTGATGACAATCAACGCAGCAAAATGGAAGCTGAGCAAAATATACAAAGGATGTTCCACGGCGAGTTGTCGATGCATCGCAATTGCGAAGGCTTCCTCGGTTAGGTGCGTTTCGCCCAGATGGTTAACCGCCTGATTTAAATTCAAATCCGCAGCCTGAACAAACATTTTCGCCATGAGCCATTTATTGGCATTGCCGGGCTTTGCTGAATCCGCGGCCAACATGGATGGGTAATTATTGGTTCCGCCTGGTGTGCGGGACTGGTTGAGTTGCACGGCGGCAAGTTGCAACCGGGAAATCATCGGTGCGAACAAATAAGGCGATGGGCCCCATGAGATATTGGCCTTTTGCGCGCCAGGAGCATCCGCGGCCGCTTTAGCGTGTGTTAGTGCTTCATAATCGCATACAAATAAGCGATGTTCCTTGATCGCACTTTCAAAGCTTGAGTTGGGACCAAGAAAATATTGGACGGCTTCTTCGGTTATGTCCGGTGACAGTTTTCTTTTGAGGTTATTCCAATTCGTACCAATATCATCACTGAAAGTAACCTGTTTTATCGCCATCGGATTCAAGCCTGCCAACGCCTCTGCGGAGGCATGAAGGTTTTGTCGTCTTGCCAAAGACCCGTAATGTCTGGAATTGGGTAGAGAACAAACACCTTTGCATAGGACTCAAAGTTGGGGAAATCCTGAGTTTTGTCTGTATCGACACCTGTAATGCGACCCGCTAATTGCGATAGCGAATCCTCACTGATTTCAATCTTGCTTGCGAGCTCTTTATAGCGACTGGAATTATAAATCTCGGAGATTTTATCGCGCATAATCTCGAATGTTGGCATTGGCTCCCTGGTACTCACTCAATATTTCCCAAATCTTAAGATTGACAAAAATACGAAGCTGGTTTTCCGCCTGCCCTATCACCCAATCTTCTAAACCGAGCACTGTGAACAGTCGCTGCGGCGTCAGAAGCCCAATGGCATTGGCAGGACCCTCTACTTTTTCGTAATCATAAATGAGTCGTGTTGCAGATAGTTGAATTTTACGCTCAGCCTGTTCAACTACACTATCGTATTGCGGTAGGGATGGCATGGCTGCACCTCGTTTAACTAAAGGGTTAAGATTGTGAGTGGATCATGGGAACCGTTCTCGACGCTCTCCATGGTGCGGGAAGCCGCCATTGCGAACCGAGTCCCGCTCGGCGTCGGCGAAGAACTTCAGCAGCCCGGAGGGATAGTCGGACGTGAAGAAATTTAAAACACCCTTTTTCTCTGACCGGAGCTTATATCGCCGACCCGGCAAGTCGTCAAGCACACGAGTGTTGAAAATCGCGGTTTTGTTTCGGCTGGTAATCATCAATCAACAAAACGCCTCCAGCGGCATGTGGGCAGTCTTCTTTCTGGTGGTTCTCTTCTGTTTGCTCTGGCTAATTTGTTTTTAACGTAGGTAAGGCGCCTGCCCGGGACTATGGCCTCCTGCAAAAGTTTAGAGAAATGGTTGCGCAAATCCTCTCGGAAAAGCGGCCAGGTCTTGTAATCACATATTGTCGTAATGCGAGACGCGACCGTTAATGCGAAAATCAACTATATAAACCGTCGGCTGCCTCGCGACGCCGCGATTCATGACGTGGTAAGAACGCCGCGGGAACTGAATCCTGAGCAGACGCGACATGAGGATCTGCAAAAGCCGCTTGACTGTTCAACCCCCCGTCATTTGCCCCGTAGATCTCCTGGACTCGAGGCCGTAATCTTCGACGACTTTCGCGATCGCCTCTTGAATCATGCGCGCAAGATCTTCGCGCCAAGCGTCTGCCTTCTGTCCATACAGAATCACCCGCCGCGTGGCTAGGTCGATCGGAATGTCGGCCGCTTCCTGCGAAAGGATGAGCACCGGTTTCGCCAGGGTATGTGGCGATCCCCAGCTCATAGAAGCACATTCGGATTGCGCCCGGTGATGTCGGCGATGACGAAGTCGGCTGCATTGATGCTTTGCCAGATGTCCTCGAGGATGTCGGTGGGGCTGAACAGGTCATCCCCACGCACTGGAGCGCACACCCGCGGCTTCGGACGCCCTGCGCCAATATCCGGTGCACGTCAGGCAGACCATTCCTGCCTGAAGGGCATCACGATGAAGCAGGATGCCTGCGCGGATCGGTCGCGGTCTTTGGGGGCGAGTAGAGCCTCTCTGGTCCGAGGAACAGCACGTCCTGCTTCAGGTGCGCAGCCGAATCGCGGAATTCGTCGAGAAGAGACGTCGAGCCCCGTAGAGCGCAAAGCCGTCCCGATTCGGGACCGGGTGCCTGCGCCAATCTTCAGATACCAGTTTGGACCGGTGAACGCGCCGCACATACTCTCGCAAGTAGGCTACGGTGTCATCGAAACGATCGGTGATCCAAACAAGGATCGTGACGAGCGCAACGATGAAAAGCACGGAGAAAAAGGACTTCCACACCGCTTGGACGGGCAGGAACCAGACCAGCGGGGAAAGCAGGACCGCCGAGGGACAGCAGAATCAGGATTCCAGAAAGACCCGAACGCCCGAGCGCCTCCCGTCGTGCACGCGTGGACACATCCGCGGTGACGGTATTGCGGATGTGGCGTCGCCGATTGCAGCAAACCATGGCTGACAGCAGCAGGAACTGTCCCAGCATCCAGACTGCCTCAATTGTTTGCGGCACAGTGGTGCCGCTGTATGCCATGTCGCCCGCCATTAGAATGACCGTTCCGATGACCATCCAGATCACAACCGGCGGCTCTTTGAGCAGCATGCAGAAGCAGCTAATCGCGAGAACCGCGAATTCGAGCGCTGCCGTAACGGCGTCGAGCCGCCCGAGCGCGGTGTTCAGGAGATGACTGTACTCGTAGTAGTGGAAGCTCGCGAAGATCGCCCCTAGGCCGGCCATCAATGCCGCAAAAACGAAGGTTGTGAGTAACGACAGCGGCCGGGTATCCCACCGCTCCAAGGCGAGATAGCCCCACGCGCACATGAGTACAAAAACACATGAGGCATAGAGCGAATTGGAAATCACCTCGAATAAATCACCGCTAGCGCCTTGCGGCGAAGACTCCACAACTGCGGAGGGGCCCACTGGAGGCCTGGTAGGTCACCCACGACCCTGCCAGCGGCAGGAACGCAAGACCCTGCATGACGAGAAACCCCGGGTAGGGACGGGGACTGCGTCGGGAAGCGTAGAGGGCGATGATTCCGGTGACGGCGGGCGCGCTAGCTTGGCCCCAGTAATACCGACTGGGACCAAACGGCTCATTACCGACTACGAGCCAGATGGCCAGCCAGAACAAGTACAGGGCGGCTAGCGCACCAACCTTAAGGCGAGCGGATCGCGTCATCGGGGACAATCGCGCTGTTCCTGGCCGCCGCAGCTCCGGGAGAAATTGATATTCGATTTCACTTTAAGGACTCACCCGATATCAAGGAAGGGACCGCTGAACTGGGCGGAGCCAAGCGACGAGCGCTTTTGGTATATGTTTACATTCAGGGTAAGGGTAGTGCTGTGCCGAACATAGGCGCCTACGCCGATAAGATAGTCTTCAATATGTGTCAGCCAAAAGATTCCAAGACGAGTAGTTAACTGATACTCATTGTGGCTAGCGCGATCAGATAGAGGATCAGTCGTACCGTCCCAAGTGTGGAAGACCCGCAGGATGGATTTTAAACATCGCAGCCTACTCTGGGAGACAGTCGGTTACCTATGACTTCGGGAAATTAGTTCAGCTCCCCTCAGGAAGAAGTTCCACCATCACCGCCTGCCCTTTGTGCGGCCCTGCAACTTCTCTTGCAGCCTTATGGTCTTCTGAAATCCTTAATACCCGTCCGTGCCGCTTACCTATAACCACAAACAGTCCCTTGCTAAGAGGGTTGTAACCAGCCGCCGGAAGGTCCTCCATCAGGTAGCGCGCCCGCTGCATGGGCAGCCCTCCCTTACGCAAACGGATTAAGTTTTCAATTTCCCTAATGTTTTTCTCGTTTAGTACCACGACCGAACCCGACCGCCCCGTGCGGCCTTGGGGCTCGATAAGGCCCTGCTCGACCCAGCGAGCTAAGCTTGAGTGAGGGGAATCTTATGTTTCTTGGCCAGATCCTTAAGGGTCATAGTCCAAGAATCTTATTCCATGAGAATCTCAGATGTCAAGATTCTCCCCTTTAAAAGCTGCTTACGGAGTAGAGAACAGGCTCATCATTCTTTAGGTTGATCCTTGGCCGTATCTGCTGTTTCCAGGTGCGTGCCCGTTTAGGAATCTTCCGTGAAACGAAGTCCTGTTCTCCCACCAAACCCCGAATTGATCTAGTAAGCTCGTCGGAGGGTTACGGGCCGACGCACTATCATTAACTGCAGGCGGAGATTATCGATCGAAGGCTTATTCTCGCGGAAATGAATGGCGAGTTCGTTAAGGCGGCGCACTATTAGCCTTCACGCACGCGAACTGAATACCGCGCGTTGTCACGCGCAAGATCTCCCGAAGCTCTTCCTTCTCTCTGATTGGTTGCGCCGATCCCAGCGAAGCTCACGGCGATAACGGCGGACGAGCCAGGTTGATTTCTCATCGAGCTGTTTCTCAAGGAAGTCGAGAGACTCGTACAGTTTGGGCCGGCGGATCTCGCGTTCTTTACACTCTACCGCGGCGCGACGAATTCCAATGCTTTTGTTCGCCGAAGCAAACGAGCTACCCTCCGAAGCAAAGCGCCGCGTGCCAGCCGCCCTCATACGCGTTGCGTGAAACTCTTGCCTTACCGGCTGCAGTCTTTGGCCCCGTGGAGCGCTCCCACGGCTTCCAGCGTTGAATTAGTTTCCTTGCCGAGTCTGCCTTTCCAAATTCCAGCCGTTCGCCACTTTTTGCCTCCAGTTTGTTCTGCTGATTTTCGCTTCCCGCGCGCGCGGACGATTCTCCCGGCTGGAGCCGGTGCGTTGTTCACTTGCTGGGGGCCATTGGCAATATTCGCTTGGCGAACAAATGCCACGGGCTGCGGATTTTTGATTACCGCCAAGGTTTCGCAGTTGCCCGACACTGCGCCTGAGCTCTAAGAGCCAAGCGCAAATAGGTCTCGGCAGCGTTCATGTACTCTCCGATATTCAATGACGCGCGACGGCGCCAGGGTTGTTGAACACAGAATCCAGTGTCTGAGCCTGTGCCATGAGTATCGTTTCCGCTCGCGCTAGGGTCTCCATTGTTGGCAAGTTTACATTGAGCGTCTAGGTCGTCGACAAGAGTGTTGATAGCAACGTCGCCAAAATCCTTGTTGTAAGCCGTTAACGTTACTGCAGCCTGAACGATTGGCCTTAGAATCATATGCGCCAAAGCGTCTGCTGGAGATTCAGTTGGCTTTTGCAAAATGCGCAGGGCTCTCGGGTCTTCCTTTAATGGACGATTGGATTGTTTAAACTTTTTGTTGCTTGGTCATATGCGTCGGCTCTCTGTCAGAACTATGAAGCAATCTTGTCGGGAAAAGCCTGGGAAAGGGCCTTAGTCGTCAGTCTCATTTTAGATGCATAGCGCCTTGGATTCTATCGATGTGACGTCGACCTTGAGTTGAGCGGCGGGCATCCCGTCAGTTCTGCTCACTGCGTAGCTTGGCGGTCTTGCTGTGCCCGTATTGTGCCCAAACCATCACAGCACAGCGAGCACAACCGACAGCAAGAAAGTTGAAAATCGAATGATTATGCGGAGATTACGTGATGGGCCTTGGCAAAAAAGGATGTGGGAGGACTCAAAATCCGGTAGGGGCAACCCTGTGCGGGTTCAAGTCCCCGCCTCCGGCACCATGAATTTCTCTTCCCATCCCAGTTCACTTTGATTCAATCTCACCGGCCAGCGGCAGGAGACCCAACCATGGCGAAAACGGTTATAAGATCCTCGACAGCGACAGCGCATCATGGAACCGCCGGACCTCTGGGAGCGCTACATCGACAGCAAGTTCAGCGGGCATGCGCGCCGCGCGGGGTTACCAGCAGCAATGTGCGCGACCTGCGCATGGTTTATCCCGACGGCCGGGAGTGGGCGCGCACGACGACGCGCCAGAACGATTCGGCGCGCGGGCAAAACTTCGAAAGAAATCAAAGCGTGTACCGCTCAGACGCCGAGCGCGGTTGGACGCCGGAAGTGCAGCTCGGCGCGATGGACGTCGAAGGCATCGACGTTGCCGTGCTCTACCCGACTCGCGGTCTACGCGCGTTGGTCGTGCCGGATATGGACGCCGAGTTCGCCGCTGCGATTGCGCGCGCTTACAACGACTGGCTTTATGATTTTTGCCAAAAAGATCCTAAGCGTTTGATCGGCGCCGGCATGATCTCGCCTTACACCATGAACGACGCCGTTTCGGACGCGCGCCGCTGCGCCGATGAACTGGGCTTTCGCGCTGTGTTTTTACGCGCCAATCCGTTGGTCAATCATCAGTGGCACGACGAGTACTACGAGCCGCTTTGGAACCGCGCTGGAAGAGCGGAATCTCGCCTTGGGCTTTCATGAATCCACCGGCACAGGGAAGCAGCAAATCGGCGAACGCCTCGAGCCCAACCTGATGCTGCGTCGAGTTTATGCTCAACCGATGGAGCAAATGTTGGCGCTCGGCAGTTTTGCGCCGGCGGCGTTCTCGCCCGTCATCCGCGGCTGCGGGTCGCTTTTCTCGAAGCCAATTGCAGTTGGTTACCGTGGCTATTGTGGCGCTTGGACGAGGCTTGGGAGCGTGAAGGCGATGTTTGGGCGCCGGATGTAAAAATGGCGCCGAGCGAATATTTCAAGCGCCAATGCATCGTCTCGGTGGAGCCGGACGAAGCGACATTGACGCATGTGATCGACTACATGGGCGGCCAAAACGTGGTTTTTTCCACCGACTATCCGCACGGCGATTCAAAATATCCCGAAGCGGTTCACCACTTTCTCAAGCTCCCGATCAGCAACGCGGACAAGAAAAAAATTCTCTGGGACAATTGCGCCGCGTATTACGCGATGTAAAAGCGCGCGCAGAGGACGGGCGCTGCTCCGGTTTCACTGGCGAAAACCGGAGCAGCACGATGAGGAGCTAGCGGGAATAGTATCCGTCGGAATAGTTAGAACGATGATGGGTGCCAGTGACAGCCCGACGCACAGCAACGACGCCGAGCGTCAACAACGCCAACAACGCGATGGTTTTCAGCGCGTCCTCCTTTCCCCAGGAAAAATCCGCGCAGTGAAGCGGTCATCCTGGCGCTCCACTTCTACTTCTTAGCCGGACGTATTTGGCAGCCGTTTTGTGAGGTGAGGGAAAATCGCAATACGCGCGCACTATTCGGCGAGCGCGGCAGTATTTCGGTGTGAAACAATAGCAGCGTAAATTCGTGATAAAAGAAGTCGAGAAGTCTATAGGAAGCCGTCAGGAGCGGGGTTTCCGATATTGCCACTGCAAATTCAGCTGCTGCGCGGCGAGTTCTGCGGAGCTCTATAAGATCGCTAGCACAAGCGGGGAAATATTTTGATTACACTGAACGCTTTAGTTGCATTGAGAAAGAAATGAAATTCTGGCGGGCTCAGCGGCTGTCGTCGCGGCGATCGCGCCGCTGTCTGTCATAACGCTGCTTGATTCTGCTCGCGCTCGTCCTTCGGCAAACGTTGCCAGCGATTCCACTCATCGCGCAGGTGCTCTTTATCTTGGGGCGGCAGCTTCTCCCAACGTTGATAGTTTTGCAAAACTTTATCTTTTTCCGGCGGCGTCAGATTGCGCCAGTTGTCGCTGGCAGCCATGAGCCCGTTGAGAGCTCAGGAGCAAAAACAAACCGAATATCCAAGCTACTGGTATTGCGCGCTTTCATCTTACTGTCCAACTAACGGGAACATCACAAACTAGACGATATCCTGTTGCAGTCTTCCTCGAATCGATTGGCTGCTCGTCGAATCGGTGTTCGGGTCATCCTGCTTCTCGAGCTTGCCCAGGGATTCGAGCAAGTCCATCGATTCGAAGAATTGCAATTGGTTTTCGTCGGCCAATATTTCCTGCGGAATTCTTTCCGCCGGCCGCTGTATAAATGAGCTCAAATTGCCCTTGCCAAATAACAACCCAACCACCAAGACCGCTACGCCGACTGTGCCGAACGCCGGCACTCATCCACATAGGTCTAGGCGCGAACAGGGCACGCCACCAGTGCTTGCGCTCGTCTTGGCGTGCCAGTTTGCTCACGGTCTTCGCGATAATAATCATCCCAAAAAGCTGGCGCCATAGGCTCGGATTTAGCGATTTGCGGCAGCCATCGACGCAGATCGTCGAGAAAACCTTGACACAGAAACACACTGCGAAAGGTGCTGTTGCACGCGACGCTGTTCGACTTCGTCTGTTTCGCCGTAATAGTAAAGCACTAGGTCTTCTTCGAAGCTCTTGCATGCGCTTTGCAGTGGTGCCCGTTGTTTCATATTCTTCCTCCCTAAACAAATTCCATCAGGCTCTGACGCAATGCCGCCACGGCTCGATGTAAATAGACCCGAACCGTGCCCTCCGTTGTTTTCATGACTTTCGCAATATCCGCGATCGATAGTCCCTGATGGTTTCTTAACAGAAAGGCCGTGCGCTGTTTATTCGGCATCGCTTCGAGAGTTTGATCGGCTTTTCGCTTCGCTTCACCGGCGATGGCTTCCTGCTCGGGCACAAACGTCGAGTCGGCTAATTGTCTCTGCTCGCCCGGCTCCTCGCTCAGACTATCGAGAGATTCCCAAGTCACGCGATTGTGACGCCGCGCGTGATCCAAGCACAGGTTTACCACGATACGATAAAACCAGGTGTAAAAAGTTGACCGGCCGTCGAACTGTTTGATATTCGCGAAGGCGCGCAAAAACGCGTCTTGCGATAAGTCTTTTGCCGTTTCCGCATCGCGAGTGAAATTAAACGCAATATGAAACGCCTTTTCCATATACCGGCGCACGAGGATTTCAAAGCACTGCCGCTCGCCTTGTTGACACAGGGACACCAACTCTTCGTCACGGAGTTCTTGTCGGTCGGCCATAAGTGTTTTGACGTGCCGCGAACCTTCCTGCCCGTTACAAACGGTTAGACGCACTTAGGCATTAAAGGTTAACACCCAAACGCGCTTTACTCAAAATCAGTTAAGCTGTGAATATCAGAAGGAAAATGTGGCGTGTGCGGGTACGCGCACTGGCCCACGGCGGAGAGGCGAAAGCTCTATTGGCCGGTCGCCACTGCAATCACGTTTTCGATGATATCGAGAATCCGATTGGTACGCCGGTCGATGAGAATCACGTCTCTCTCAAGAACCACCCGCTCCCAATACTCGGGTAGCCGCGGCAACCGGTGGTTCCAGCTCAACCGGCAACGGTTCGAGGTCGCTTTCTGCAAGCCGGGCGGCAACTGGCCATTTTTGTCCAAATGCTTCGTGTAACCCGCGGCGGCAATTTACCACCGCGTTTCGCGAGAACCGGGCGGCAATCCCTTGAGCTTTACCCTTGCTTCCCTGGCGGTAGTAATCTTCGATCGCGCGGCGCTCTTCCGGAAGGAAATGCGACGGGCGGTTTACGTCCAGCGCCAGCCCCGAACCGTATTCGCACAGGAAGCCGGCGGCAAAGAGGAAAACACTAAAAATGATCGTCTGTGCTTGTCCATGCTAGTTTGCCTCCGATAAACTTACTGCTCTCAGCGGTTTAATTACTTCGTTGTGGCCTTTGCCATTTGCCAGCCCGGTGAGCGCGGCTAATCACGGGCAGATCCGTCACCTACACGCTGGATGGGATCGCTTTGAAGGAACGCGCGGTTTTTGTTCGCCATATGGCGACTAGCCATAGGCAATTAGTGAGCCAGAGCTTGGACGACGATAACCTGAGGAAAGTTAGGCGCTCTTTTGTCCGCGGGGGCGGTTACGAACCCAGTCGCCGCCGACAAAAATGTTAAGATACCGTTATTTTTACCTGGCGATCGACGCAAACACTGGGCAGCGCTTTCAATGATTGCCGATGCCGGTGATTTTGATGCTGCCGTGCTTCGATTTGTATTTTCGATTGAGATAAATGATCACACCCGTCAGGCCTTCAATTACGTAAGCATTACTGGACGGACCGCCATCGTAGGCGCTAGCACCGATGCGTTGAATGATTTCCATCACTTTCTGCTTGGCTGCGCTGTCGTCACCGCAGACCAAGACGTCGCCGAGCGGCGCTTCCACGTCGCCTAAATCCACGGCGGAAATGTTATGCAGCGCGCCGATGACCGGCGCCTCGCCGCCGAGGATCTGCTGCGCTTCCTGCAACGCAGAGCCGGCGGCGGGCACGAACGGTTTTACCTTGTTGAGCGGCACCACCGTGTCGATGACGATTTTGCCCGCGAGCTTGACCGCGGAGATCCGATACCATCTGCGCGTGCCCCTCGTAGGGAACCGCGATCACCACAAAGTCGGCGCCTTTAACCGCCTCTCTGATTGGTCGTACCGAGCATTTCGCCGGCGCGCAGTTTCGGTTTTAATGTGTCTACTGCTTTTTGGCTTTGGCCTCGTCGCGCGAGCCGATGATAATTTTTACCCCCGGCGCGCCGAGGCGCAGCGCCAAGGCGCCGCCCAGGTTGCCGGTGCCGCCGACGATTGCCACGCTAAATTGATCCATAGTTTCTCCAAGAGCTAGCGAAAAAGATCCTCGGCTTTTGGCCGGAGAAGCTCCTGCGCCGATCCATCCTCCTTTTTTCCATGTCGAAACCGCGCACAAGAACGACGGGCAGCGCCGCGCGTTTGCCCATCACCAATTCCGCCGCGGCGGCGATTTCATCCGCCACTGCCGCCACCGCTGCCTTGAGTTGATAGCCGTAGCGATCACGCGCTCCTCTTTCATCTTTGATCGGTTTCATACCGGCGACGCCGATCGCCACGTCGACGGTGCCCAGGCGCCATGCCCGACCGAAGCTGTCGCTGATAATAACCGCCGGCTTCTTACCGGTGCGCTGGTGTATTTCGCTGCGCACTTCACGCGCCGAGCGATCCGGATCTTCAGGCAACAAAGCTGACTTGATTTAGGCCAACGTTCGATTGATCGACGCCGGCGTTGGCGCAGATCAAGCCATGATGGGTTTCGACGATCAAGGCCTCGCCGCCGCTGCGAATCACGCTGCGGCTCTCGCCGAGAATCACCTCGACCAGCTCCGGTTCCTTGTCGAGTTGGCGCGCCAGTTGTTGCGCGCGCTCAGACGGTTGAACGCCTTTTAATTTGATCATGCGCCCTTCAGCCTTCGAGACGATTTTTGCGCGACCACCAGCACGTCGTTATCGGCCAGCTCGATCCCCTGAACCGAACAGGCGGCGACAATCAGTTCCGCCAGCGAATCGCCCGCTTTTACTTCGCCGATGTTTTCAGGCCGAGCATTCGAGCCGCTTCATGCGTCACCGGAGCGCGGCGATTGAACCTGTGCGGTTCAGCCAACAGTTGGCGCGCCACTCGGGCCGCCTCGCTGTCTTCAAAACCATAGGAGAGAAACCGTTCGAGGTCCCAGGGTTCGTCGATATCCAATGCGATGCGCTCGTTTTCGAAAAAGCGAACTGGCAATCCCTGCGCTGCCACGCGGCTCATATGGAACGCGAAGCTGTCATAGCCGAAGCGCAGCTCGATCACGTCGGGCGGCGCCAAGAGCAGCGCATTGGTGCCGAGACGATCGTGCGACGGCACGAGCAAAGCGAATGGCGCCCTGGCGTCGTGGGGAACCTGCGCTAAGAACCGACTCGACGTCGCTCGCGCGCAGCAGCGGCATGTCGCCGGGCATGATCAAGACCGCCTCGCAGCCGGCGCTCTTCAATTCCCTTTGCGCGCAAAGTCGACGGCGCCGGTTTCGCCGTTTTCCGATTTTTCGCGAATCACTTCCGCGCCTGCCGTCGGCGGCGATGGCCGCGACGCGGTCGTCGCCGGTGACGACGAATGTGGCGGCCAGTCCGCGCGCCAATCTCACTTGGCGTAAAACGTCGCGGAAACATGATTTCCGCCAAGTGCTCGCGCGCCGGCGCTGTTCAAAAGCGGATTGAGGCGCTGCTTGGCGTTGCGAAATCCCTTCACGGGCATCAATGCGGCGACGTTCATAAGCGATCCAGAAAGAATTTTCTTAGACTATTTTCCAGCCAAGGCCAAGACTCTGGCGCGCCAAACGGCGCTTATCGCTCGACGAGTCGTCATGAAGATATCGGTGGCAACGGCATGAGCCGCAATTTCGCAATCGGTTCAATCATGTCCTTGTCTTCTGCCGCGATCAACAGCGTGTCGAGGAAATCCTCGTAGCTCTGCGCCACGCCGAGCGCGGACGCTTCCCGGCCGCACGCTTTCATTAGTTTATGCGCCGGACCGGAAATCGCGTTTGTGCCGATGATCGGACTGACGCCGACCTTCGGCGCGCTGCTTCGCGCATCAAGGCCGAGCGAATTCCCGGCACGAGCGAGGATCGGTCCGATACTGGTGATCGGATTGCTCGGAGCAACGATGATCGCTGTCGCGCGCTCAATCGCCTCAAGCACGCCCGGCGCGGGCCGGCTCGATTCGACACCGAGCGAAGCGAATCGCCGTCACTGCGCTCGACCAGTGTTCCTTGACGAAAAATTCCTGAAAGGAAATTTCTCCCTGCGGCGTCTCGCACTCGCGTTTCAACGCGCTCGTCGGCCATGGGCAAGATCGTCGCCTTGATGCCTAGGGCGCGGCGGATTCTGTCGGTCGCCTGCGACAATCTGAAACCTTCATTCAAGAATCGAGTGCGCGTGATGTGCGTCGCCAGGTCTTTGTCGCCAAGTCTAAACCACGTGTCATCGCCCAACCGGCCAAGCAGGTCCAAAGCATTGAAAGTGTCGTCTTTAATGCCCCAACCTTTGGCGGCTGTCGGTGAGTCCAGCCAACGTATAGGTGATTGTGTCGATGTCCGGCGAAACGTATAGGCCGTGGAAAATCGCGTCATCGCCCGGTGTTGCAGATGATCGTCAGCTCGGCAGGATCCGTCTCGGCCGCCAGCCCTTCGATCAATTTAGCGCCGCCGGTACCGCCGGTGAGAACGACGATCATTAAACGAGCCTTGGGATCGATGATGCGATGGAGCGTTGGGTTGTCGAGAAATTTGCGAGTGGCCCGTTATTATGCACCAAGCCGTCTGTGCCTGAGAGTTGCTCGACGTAGGCAATCAACGATGGCGCGAGAAATTCTTCACGAATGTACTCAGGATAGATCGGTAAGCGCGCTTCAATTCGAATCCCGCTTGGGCGCTTTTTCCTGTCAACAAGCGTAAAGCCGGCCAGGGCGCTTCGGGATTGATGAAATCCGGCGTCAACGGCGACACGCCGCCCCAGTCGTTGATGCCCGCGTCCAGGTAAAGCTCGTAACCGTCCGGCGTCAAATTGGGCGGCGCTTGGATATTCATTGCGCCGCCGAAGATCAGACGCGCCAATGCGATCGTTTTCATCATGTCATCGCGCGTTGGCATTGGGATGTCCGCGCATGGGTATGGTGGGTTTCGCGCGAAAATTCTGCACGATGACTTCTTGAATGTGGCCATAGCGCTCGTGCAGTTCGCGAATCGCGAGCAGCGAATCGATCTCGTTCTTGCCAATTTTCACCGATGCCGATGAGAATTCCGGTGGTAAACGGCAACGCGGAGCTTGCCCGGCCATCTCCAACGTGCGCAGCCGCACCGCGGGCTTCTTGTCCGGCGCGTTGTCGTGCGCGGCGCCGGCGAGCAATAATCGCTCGCTGACGCTTTCGAGCATTAAGCCCATGCTCGGATTCACGTCTCTAAGTCGCTGCAGATCCCCTTGGCCCATCACGCCGGGGTTGGAGTGCGGCAACAATCCGGTTTCTTCCAAGACGACGCGGCAAGCCTCGTACAAATAATCGAGCGTGCGCTGATGGCCGCGTTCGTTCAGGAAGCTTTTCATCTCGGGATAGATCGCTTCCGGCTTATCGCCGAGACTAAACAAGACTTCAGTGCAGCCGAGCAGCTTGCCTTGCTGCACCACGCGCAACACTTCTTCGACAGTCATGGTCTTGGCGCCGGCTTCGTCCGGCGCCTTTGCGAAAGGTGCAGTAACCGCAGAAATCCCGGCACAAATTGGTCAGCGGCACGAATACCTTCGGCGAGAAGGTGACGATCCGTCCCTTTGTGCCGATCGCGCAACTGCGCCGCCGCGGCGAGCAAGGCTTGACGCTCATCGCCCTGCGCGCCGACAAGGTTTAGCGCTTCGGCGCGATTTAACAATTTACCCTGCAGACAGTTTCGTCAAGATCTTGCCGCATCTATCTGTTTGAATATCGAATTGGCCGATCGGTTTCAAACCACGCACGGCAATGAGTCGCGAGCGTGCCTTTTGAGTTTATAGTTGCCCGAAAGACTTTTGCTATGGTAGGTCTTGAGCCATCTAGAAATAATTGAAGACAGAGAATAGCGCGGAGGATCGCCCGATGGAAAATTTCGATAACGTGCTGGTCATCGACGCCGACGGCCATGTCTATGAAGGCAATGTCGATTTAGCGCCGCGCATGCCGGAAAAGTGGCGCTCGCAGGCGCCGATCCGATTGCAGGACAACGAAGGCAATTCGCGTATTCTCTTGGAAGGGCGCTTGTGGTCGTCGTCCCAAGGACTGGCTCCCGGCGTATCGGGTCCGATGACCGACAAGGCGCGCGGCTACCGCGCCGGCATGGTCGATCCCGTCGCCCGACTCAAAGACATGGACGAGGAAGGCATCGATGTCGCGATCTTGTTCGGCACCCAGATCGCGCTCACGGTCAATGGCCTCATGAACAAGCGAATTGGCCGCCGTGCTCTGCCACGCGGTGAACGAGTGGCTGGTCGAATACTGCTCGGCCGATCCGAAGCGCTTGCTCGCGCGTCGGCTTGATTCCCTGCCAGGATCCGCCCGCCGCGGTGAAGGAGCTCGAATATCTCAAGAAAGCCGGCGCAGTAACGGCGATGCTGCCGACCAACGTTTACGGCTTCAATAACATGGGCGATCGCGATGTTCGATCCGATCTACGATTGCGCCCAGGCGATCGGCATGCCGCTCAGCGTTCATCCGCAAACCGGCCACGACGGCGTGCTCCGGCGTTTCCGGCGTCATGGGCGCCGGCAGCGAGCGCTTGCGCAAATACGCCTACGTGCACATGACGGCCTTCCCGTTCGAACTGATGATCGCCATGATGCACATGATCGGCGAAGGCGTCTTCGATCGTTACCCCGAGACTCAGCGTCGGCTTCATGGAAGGCGGCGCCGGCTGGCTGCCGTTTTGGGCCGAGCGCTTCGATGAACACATCGAAAAGCTCGCGCCGCAGATGCCGGATCTAAAGCGGCGTCCGAGCGACATCATCCAAGGCGAACAAGTCGTACCTTGACCTGCGAATCGGAAGAGACCGGTCTCGACCGCGTCTTTGCACGCCAACGGCGAGAACACGGTCATGTACGCTTCCGACTATTGTCACTGGGACTGCCACTTTCCTTACTCGGTGAAGGACGTCGTCGACGGCACGGATCTTTGCTTCGCGCAAAAGAAAAACTGCTCAACAAGAATGCCATCGAATTTTTCGAGCTGAAGAACTTTGCCGCCAGCCCAACGCGCTCAAGACGGCGCGCCGAGCTTGGCAGAACGGCGGCCGAGCCAAGGCGGTCAACTGCGTAAGGAATCGATGCAATGAAGCTCAGAATTTTATTCTTCGTCTTCCTGCTCGCGTGCCGTCGTTTGTTTCGCGCAGCGCTCACGGTGCGGAGAGTCCGCTACAAAATCAGAATCGGCTTTCCTCTCCTGGCGTTTTCCTACATGCCGTTTTACGTCGCCCAGGAAAAAGGCATCTACAAAAAATATAGCATCGAGTCCGAGTACATTCAGATGGGCACGACGATCCAGCCCGCAAGCCGTGGTCGCCGGCAACATCAACTACTTCACCTCGGTCTCGACGGGAATTTCCGCGGCGGTCGCCGGATTGCCTTTGGTCATCGTGATCAGCTTCTGCGACAGCTCGCCCTGGGTGCTGGTCACACAAAAGGACATCAACAAGCCGCAGGATCTGATCGGCAAAACCGTCGCGCTCTCGGGCATCCGCACCTCGCCGTATTATTTCTTTCAGGCGTTTTTGAAAAAATCGAGATCAACGATAAAGGACGTCAGCACCATCAGCACCGGCGGCACGGCGGACAGCTTTCGCGCGTTGACACTCAACCCGCGTCGTCGCGCACGGTCTTGACACCGCCGTTCGACGACAAGGCGGTGTCGCTTGGCTACAAAAAGTTCATGCAGCTTGGCGATCTGGCCGACATTCCTTACGTCGGTTTGGTCACGTCGCAAGACGAGATCAAAACCAACCGCGAGTCCGTGCGCCGCACGGTAGCCGCGGTCATGGAATCTCTGGCCTGGCTGCGCACCAACCGCGCCGAGAGTACGAAGATGATCGTCGACAAATTCAAAGTGAACCAACAGGAAGCGGAAAACACCTACGCGACCTTGATTCGGCTCTTGAACAAAGACGGCAGACTCAATCCCAAAGTCGCGCGCGGCTACCTCGATATCCTGCGCCAAGAGCGTCCGATCCCCGCGGACTTCGACCTACAGAAGGCCGTCGACTTTTCTTTGCTGCCGGCGAGTCGATAGCATGAGTAATCCCAGCCTATGCGCTTGAACATCCGTTCTGCGATAATTTTGTCGCTCGTTTTTGGCTTCACTCGCGACTACGATCGGCTATTCGCAACCGCGCCGAAACATCAAGGTCGTGTTGCAAATCCAACAGACCGGCACAAGTAGCCAGGAAAACGTGCAGGGTTCAGGCAGCGTCATTATCCGAAGAGGCACGGTTTACCCTTCCGGCCGGTTGACGGCGGGAGACCGGCAAACCACAGTGCAGCGCTCCAGCGGAATCTTCACTCTCGTCGTGGATGGCGGCGAGTCCATCCTTACCGTCGCCACCCGAGTGCCGCAGAGTGAAGTCGCCTATTTTCACAACTACGCCCTCGGCATCGGCTCTATCGAGCGGCGGATCGTATTCAACGATGTCGGTACGTCGCTCCGCGTCAACGCTGCGAGCTTGCCCGACGGACAAATCAAGTTGCGCCTTACACCAAGAATCAGCTACTTCTCTGTGGAACGGCCCGGCGCCATCGACTTCACCGAAGCAGCGACGGAGTTGATCGTCCCCAACGGCCAGTCCGTATCGCTCGGTGGTTCGACGACCAACCTACACGAGCTCACCCGCCAGATTCTCGGCTATCGCGACCGGGCAAGCAGCAATGAAACCGGCCTAACGGTGACCGCAACCTTACAGTAATTTTCAACCGCGACTCTTGGATGCTCCGCTGAAAACGCCCTGACGGAACGCTTAGCAAATGAAAAAACTGCTGTATTGTGCCTCTTCTTCGTTTTGCTCGTTCCTTTCGCCTTTGCCCAACCGAAAGAGCAAAAGCTCCGCGTCGCAACCCGTCTCATCAAACCGTTCGTCTATGAACAAGGCGGCCAGCTTACCGGCTTCAGCGTCGAGCTCTGGCAAGAGGTCGCCAAACAGATGAACGTGCAGTCCGAGTTTATCGTCAAGCCGACGGTCAAAGAATTGCTCGATGCGGTCAAGTCGAAGAACGTGGCGCTCGGCATCGCGGCGATTTCGATCACAGCCGATCGGGAGGTGGAGTTAGATTTTTCCCAGCCGATGTTCGATGCCGGGCTGCAAATCCTGACTCCGTTCAAGGCGGCCGTGGTGGCTTTGTCGAAGCGATCATGACCAATTTGTTGTCAACCACCGTCCTGCTCTACGTTTTGGGCGTAGCATTTATTCTTCTCCTGATGGCGCATTTGGTGTGGTTTTTGAGCGGCGCAACTCCACTGGCATGCTGACTCATCGAGGGTATTTTCCGGGCATCTTCGAGGCCTGCTGGTGGGCTGCTTCGACGCTGGCGACTCAGGCTGATCAGATGCCGCGCGCGGCGACGGCGCGGGTCATCGCAGTTCTCTGGATGTTCATGAGTGTGGCCTTTATCGCGTACTTCACTGCGGCGGTCACTTCTTCTTTGACTGTCCAACAACTGCGCGGCGACATTAACGGCCCCGAGGATCTTCCCGGCAAACGCGTCGGCAGCATAAAGGGCAGCACATCCGTGGAATATTTGCGCCAGCGTAGCGTTGAGCCTGTGGAATTTACCAAGATGGAGGAAGCGTATCAGGCGCTCCAAGACGGCCAAGTCGATGCCGTGGTTTACGACGCGCCCGTCTTGCTCTTTTACGCGGCGCATGAGGGGAAAGGCAAAGTACAAACCGCTGGCGCAATCTTTCGCAAGGAAAACTACGGCATCGTCTTTCCCTCCAACAGCCCGTACCGTAAACCGGTCAACGAAGCGTTACTGAAACTCAAAGAAAATGGCACTTACGATCAGTTGTATACGAAATGGTTCGGCGGAATCGGCTCGTAGCTTCAGTCTAGGGTTTGGCATCTGCGGTCTCCATTCGGAAAAAACGCCAGACGCGAAGCGCCAGACTCTACCCGCATTAAGTCTTGACAAAACCCCGCGCCTTGATGACCTAAACGTCAGTTGGAAGGAGGACTCACTCCATGCCTTTGAACGGCCATACGATTATCGACGGCGACGGCCATGTGATCGAGGATTGCCAGGCGATCATCAACTTCATGCCCAAGTCGTACCGCGACAAGTACGAGACCCATAGCTTCTTCAATCCGTTTCCGCCGCTCGATCATCTTCACTCCGCCAACCTGCATGACTTCCAGCCGGGCGCGTTCAACAAAGTCGGCCCCGACGGCTGGGTCGATTTTTGGAAGACGTGGGCATCGAAACGACCGTGCTTTACACCACCCTCGGTTTAGCGTTCGGCAAAATCGTCAGCCGGGATTGGGCGATCGACGTTGCGCGGGCTTACAACGACTGGCTCCATGACACCTACATGAAACGGAGCCCGCGCTTTAAGGGATGGGGTTAATACCGCTGCAGGAACCGACAGCCGCGGTGGAAGAGCTGCGCCGAATCGTCAAAGAGCTCGGCATGCGCGGCGCCATGCTGCCGTCCACCGGCATCCAGTCCAATCTCGGCGACCAACGCTACTGGCCGATCTACGAAGAAGCGAACCGGCTCGGCTGTGCCATCGGCGTCCATGGCGGCGCCCATGAAAATTTAGGATTGGACGATCTGAGCCCCTATGCGCCGGTGCACTCTTTAGGGCATCCCTTCGGCCAGATGATTTCCTTCGGCGGCATGGTGTTTAACGGCGTCTTCGATAGGTACCCGAACGTCAAGTTCGGTTTCCTGGAAGGCGGTATCGCTTGGATGCTCGTTTGTCTCGGAGCGTTTCGATCGTTCCTGGGAAACTCACATTCAGCACGATCCGCGCAAGCGCTTCCTCGAGCTTCGGCCCAAGGAGAAAGTCAGCGAATATATCGCGCGCCACATCGACGCGGGACGGATATTCGTCGGCTGCGAAGGCGAAGAGCCGGACATCGCCCATGCGATCAAAAGAATCGGCAACAAGCCCTGGGTTTTTCCAGCGATTATCCACACGAAGTCAACAACGAGTTCTGCAAACACGAGATCAACGAGTTTCTCGAGAACGAAGAGATCAGCGCCGCCGATAAAGCGGCGTTTCTGCACGGCAATGCCCGGCGGTTTTATAGCTTGGGAGCCGCTGGGCTATGAGCGCGCCGGCCAGCATCGGCTTGATTATTCCTTCCAGCAATCGCCTGACGGAGCCGCAGTTCAATGCCTATGCGCCGCCGGGCGTCGGCATTCACGTCACCCGCCTGCGCATGACCGGAAAATTCCGTAAGCCGCTGAGCGAGCTCAAACGGCCGCTGGTCGAGGCGGCAGAAGCGCTCTCCGACGTAAAACCGGGAATGATCGTGTTTCACTGTACGGCGAATTCGATGGAAAGCGGTCTTGCCCACGAAAAAGCAATCATTGAAATCATCGAGCAGGCCAGCGGTTGCCCGACCATCACGACAGCGCAAGCGATCACTCAAGCGTTCGATCGGTTCGGCATCAAAAAGCTGGTGCTGATCAGTCCTTACGTCAAAGCGACCAATCAGCTCGAAGTCAACTATCTCACCGAGACCGGCTACACCGTGCTGCACGAATTGGGCCTCGGTCTGGAAACCCACGCCTACTCGACCGTGACGCCGCAAGAGTGGAAAAACATCGTAAAGGAAAATACCCGAACGGATGCCGACGGCTATTTTTTGAGTTGCACGAACACGCGCATGATCGAAGCGGTCGAAGACCTGGAAAACGATCTCAACAAGCCGGTCATCAACAGCAACCAAGCAACGCTCTGGGCTTGCTTGAAAAAACTCGGCGTCGTCCACACCGACAAAAAACTCGGAAGGCTGTTTCAGTAACCGCCGCAGAATTCTCCAAGCATGAGTGATAGGCACTTTGCCGCGATTTTTTCGCTGCCGAAAACGGTAACACCCAGATCAGCCGTCGAACTGTCCGGACAAAATTCTACCGGCTTCGCCAACGCCGAAAGCTTTTCCATTAAGCCGGTGTTGCGCTTCTCGACGCGAAAATTGCGAATCGCCATCGCCAATGCTTTGCGGCTGCCGACGATGACAACCAGCTTCTTGCCGCGCGTCACCGCGGTATAGAGAATGCTTCGATGCAGCAATAAATAGTGCGAAGTGTGCAGCGGCAGGACGACCACCGGATACTCGCTACCCTGACTCTTATGAACGGATGTCGCATAAGCTAAATTAATCTCGTCGAGCTCATCGGACTCGTACTCCACCACCTTGTCGAGAAAATCGACCTTCACGCTGCCGTCGTCGCGGTCGATGGCGGCGATGCGTCCCAAGTCGCCGTTAAAAACGCCCTTGTCGTAGTTATTGCGCAGTTGCATGACCTTATCGCCGTGGCGCAACGTAGCGCCGCCGCGCTCCAAAGTGACGCCCGAGGGATTGAGTAAGGCCTGCAGCTCGCGATTGAGGTTGATGGTACCCAACAAACCGCGGTGCATCGGCGTCAGCACCTGGATTGTCTGGGCGACTTCGTCCACCTGTAGTCGCAGCGCGCGCGGATTTCTTCGCGCAAAAGAGTTTTTGTCGTCGCGAGAATTTCCTCTTCCGACTCGTGCGCCAGAAAAACAAAGTCGCTGACGCCGGTATGGTCGGCCAAAAGCAGTGATTGGCCTTGCAGGATGCGGTGCGCGTTGACGACGATCAGGCTCTGACGGTCCTGGCGGAAAATCCGCCGCAGCACGACTTTGGGAATAACTCCGGAATCGATCAAATCGCGCAGCACGCTGCCCGGCCCCACCGACGGCAACTGGTCGACGTCGCCGACGAGAATCAGGTGGCTATGCGGATCGACGGCGCGCAGCAAATGATCCATCAAAGGCAAGTCGACCATCGAAGTCTCATCGACGATGACAAAATCGACGCGCAAAGGATTATCTTCGCTGCGCTGAAAGCCGCCCTCGCGCGGGTTGTATTCGAGCAACCGGTGGATGGTCGTCGCTTCCTCGCCGGCGCTCTCGGCCATGCGTTTTGCCGCCCGCCCTGTTGGGGCTGCCAGCGCGAAGTTGGCTTTGGCGCGGCGCAGGATCGAGAGCAGCGCCGTCAGTAAAGTGGTTTTCCCCGTGCCCGGCCCGCCGGTGATGACGAGTACTTTTTCGCGCAGCGCCTGCTCGGTGGCGCGGATCTGATCTTCGTCCAGGATCACGGCCGAAGGCGCAAATAATTCCGGGCTGACGAGATCGATGACGCCGCGCGCGGAGTTACGCCGGCCGGCGATTTGCTCCTGCTGCAACCGCGACGGCGTTGCCAAAAGATTTTGCAAGGCCAACGCGACGCGACGCTCGGCATGATAGAGCTCTTGCAAATAAACTTGCACATCGCTATCCGCCGCGCCTTCCTGCGTCACTAACTCGCCCCTGGCGGCCAGCCTGGCGACGGCCGCGTCCACGGGGTCTTCATCGATATTCAAGAGCGCCGCGGCATCGCGCTTGAGCGCCACCAGGCGCGCGAAGCAATGGCCGCGATCCGCCATCTCGCCGAGCACGTGCAAAACTCCCGCTTGCACGCGCAGCGGAAAATCACCGCGGATGCCGATGTGATTCGCCAAGCGGTCCGCCAAAAGAAAGCCGATGCCATGCACCTGTCGCGCCAAGGCGTAAGGATTTTCCCGCACTTGATTGATCGTGTCGGCGCCAAAGACGCGATAGATCCTGAGCGCCAAAGAAGCGCCTACGCCATGGCCCTGCAAAAACACCATCACGTCCTGCATGCCGCGCTGCTCTTGCCACGCCTGGATAATGCGATGGGCGCGCACTTCGCCGATGCCGTCGACTTCGAGAACCCGCAGCGGCTGTTCCGAGAGGATTTTCAACGTTTCCAAACCGAAAGCCGCCACCAATCGTTTCGCGTAAGTCGGACCGATTCCCTTGATCATGCCGGAGCCGAGATATTTTTCGATGCCCTCGCGGGTGGCGGGATCGATCTTCTCCCAGTGGTCGACCTGAAACTGCAGGCCGTAGCGCGGATGGCGCTTCCACGCACCCGTGACTTTGATCTCTTCGCCTTCGGAAACCGGAAAGATCGCGCCGACGATCGTAATAGCGGGGCCACCGTCTTCATCCAGGCGCGCCACGGTGTAATGCGTTTCGGGGTGCTGGTAGGTGATCCGGCCGATCGTGCCTTGAACCGACGTCGTGTCGTTGGATTGTTCCGCCACCATACGCTCCAAGAATTCCATCCTACGCGAAAGCGCGAAAAGCGTAAACGCCGCGCACTTGCCTTTACCAGGGGAGATAAAATCCCCACCAACTCGTCAATGTCCACACCCGCTGCCAAGCGCTGGCCGTCTCTCGTCCAATTTTTGATAATTCTACAAAACACGCCCGTCTTTTTCGCCGCTGATGCAGACGGTGAAAATTAGGAGCTTGCAACGATGACCATAGAGTATTTTTGGCTGGAAGCGATCTGGATTCTAGCCTTGATCTTCGCCAACGGCTTTTCGCCGCCTCGGAGATCGCCGTGATTACCATGCGCAAAGCCGCATCGACGCCTTGCTCGAACGCGGCGTCAAAGCGGCCGCGGTGGTCGCGCGTCTGAAAGAGGACCCTGACCGGTTCCTGGCCACGGTGCAGATCGGCGTTACGGTGATCAGCTCCCTCGCGTCGGCCATCGGCGGCGCGGCGGCCATCGGCTACTTAAAACCACAGATCGCCGCGGCACCTTTTCCTTTCGTCGCCCGCTGGGCCGAAGCCATCGCGCTCGTCATCGTCGTCTTGCCGATTTCCTATTTATCGCTGGTGCTCGGGGAGCTGGTGCCCAAGTCCCTCGCACTTAGATATTCGGAGCAGATCGCCTGTTTCGTCGCCCGGCCGATCGAATTTCTCTCGCGCGTGAGCGCTTTTTTGTCAAAGCATTAACCGCATCGAGCAATCTGGTGCTCAGAATCTTCGGCGGTGGTCAAAACGAGAGCGCCAGCTTCATTTCGGTCGACGAAGTCAAATCACTGATCCGCGAAGGCACCGCCAAAGGAATTTTCAATCGAGACCGAAGAAAAGCTGATTCATAGCGTCTTCGAGTTCACGGATACGCCGGTGAAAGCGCGTGATGGTGCCGCGCACGGAAATCCATGCGATCGAAGTGCACGCTTCCTTCGCTGAGGTGGCCCAAAGCTTCGTCGAAAGCGGCTTTTCGCGCATTCCGGTTTACGAAGGCGAATTGGACAAGGTGATCGGCATTCTTTACAACAAAGATGTTTTCAAAGCTTTGCAGGAAAAGAGCGACTTTCGCCTCCGCGACCATCTCCACCCCGCCTTTTTGTGCCGAGCACTCTGCCGGTGAGCGAGCTATTGAAGCAACTGCAGCGCCGCCGGCTGGCGATGGCTTTGGTGGTCAATGAATTCGGCGAAGTCGAGGGACTCGCCACGCTTGAAGATTTGGTCGAAGAGATCGTCGGCGAAATCCGTGACGAGTACGACCGCGAAGAGCGCGGCCCGGTAGAGCGTCTGCCCGACGGCTCCCTGGTCATTCAAGGCTCGGCTCTGCTGAAAGATCTGAAAACCGATTTTGAACTGCCTTTTGACGAATCGCCCGACTATCACACCTTAGCGGGGTTCATGCTGGCCAGGCTCAAGCGCATCCCGCGCGGCGGCGAGTGGGTCGAGGAAAACGGCTACAAGCTCACGATCGTCGACATGGAAGGCAGGCGCATCGTGAGATCAAGCTCGAACAAATCGGGTAAAAAATTGAGTATTGGAGTACTGGAGTATTGGTCAACTAAGCCGGCGATGAGCCCATCACGTCCACCATTCCATTGCTCCATCACTCCAATCTCTTCAGTACGCCCGAATCTCGATCTCGTTGCCGTCGGGATCGAGGAAATAAACCGAGGTCGCCCGGCCACGGGCGCCCCATCGCGACACCGGCCCTTCGCGGATGCCGATTTGCTTTTCTTTTAGATAATCGACGGTGCCGGCAAAATCGTCGGCGCCGACCACCAGGCAAAAATGATTCAAGTTGCCGTCGACTTTGGCGCCGGCACGTGGAGCCGAACGTTCCTTGTTCGGAAACAAGTCAATGATCGTTCCAGCGTTGATGCGCACCGAAGGGAACCCGACCTTGCCGGCCTTGAACTCGTCGACCCGCTCGCCGCTCAAGCCTAGAACCTCCGTATAAAATTTGAGCGACTGCTCGATGTCGCCGACATTGAGCACGATATGATCGAGGTCGGTAATCTTGATCCGTGCCATGACTAACCCTCCTTTTGCGCAGCTGTCAGAGAGCCGGTTTCACGGCTGCCGGCGATCGCCGCCATCTCCGTCAGCAACGCCTGGATTTCCACCGGCGCGCCGACCGTGATGCGCAAACAATCTTGCAGGCCCGGCAGGTCGAAATAACGCACGAGAATTTTTCTTCGCTTCAGCTCTTCGTAGACGCTTTTCTGATTTTGCCCCTGCTTGCGCGCCAGAATAAAATTCGCATGGGAGGGATAAACGTCGTAGCTCAGGCGCTTGAGCCCACTCGTCAGTCTTTACGACCGCGTTGAATGCGCCGCGCGTTGCGTCCCATCCAGGGCAGATCCGCCAGCGCGGCGGTCGCCGCAATCAAGCTCAGGCGGTTCAAATTGTACGAGTCCTTCACTTTCATCATGCCGGCGATAATTTCCTCCGCGGCAAACGCGAGCCCGATGCGCATGCCGGCCAAGGAGAATGACTTGGAAAAAGTCCGCAGCACGACCAGATTAGGAAGGCGGGAGAGAAGCGGAATCGAGGATGCGCCCTCGCTAGCAGCGAAGTCGACATAGGCCTCGTCTACCACCAAGAGTCCCGAGAGCGAACGCGCGAGTTTTTCGATCTCCGGCAGCGTCACCAGGGTGCCGGACGGCGCATTGGGATTGCACAGGAAAGTCAACGCGGCTTTTTGCTCGGCGAGAGACGCCGGCAGGGAAAAATCCGCCGGATAAGCGACCGGCTGCCGCGACACCGTCCTGGATCGCGATTAAAGTGTCATAAAGAGAATAGGTCGGAAACGGATAGGCGACTCGATCCCGCGGCCCGACAAAGCAGCGCAGCAAAATCGATAGAATCTCATCCGATCCATTGCCGGCCAAAATATTGGCCGGTTTTCACGCCGTAGACTTTCGCGGCGGCTAATCGCAGCGTATCGCTCTGCGGCTCCGGGTACAGACGCAATGACGGATTGAGCGATTTTCTTAGAGCAGCGTAAACTTGCGGCGACGGCCCATACGGATTCTCATTCGTGTTGAGCTTGATGATGCCGTTTTCCTGCGGCTGCTCGCCCGGCATGTAGCCGGCCATTGCCGCAATATTGGCGCGGAAATAAGCTGACATGTGGCGGAATTCTATCGGCAGGAGTCGCCCTTTTCAAATGCCATTTGTCGCGTTCTGTCATTGTGCTCGTGGCAATTTTCCACGCCTGGCAGCGGAGCGTCTAGCGTAATGCGCGGTCTCACTTGCCGACACAACTCGGTTGCGTTAGCACAGATCATGACAATTTTGTCGGAAGATTCTCTCATTTGTCCAGAATTCTCCGTTTCGGCCGGATTGGCGTTTTAGCTTTGTACTAACTATTTGAAATTGCAGAATTGCTGTTTCTTTAAATGGCATGTTTTTGGCTAGCCGGACAATGGTCGAATCTCGATGACAATCAAAATCTAAGATCGCAACCAATAAGCAGAGCCCGTAAACATGGATTTACCCAGCAAATCCGCCAGCGATCCGTTGACGCTATTGCTCAACGAAATCGAAATCCTGCTGACGCAATCGCGCCTCGTCGAACTTTACTTTAAGCAATCCCAAGCGACGGCAGCGTACGAGGGTGCCCGCGCTCGTGAGCAACATCAAGCTGAACTGACCGGCTTACGCGCCGCGCTCGCCGAAAAGAACAAGTCCTGGCCGCACGCCAAAGCGCCGCCAGCACGCAAGAACAAAGCCTTCGAGAACAAGTGCGAATTTTAGAGAGCGGCTTGGACGAAGTCCGGCAGCGACTGGACCGCCGGGAAGCCGAGCTTCAAGACGTCGAGTCCGCCGCCGAAAATCTGCGCCAACAAATCAGCCAAAGCGAAAGGGCCCAAGAGCAAGCGCAAGATCTAGTGCGGCAATCCGCGGCCGCTCGCCGGGAGCTTGAAGCCGAAGTGATCACCTTAGGCGCGCGCCTGGAAGAAAACCAACAGAGCTGGCAAAAAGAGCAGTTCGTAGCGCGCCAAGTTCAAGACGCTCTGCAAAACCAAATCACGCAACTGCAAGAACAGCTACGAGAAAAATCAGACCAGTCGCGCAGCGCCGAAACCGAGCTGCAACAAGCCAAGGCTTGCCATCCCTGAAATGCAGAGGCGGATGGCTGAGCTTGAAACAAGCCGCACGGAAGCCGTGGCCAGTGCGGCGCGGGAATTGGAGCGGATGCGCGTGCGCTTCGACAGCGAGGTCGGCGGTCTGCAGACTCTTCTTGCCGAGCGCGACTGCCGCGCTCGAAGAGAGTCGCCGGACGGCCAATGCGACCGAACAGGGCCTCAAAAACGAGATCCTCACGCTCGCCAGCCGGCTCGAGCAAGAACAAGCCCTGATCGAGAGCCGCGACGCTGAGGTGCGCAGCGTGCAGGCGCAAAGCGCCGCGCTCGAACAGCGAGCCGCCGCGCTGGAAAGCGCCGCCGATCGACTGGCGCAAGCCAGCGCCGAGAAATGGCGAGTTTGCGCCGCGCCCATGAAAACGAGCTGGCGAGCTTGCAGCACGAAGTGGCCCGGCGCGAGCGCGCGCTGACCGAACGGCAGGAAGCCGTGAGCGCCGTCGAGCTGGCTTTGCATGGCAAAATCAATCCTTGCAGCAGGACCTCGCGCGCAGCAGCGCCACGATAGCAGAACACGAGACTGCGGCGCAAAGCGCGCGCGCCGAGATAGCCGCCCTGCGCGACCAGATCAATCGCCACGAAGCGGCCGCGGCGGAAAACCTGGCAGAGCAACAGCGCGCCGAAGAGAAACGGCGCGCGTCGGAAGCAGCAATATCCAACCTGCGCGATACCCTGGCACAGAAAGAATCTGCCCTGAACGAGCGCGAAGAATATTCGGCGGCAAACGAAGCGCGGCTGGCGGCGGACAACAGCCAACTGCGTAACGAGCTGGAAGAGCAACGATCAGCTGCCGAGCACACGAACACTGAGCTTACGCGCCTTCGCTCTGAGATCGCCACGCTCGACGAGCAAAAATCCCAGTTGGAGCATTCCCGCAACGAGCTGGAACAGAGCCGACAACAGGAGACGCTGGCTCGCCAGGAACTGGAAGCGCGCCTGCGGGACAAGGACAATGAACTGCGAGGCCTCCAGGCAAACGCCCATGAGCTCGTACAACAGGCGCGTAGAGATCACGAAGCTCATTTCAAATCGCTCGAAGAACAAACGACCAACGAAATCAACCAACTACAAAATCGCTTGCAGGAACGAGAGCTCGCAGAGCAGCAAGGCCATTTAGAGCTCGTCCGCTTGCATACCGCAATCGCCGGTCTGGAAGAGCAAAAAGCGCGATCAGAAAACACTCGCGAAGAGCTGACCCAACAGCTCGGCCAGGCTGCCGAATCTCGCCAGGAGCTAGAGGCGCGCCTGCAGGCTCAAGCGAACGAACTCGAAACAACGCAGCGGCGCGCGGACGAACAACTCGAAGCCGCTCTGCACGAGCAGGAATCACGCTTTCGATCCATCGAAGAAGAGCACGGCAACGAAATCACTGAGCTGCGCAACCGCTTGCAACAAGAGAAAAACGATGCCGAAACCCTGCGCAAAGAATTTGACCGCTTGCGCGTGGAGCACACCGGCATCGAGGGCGAGATGGCGCGGTCGGAGCAGTTGCGCCGCGAGCTTGAGCAAAACGGGCAACAGGCCACTATTCTGCGCCAAGAGATCGAAACCCGCTTACAAGCGAAAGAACTGGAATTAAAAAAGTTCAGTCCGACAGCGAGACTCTCAAACACCAGCTCGACAGCAAAATCGCCCAACTGCAACTCGATTTGGCGGAAAAACAATTGCTGGTCGAAAGCCGGATGGCTGAGATCAACGATCTCAAAGCTCACCTCAGTCGACTAGCGGAAAAAATGACGGCGCGCGAAGCTGCTGTAGATGCCCTGACGCGGTCACAAAAAGACATTGAACAGCTCAACGCCGAGCATCAAGCGAAGCTCGTCGCGCTCAGTGTCGAACACCAAACCGACCGAAGCCATCGAGAAAACGAGCTCGCCGAGGAACGCCGGCGGGTCGACGAGCTTCATCAAAATATCAGCGCCAGCGAGCAGCGTAACCGGGATCTGGAAAGCGTGCTGGGCGAGCATCGCCGGGATCTCGAAGCGGCAACTTCGGAGGCCGCGACTCTGCGTTCGCGGCTCGATGATCTCGAGTCCCGTCACACGGAGCTTGCCGCGGCGACGCGGGAGCAGGAGCAGCTGCGCGTCAAATTCGAAGACGAACTGGCGGCGGCGCGCGGCGAGCTGCGGCAGAACGCGTCAGTGGCGGCTCAACATCAGGCGGCCATCGCCGAGAGTTACGCAATGAATATCAGATCAAGCAAAATAACCAGGACAATGAGCTCGTCCAGGAAAGGCAGCGTGTCACCGAACTTACTCTTCAGATTGGTGAATTCGAACAGCAGAAGACCGCCATTGAAACGCAGCTCAAAGAGCGTCTGCGAGAGCACGAAACCGTAGCGATCGAAGCTGCGGCACTGCGATCGCGCTTGGATGAGCTGGAAACGCGGCGCCAGACGGAACTCTCCGCCGCCGAACGGGAGCAAAATCAAGTTCGAAGCCACCTCGAGACGGAACTGGCGGCGGCGCGCGGTGAGCTGCAGCAAAAAGCCTGGGCGTCGGCACAGCAACAAGCGGCTCTGGAAAACTTGGCACTCGCGCACCAGAGCCAAATCCAAAAGCTCGAAAGCCAAATGAGCGAGGAGCGGAATCAAATCCGCGAGCGCGATCATGAAATCGAACGATCCAAGTCGCAAGCTCACCTGCTCGATCAACGCGTTGCAGAATTGACGACCGAGCTGCAGCAAACCGAGCGGACGGCGATCGATCGAGCCGTGCAGATCAAGGAAGAGTATGGGCTGCGGATTGCCGACTTGGAACGCCAAGTCGCGCAAAAAGACGAGCGAGCTCCAGGCGCGCGGCGAAGCGCAGCCAGAGTTGGAGCAAAACTTGCGGCGGGAGCTCGACCGGCTGATTCGCGAAACGCAAGAAAAAACCAGATTTTACAAGACCGCAACGATGAGCTCGTGCGCGTCAAAGCCGAAGCGGATGGATTGCGCGAGCGCTTTAGCCAAGTAGAAGCGGCCGCAACCGAGGCCGAAGCCGCGTTCACCAGCGAAGGCGAGCGCATGCGGGTCGAGTTCCAAGCGCAGATTGCCCTGCTTCAGGCGGAGCTCAGCCAAAAGGAATGGGCGGACGCGGAACATCAGGCTGAGTCGCACGGGATCGAACAAACCTACCGTCAGGAAATCGAATCGTTGCGCGAAAGATTGGCGCAGAGTGAACACGCGATAACTTGGAACGCGGCGATTTCATCCTCGGCGACGCGCCGTTAAATCAAGTCTTAGAAGCGCAATTCGAGGGCGCTGAAAACCTGCACACAAATAATGGCAAGGACCATGAAATTTCTCCATCACGCCGCTGGCAGGGGCGGTTTTGGTTGGAAGAGACGTTGGAAGTCATCGTAATGCGGCAGTCGCCAAAGGCGCGCATCGCAGCGACGAAGCGCTAGCCTGAGTGTAAAAGGACGATCATGTTACAGACCGAACGCGTACCCACGGGAATCCTAGGGACTGGATTCGCTCATCGAAGGCGGTTTTCCTCAAGGCCGCTCGATCCTCATTACCGGAGAACCGGGCACGGGAAAATCAATTTTCGCCCTGCAGTTTCTTGCCGAGGGGCTGAAGCGCAACGAAAATGCATCTTTGTCAGCGCCGACGAAAATCCCATGGACATACTGGAGCAAGCCGCTTCGATGGGCTGGGACTTTGAGCCGTCATATCGAAAATAAGGATTTGGCGATTCTTAACGCCGGAACTTATCTCAGCTCGTTTCCGGGAGCGAGCAGCGAACGACATATCGACGTGCAACGAGCCGTCAGCGATCTCGGGAACTTCGTCAAGCAGCTCGGCGCCAAGAGACTCGTGCTCGATCCGGCGGGGCCTTTCGTGTTGTTGCGCGCGAGCACGGTGCGCATCCAGGACCAGATTCGTTTGCTGATCAAACTGATGCGCTCTTCGCTGCCGACCACCAACGTGCTCACCTCCTACGCCGTGCCGCGTACCGGTGAACGCAGCATGCACGGCATGGAGGAATATCTCGTCGCCGGCGCGATTGTGCTCGAGATGGTCTGGAAAAACGGCGCTCTCGCGCGCAGCTTGATCGTCGAGAAGATGCGCTGCACCGACGTGAAACCGACGCAGCTCGAATTCGATATCGTCAAAGGACAAGGCATCGTCGTTCAGCCGCCGGCTTCGGCCCGTTAAATCGGAAGATCGAGCTATGGATTCCCCACGTATCTCCACTGGTATCATCGGCCTCGACGGTTTGCTTCACGGCGGCTACGTGCGAGGACGCACCTATCTCATGACGGGCGACACGGGAACGGGAAAAACGATTGCCTGTTTACAGTTTCTTTCAGAGCGCTCTCAAACGCGGCGAGAAGGCGGTCTACGTGACCGTCGACGAACGCCCGGGCGAAATCGTCGAATCGGCGGCATCCTTTTCCTGGGATCTTCAACCGTATATTCAAGAAAAAAGTTTGGTCATTTTGGATGCTTCGCCCTATTTTGGCGGCCGTAGCGGCGGCGCGACTGGAAAGGCATCGATCCGCAAAAATCATCGCCGACCTCGGCAACTACGCAAAAGCGACTGAGCGCCACTCTGCTGATCGTCGATCCGATCACGCCGCTCATCCTGCCGAACGACGCCACTAGCCCGAGCCAGGATCAGGCCCGTTCATTGATTCAATTGATTCAATCGCAACTCAATACAACCAACCTGCTTACCGCCCATCTGCCGAAAGGAGCCTCGCCCAGCGCCGGCGGCATCGAGCAGTTTCTCGCTTCCGGAGTCTTTCTGCTCAAGATCGGCGAGATCAACGGCAAGTACCAGCGCACTATGGCGATAAAAAAATGCGCGGCACACCGGTTGAACCCGCCGATTATCCTTTTATGCTTCGCACCAACGACGGGATCGTGCTGGCGGATCGGCGCATGGACCTTACCAGCGCCAGCCATTGCGAAGCACCGATGTTCGAATATTTTCAGCTCGGAAAAAACGGCTCCTGATCGGATTCTCGAGCTTGGTTTCCGGTGGCCGTCGCACGGTGGGAAACCAGCGCTTTTGGCCATCGCCTCGAATTTTTCTTCAATTTCTCTGTCCTGTCTGGGTTTTCTTGACAGCCGGCAAAACGATGCTTAGGTTTTGCTTGTAATTGAGGAAACCTAAAAATGCGTCTGGACAAACTTACGACCAAATCCCAAGAAGCGTTGCAGCAAGCCCAAGCGCTGGCCGAAAAACGCAACCATCAAGCGATCGATGTCGAGCATCTGCTGTTCGCCTTGCTTGGCCAAAAGAAGGCGTGGTCACTTCGCTCCTGCAGAAGTTGGGCGTGCCCCTGGGCAGCTTGACCGAGCGGCTGCAAAAGCCTTGGATCGCCTGCCGCAAGTCACCGGCGGCGCCGGTCAAACTTACATCGCGCCGCGCCTGAAAAAGACCATCGAAAGCGCCGAGGCGGAAGCCGAAGCGCTTAAAGACGAATATGTATCAACCGAGCACTTGCTGCTGGCGATGGTGTCAACGACAGCCGGCGAAGCGGGCAAGATTTTCAAGGAACACGGCGCCAGCCGCGATAAGATTCTCAGCGCGCTTGGTCGGCATTCGCGGCGCGCAGCGAATTCACCGATCCCAATCCCGAAGAGAAATACCAGGCTCTGGAAAAATACGGCCGCGATCTCACCGATCTCGCGCGCAAGGAAAGCTCGATCCGGTCATCGGCCGCGACGATGAGATTCGCCGCGTGATCCAGGTGCTGTCCCGGCGCACGAAGAATAATCCGGTGCTGATCGGCGAGCCCGGCGTCGGTAAAACCGCCATCGTCGAAGGTTTGGCTGCTGCGCATCGTCAACGGCGATGTGCCGGAGGGGCTGAAAGAAAAACGGCTGATCGCGCTGGATCTCGGCGCGCTCGTCGCCGGCGCGAAATTTCGCGGCGAGTTCGAAGATCGCCTGAAGGCCGTCTTGAAAGAAGTCACCGAAGCCAGCGGTCAGATCATGCTGTTTATCGACGAGCTGCACACACTGGTCGGCGCCGGCGCCGCCGAAGGCGCCATGGACGCTTCGAATATGCTCAAGCCCGCGCTTGCGCGCGGCGAGCTGCGTTGCGTCGGTGCCACGACTCTGGACGAATACCGCAAGCGGGTCGAGAAAGACCCGGCGCTGGAACGGCGCTTCCAGCAGATCTACGTTGGCGAGCCCTCCGTCGAAGACACGATCGCGATCCTGCGCGGCCTCAAGGAACGCTACGAGGTACACCACGGCGTGCGCATCACCGACGGCGCGATCATCGGCGCCGCCACGTTGTCGCATCGCTATATCAGCGACCGCTTCCTGCCCGACAAAGCGATCGATCTGATCGATGAAGCGGCGTCGCGGCTGCGCATCGAGATCGACAGCATGCCGATCGAAATCGACGAGGTGGAGCGGAAAATTCTCCAGCTGGAAATCGAGCGTCAGGCGCTCAAGCGCGAAGAAGACAAAGCGTCGAAAGAGCGGCTGGCGCAGCTGGAACGCGAGATTCGAAAATCTGCGCGAAACCTCCAGCGGTCTCAAAGGCCCACTGGCAAAACGAGAAGGAATCGATCCAGCGCATTCGCTCGCTCAAAGAAAAGATCGAATCGACCAAGGTCGAAGAGCAACAAGGCGCAACGCGAGGGTGATTTGAACCGCGCCGCCGAACTGCGCTACGGCACCTTGACCCAGCTGCAGAAGGACTTGGAAGCAGGCGAACCAGAAACTCGCCGAGCTGCAGAAAGATCAAAAGATGCTCAAAGAAGAGGTCGACGCCGAAGACGTCGCCGAAGTCGGTCGCCAAATGGACCGGCATCCCGGTGTCGAAGATGCTCGAAGGCGAAATCCAGAAACTGCTCAAGATGGAAGATCGCCTGAAGCTGCGCGTCATCGGCCAAGACAGACGCGATTCACGCGGTGTCCAACGCAGTGCGCCGCGCTCGTGCCGGCTCTACAGGACCAGAACCGGCCGATCGGCTCCTTTATTTTTCTCGGCCCGACCGGCGTCGGTAAAACCGAACTCTGCCGCGCGCTCGCCGAATTTCTCTTCGACGACGAACAGGCGATGGTGCGCCTCGACATGTCGGAGTTCATGGAAAAACACTCGTGCTCGCGTCTGATCGGCGCCCCTCCCGGCTATGTCGGCTACGAGGAGGGCGGTTATCTAACCGAGGCCGTGCGCCGCCGTCCCTATTCAGTCGTCTTGTTCGACGAAATCGAAAAAGCGCATCCGGACGTTTTCAACGCGCTTTCTGCAGATTCTCGAAGACGGGCGCATGACCGACGGTCAAGGCCGAACCGTCGATTTCAAAACACGGTCATCATCATGACGTCGAATCTCGGCAGCCAATATATTCTAGAGCTCGGGCCAACGGACCGCAAAGAGATGGAGCAGCGAGGTCAACGCCGCCCTGCGCGACGCTTTCAAGCCGGAATTCTTGAACCGAGTCGACGAGAACGATCATCTTCAACAATCTCGGCCGCGAAGAAATCAAGATCGATCGTCGAAATCCAGCTCAAGCGGTTGCGCCGGAACCTCGCCGCGCAGAAAGATGGCGCTGAAATCACCGAGCGCGCCAAGGCGCTGCTCGCCGACAGCGGCTTACGACCCGGTTTACGGCGCCCGCCCGCTCAAGCGCACCATCCAGCGATTGATTCAGGATCCGTTGGCGGTTAAGATTCTTGCTGAGAATTCAAAGAAGGCGACCGGGTCAAGGTCGATTCCCAGGGAGCGAACTCATTTTTATTCATGGAGCGCCGGCAGAGGAAGAAATGAGTGAGCCAAGGATGCTCCATTGAATGCGTCGCCGAAGCGAATTCCGCTCGGTCTGGCGCGGGTGCGAAAGAGCTTCCGCCGCCCGGTAAAGTCTTTAAAAGCAAAAAAGCCGATCAGCGGAAGCGGGCAAAGAAAAACTTCGCCGGGAGTTAAAGGAAACCCTCCGCCTAAATCTTCTTAACCGCACTTCACAACCATATTCTCCTAGAGGACGCGCGATTCGCGCGTCCTCTGAGCTTTGCAATGAAGGCGAGCCGATGATTGTCTTTGCCTTTGTGCCGACCTACCATCGGAACGCGCCAGCCATTCGCCTCATTTCGACTTCGTTCGGTTCATCCGATGAACCCGCAGCGCAAACGGCCGATGCGCCGTCGACACAGAGCAGAGACGGCTTGCGCTAATTTTGTTTAACGTTTGCGTCGGTCAATTTATCGTCGGTCTCGACCAGCGGGCCTTGCTGGTCGCGCTGCCCACCCTGACGGTCACTTTCAATACCAGCCTGACGACGATTCCAGTGGGTTTTACTGATCTATGATTTGCTGTTGATCGGCACCGTGATCACCGTCGGCCGCTTAGGCGATCTGTTCGGCCGGCGGCGCTTTTATGCCAGTGGTTTTTTGATTTTCGTCCTTAGTTCGGCGCTCTGCGGTGATCGCTCAAACCGCAGGCGCAAATTATTTTATTCCGCGGTTTACAGGCGATGGGTGGCGCGATGATCTCCGGCCAACGGCAGAGCGATCGCTTCCGTCGCCTTTCCCGCCAGCCAGCGCGGCAAGGCGATGGGGCTTTGCCTCCATGGCATTTCACGTGGGCTTCTTAACCGGACCGACCTTGGGCGGTTTCTTGATCGACACCGATTCGGTTGGCGTTGGATTTTCTTCATCAATCTACCGATCGGGATTTGGGGCGCGTATCTGGCGTGTAAGATTGTTGGAGGAAAGCAAAGAAAGAGGTCAAAGGCGTCTCGGTCGATTTCCCCGGAGCGATCCTCCTCGCTGTTGACTTGCAGTCTCTTCATTTTCGCGATAGAATCGAGATGCCCCACGTGGGTTGGCGCGATCCACTGGTCTCCGCGTACCCTCATCCTGTGCGCCGCTCGCTCTAGCGCTTATTCGTGTTCGTTGAACTGCAGCGTCAGCGCATGCCGATTTTGAGCTTTTCGCTGTTTCGTATCCGGCTGTTTACGGCGTCCATGTTCAGTCTTTTTTTCATCACCTCGACCGCAATCGGCGATCAGCTTTCTCATGCCATTCTATTTGCAGGACGATGCTGCGGTTCTCAGCCGACGCAGATGGGCTGGATTATTATCGCCAACTCGGCGGTCATCGTCTTGATGGCGCCGATCGCGGGCTGGTTGTCGGATCCGCATGGGCTCGCGTCTGCTCTGCACGATCGGATCGGCAATCATCGTCATCGGCCAATTCTTTATTGCCTCGTTGCCGATCGATGCATCGATCTGCGCATCATCGTGCCGTTGCTGCTTGATCGGCTTGGGTTGGGCGATTTTCAATTCGCCCAACCAGAGCGCGATCCTGGGCTCGGTGCCGCGCGACGAAGTCGGCACCGCGTCGGGCATGAACACGACCACGGCGCGCACCGGCGGAGCGATGGGCGTCGCGCTTTCTGCGACTTTGTTCACCTATGGGCTCAGCGCCGGCGGGCCTGACGCCGGGCGCAAATCGAGATCGCCGGCAATCTTGGGGCGACGCTCCGGAAATTTTCGTTCGTTCGTTCAATCACACGGTTCATGTCGTCAACTTCTTCACGATTCTCTCGGTGTTATTTTCGGTGAGTGCGCGGCCGCGCAATAAAATCCGACAGCGATCAAGACCCGATGACCTGCAACAACCGCGCCAAGCAGATTACGACAACACGGCTCCCAGGTTGATTCTTGTTGAGCGTGTGCATCGGCCAAACTATTGTCGGCCTCGATCAGCGCGCGATTACGGTCGCCCTGCCGACGCTTGACGACGACGTTCCACGCCGCGTTTACGACGATTCAATGGACGATCTTGGTCTATGATCTGGTTCTGATCGGTCTGATCATCACCATGGGGCGGCTGGGCGATCTATTCGGCCGGCGCCGTTTTTACTAGCGTCGGGTTTCTGATCTTCGTGACCGCCTCGGCTATCTGCGGCTTGTCGCAAACGCCAGGCAGTTGATCTTTTCCGCGCGCTGCAGGCGCTCGGCGGTTCCATGATCGCGGCCAATGGCCGAGCGATCGTCTCGGTGAACTTTACCGCCGCGAGGAGCGCGGGCGCGCTCTCGGGTCTGACTTCCACGGCATTTCATATCGGCTTTTCTCACCGGCCCATCGCTTGGGCGGTTTTCTGATCGATACCATCGGCTGGCGCTGGATATTCTATATCAACATGCCGTTCAGCCTGTGGGGCGCTTATTTGGCCGTGGAAGGTCATCCCCGAGACCCGATTGCCAGGGAAAATCCGCCGTCGATATTCCTGGCGCGCTTCTCCTGCTTCTGACCAACGGCATGTTCATCTACGCGATCGACCAGCTGCCGCGCGTCGGCTGGTACCATCCGAATGTTTCTACTGACATTGGCGCTTCTCGGTGATCATGCTGCATTTTTTATTGCGGGTCGAAGCGCAAAGCCAAGGCGCCGATTTTGACTCTTTCGATGTTTCGTTCGCCGCCTCTTTAGCGGCGGCATCCTGAGCCTTTTCTTGGTTTCGGCAACTTTATCGGCAATCAATCTTCTTGCTGCCATTTTTTTTCAAGAACCTGCTCGGCTACTCGCCCTCGCAAGTCGGCTGGATCATCGTTGCCGACTCGGTGATCATTATGATTATGGCGCCGAGTCGCCGGCGCGCTGTCGGACCGTCTCGGTTCGCGCCTCCTCTGCACCGTCGGCTGTGCGATTGTCGCCGATCGCGCAATTTTCTTGGCGACTTTGGATCTTGATTCGTCGCTGGTGAGAATAATGTTTCCCGCTGGCGCTTTGGGGCATCGGTTGGGCGCTGTTTAACGCGCCGAATCAAAGTTCGATGTTGGGCGCGGTTAGTCAGGAAGAAATCGGCGCCGCCGCCGGCATGATCGCGACCACGGCGCGCACCGGCGGAGCCATGGGCGTGGCGCTATCCGGCGACGCTTGTTCGGCTATCTTCTGTCCGCCGCGGGTCTGAATAGCGGTCAAATCGGCTTGGCCAACGCTGGCGCGCCGCGCCGGCAATCTTATCGAGTTCCTTCAGCTCGACGATTTACGTCCTGAATTTCTTCACCTTGCTGGCGATATTCTCTTCCGGCGATCCGCGGCAGAGAGACCAGGCGATGAAATTGTTCGCCAGGCGTTTTCCGCGCATTGAAACCGCGCCCTTCTCCTTGACAGCAAGCCGGACACTCACTAACCTCGGCGCTGCATTGGGCGACAGCATTCTTTGGGGAGGCAACACGAAGAATCGCACAGCCGCGCCCGATGAGGCGCTCGGCATGGCGCTGGTCACGCTCGCTTGTTCTCTTTCGCGCGCCAACTGAACGCCGCAGACGCGCCGTCGTTGCGCGGGTTTGCAACGCCCTCGGCGGCCGATGACGCCGGCGTGGATCGCTCAGGATCTGGGCCTCTTCACCAAACACGGACTGCAACAAGCCTTACCTATCTCTCGCCGCAACGACGGCGATTCAACGACGTGTGGCCGGCACGGAAGAGATCGGTCTGGTCGGTAACCAGGGCATCGACGTGGCGTTGGAAGGCGCCGATACGGTTTATCGCCAACACGGCATCGCGATTTATCTTCCATCTGTACGGCGATCCGCGGTCCAAGACCGTCGCGGATCTCAAGGAAAGTGCTGGCGGCAACGCGGCCGGCATCGACGTTACGCCGGCCGCATGCTGTTGCGCAAATACGGATTGGTCCCCGACAGGACATTGTGAAGATTCTGTACGCCGGCAGCGCCCCGGCTTTGCTAACGACTAAAAACCGGCAATGCCGCCGCCGGGCTGATGAGCGCGCCCGATCACTTTCCAGGCTGAAGAGCTGGGCCTCAAGCATATCCTGAACGTCACCGAGCTGAATATTCCTTTCATCTTTGTCAGCGTGGTCACGACGCGCAAGGTGATTCAGAAAAACCGGATGCGGTGATCCGGTATTTGCGCGGCTATACCAAGCGATCTCGGTCGCATCGGCGCGACAAGAGACGACCATGAAAATAATGAGCAAATACACGAAGACCGACAACCGGCAAATTTCTCGAGGCGGTCTCATCGACGAGCATCTGCCGGACTAACTCAACGCTTGCCGCTCATGACCAAGGAAGCGGTGCAAGCCGTTCGCGGAGTCGCAAAAATCCCAAAACTCAACAGAGTCAAGCCGGAGACTGTTTACGACAATTCATTCCTAAAAGCTCTGACGTATCTGGATTCATCAATTCACTCTGAGCGCGCTGGGATCGGCGCCTGGATGGTCGCGACGCATGGCCTGGTATCTGCATCGACATGGACGCGTTTTTCGCCTCGGTGGAGCAGGTTCTCGATCAGAGCTTGAGAGGCAAGCCGGTGATCGTCGGCGGGCGCAGGAGCGCGCGGCGTTGTCACCTCGGCTTCTTATGAAGCGCGCAAATTCGGCGTGCATTCGGCGATGCCGGGTTTCCAAGCAAAGAAAACTTTGTCCCCCAGGGCATTTTTCTACGCAACCGCCGACGCGCCTACGTGGATTTCTCCGCAAAGTTTTTGCCGTCCTGGCGCAATACTCGCCGGAAGTTCACGTCTTTCCATTGACGAAGGTCTCGTCGATCTTACCGGCACGGAGAGCGCTTTCGGCCCGCCGCTGAAAACCGCCGACACGATCATTCGCCGCATCGAAACCGAACTCGGCTTGCCATCGTCCGGCCGGCCTCGACCAGCAGAGTGACGGCAAAAATCGCCGCCACGATGGCCAAGCCGCGCAGGCTCATTTATGTGCCCGCCGGTTCGAAAAGAGATTTTCTCGCGCCGCTGGCCGTGGAAATGATTCCGGGGTCGGCCCGAAAACGCACAAGACGTTAAATCAGAAGAGCATCACGACCATCGGCGATCTACTCAGCGCGGTCACGAACTGGCAGCTCGCTACTTGGATCTAGATCAAGCCGCAGAGCAGCCCCATCGTCACGACCACTCGATCGGCAACGAAGACGACACTGGACCAACCGGTCAAAGAAATCGGCCAGATGGAAAAAATCCTATGGGAATTGGTCGAAGAAGTAGGCGGCAGACTGCGCCGTGAAGAATTTTTGCGCGCTGTTTAACCGTCAGATTCGCTATACCAATTTCCAAACGATTACGCGCTCGCGCGCTGCCGTCGCCCACCTGCTTCCGATAAAGAAATCTTCGAAACCGTCAGCGCTCTATTGCGCCAAAATATCAGCCGAGGAAAAGCGGTGCGGCTTCTCGGCGTGACGCTAGCGCACTGCAAAGCTCCGGCTGGCAAGAACCGCTATTGAACCGCGACCAACGCAAGTCCTTCGAGCGGCTTTATAAGGGCATCGACGATCTGCGCCGCAAATACGGCCGAAGCGTCGATCGGCGCCGCCACGCCGCGCCATCGCGCGCCCGGTTGATTTTTCTATCCGAGAGCAGCCTCATACTGTTTAGTGACCGCGAACACTCATGGCCAGAGCCCGAACCATCGCTTTCCTGGCTGCCTGTCGGCGCGAGAATTCCTCTTTACACTCCCCGTTTGGCTGATGCGACCGGCCGGCCCGCTATATGGCGGAATATCGCAAGCTGCGCGCTCAGCATGACTTTCTCGAATTATGTAGAAGCCCGATCTCGCTGCGGAGATTACCATCACACCGGTGGAACGACTGGGCGTCGATGCAGCGATCCTGTTCGCCGATATCTTTGCTCATCCTCGAACCGATGGGCGTCGGCTTGGAATATGCAAAAGCTGGCGGGCCGATCATCCATCATCCGGTGCGTAGCGGCAAGAGACGTCGACGGCCTGAAGGAGTTTACGATCAAGCAAGAGCTTTCCTTCGTTTACGACGCGGTAGAACAAATCGTCAAAGACGCTTAAGAGCAAAGTGCCCCTCATCGGTTTCGCGGGCGCGCCTTTACGCTCGCGTCTTATCTGATCGAGGGCGGGGGCTCGCGCAATTACGTGCACACAAAAACTCTTTTACGCAGCGCCGGAAGCGTGGAAGCGCCTGATGGAGCGGCTCGCCAAGGACGTGGCCGAATATTTGAGATTGCCAGATCGCCGCCGGCGTCAGGCGATCCAGCTATTCGATAGCTGGGCCGGCTGTCTGACGCCGACGGATTATGAACAATTCGTGCTGCGCCCTACACCGAAGCCGTAATCGATGCGATCACCCAGGCGCTCCGGTCATCAGCTTTCAGCACAGGCACGGCGGGATTGCTGAAACAGTTCAGCGCCGCCGGCGGCGGACGTGATCGGCCTGGATTGGCGCGTGAACCTCGATGAGGGCTGGGCTGCGGTCGGGCACGATGTCGCGGTCCAAGGCAATCTCCGACCCGGTCGCGCTGTTCGCATCGCCCTAAGGAAATCAAGACACGCGTCGGGGGATATTTTTGCGCCGCGCCGAAGGACGTCCGGACATATTTTCAATTTGGGACATGGAGTTTTGCCTGAGACGCCCGTCGACAACGTGATCGCGTTGGTCGACGCGGTCACGAACTGAGTGCGCGATAAACTCGCTCGCCATGGCTCAACCGTATCAACGCCGTGCTCTGATCGCCTTTGGCGGCCCGACTTCGCCGTGAAGAGATTCGCCCGTTTCTTGCCCGAGTCACCCAAGGCATTCCAATACCGCCTGCGCGGCTTGAAGAAGTCGTCCACCACTACGAAGCCGTCGGCGGCAAGTCGCCGCTCAACGAAATCACCTTCCGCCAGGCGAAGCGCTTCAAAATGTCTTGAATGAAAGCGGCCTCGCACTGCCGGTCTACGTCGGCATGCGCAACTGCCAGCCGTTCTTCAGCGACGACTCTTAAAAAAATGTTCGATGACGGGATTCGAACGCGTCGTTGGGATTTCATTCTTTCATCCCATCGAACCGCGAAGCAAGCTGGGAACGCTATCAGGACAATGTCGCTGAGGCGCGTGCCGAGACTGGCGAGCGGGCCCCGACGGTCGACTACTGCGCGGTTGGCACAATCATCCTCGCTTGATTCAATGCTGGACGGAAAATATCAAGGCGTCATTCGCAAAGCTCGCATTCGGATCAACGGGAATCGACGCCGCTGATTTTACTGGCGCACAGCTTTACCGGTCGCTATGGCAGCGCGCATCACCGTATGTGCAGCAGCTCTGAAGAAGCTGCCCGTTTGATCGCCGGCGAGCTCGATCATGACCGTTGGTCGCTCGCCTATCAAAGCCGCAGCGGCGGCCCGAGCGGATCCCGTGGCTGGAGCCCGACATCGGCCAGGCGATCCGAAAGCAGCGGGCGAATGGACTCAACGAAGTCATCGTCGCGCCCATCGGCTTTGTCTGCGATCACGTCGAAGTGCTTTATGATCTCGACATCGAAGCCAGAAAAGTCGCCGAGGATTTAAGCACGTTCGCTTCGTCCGCGCCAGCTGCCCCAACGATCATCCTACTTTTGTGCAAATGATGGCTGAGGTCATTGAAGCGAATAGTACGAGCCAGAGGATAGATGATGGAAAATTGCGATCCTCGATCATCCATCTTCCATTCTCGACCTGTACTATGAAGCGCGTCGCCATCATCGGCGGCGGCATCGCGGGACTGGCGGCTGCGCACCGCGTCGCCGAGCTTGCCAAAGAAAAATCCCTCAGTATCGAGCTTACACTGCTCGAAGCCACCGAGCGGCTAGGCGGCGCCATCGCCACGGAACGAATCGGCGATTTTCTCGTCGAAGCCGGACCGGATTCTTTCATCACGGAGAAACCCTGGGCGCTCCGTCCTCTGCGAGCGCCTGGGCCTACATCCCGACTGATTTCAACCCAGGCCGAATATCAGAAAATTTATATCGTCCACGAGGGCAAACTCGAACCACTACCCGAAGGTTTCTTCTTACTCGCGCCCACTCGCATGGGGCCGTTTGTTCGAACCCCGATATTTTCCTGGCGCGGTAAATTGCGCATGGCGAGGCGAACTGCTAATTCCGCGCGGTCATTTGAACGATGACGAAAGTCTCGGCGCGTTTGTGCGCCGCCGTTTCGGCCGTGAAGCCCTGGAGCGCGTCGCGCAACCTCTAGTCGGCGGCATCTACGCCTCCGATCCGGACCGACTGAGCCTCGCTGCAACCATGCCGCGCTTTAAAGAAATGGAGCGCCAGCGGCGCGGCGTTATCTTGGCCATGTGGTCTGATACAACGACGCCGCGCCCGCAACCGCTGAAGCCGGCAGCGGCGCGCGCTGGAGCTTGTTCGTCACGCTCGCGCGGAGGAATGCAGGAACTGGTCGACACTCTCGCCAAACGACTGCCTGAATCGACGCTCCGCTTCAAATTCGCCGGTCACGCGCTTGAGTTGCGCCGAAGACAAAGAGTTGGCGGATCACGATCTGCCGGCAGCGAAACCGATGGCCAGCCGATGCCGTGATCCTGGCCACGCCGGCGTTTCCAGACCGCCAAAATTCTCTCTGCAGATGCGCCAGAAGCTGCAAATGAGCTCTAAGCAAATCTCTTATGCTTCCACGGCAACGGTCAGTCTCGCCTATCGCCGCGAGGACTTTCCGCGCGCGCCGGATAGTTTCGGCTTCGTTGTCCCGGCAAAAGAGCAGCGCAAGATCATGGCCTGCACGTTTAGCAGTTTGAAATATCCCGGCAGGGCATCGGAGGATAAAGTTTTACTTCGCGCCTTTGTCGGTGGCGCGCTGCAGGCGCGAATTGTTCGACGCTGACGATGCGACGATGGAGAAAAATGTCCGTGACGAACTCGCAAATTTGCTCAGAGTCAGCGCCCCGCCTATTTTCGCGCTGCATCTGGCGCCACCCAAACTCCATGCCGCAATACCACGTCGGCCACGAAGCGCTCATTAAACGAATCGACGCTTCTCTGAGCCAATTTCCCACTCTCGCCCTCGCCGGCAGCGCGTACCACGGAGTGTCGGCATTTCCGATTGCGTCCGCACCGGCGAAGAGGCGGCTGGATCTAGTTGTCAAACATCTTTCCGATACGTAGTCTCTATGTATGGTCAGATCGCTGCTGTTTCGAAAGTAACGACTAATCACCTCGGCTGTCATTTCGACCAAAGGAGAAATCTTCTTTCAAATGTAAACTCTTGTGGTTCAAGAAATTTTCTCCTTGACGCACCTGCAAAAGCCAGGACTATGAATCGGTTATGATCATTATCGATTCTCAAGTCCACATTTGGGCGGCCGAGACAGCGGAAAAACCATACGCCAGAGAAGATGCTTCGCCGCCGCATCGTCCCGTGCCGCTCGGGCACGATGAGCTGTTGCGCGAGATGGACGGGGCCGGGGTCCTGCGCTGCGTGCTCGTGCCACCGACCTGGGAAGCCGACCGTAATGACACTTCGCTCGAAGCGGCGCGCCTGTATCCGGACCGCTTTCGCGTCATGGGACGGCTCGCGCTGCAAAAGCCCGAAGAGCCGCGCGCTCATGGCGACGTGGAAAACTCAGCCCAATATGCTTGGAATCCGGATGGCGTTTAACGCGGGCAAAACGAGACAATGGCTGGAAGACGGCACAGCCGATTGGTTCTGGGAGGCCGCGGAACGTTACGATGTGCCGGTGATGGCGTTCGCGCCTGCTGCCGGTGCCCAAGCTCGGCGAGATTGCCGAGCGCCATCCGCGGCCTGCGCATGATCATCGACCACATGGGACTGAACTCCTCTCTGCGCGGCAAATCGCTCGAACCCTCCGTTGTCAACACCATCAAGCTGGCGCGGCTGCCCAACGTCGCGGTGAAAGTTTCGGCCCTGCCTTGCTATGTGGACGAGCCTTATCCATTTCCAACTCTGCATCCGCTGGTGCGCCGCGTCGTCGATGCTTTTGGTCCGCAGCGCGTGTTTTTGGGGTACTGACCTTTCCCATCTCCCTTGCCCGTACAAGCAAGTCGTGACGCTATTCACCGAAGAAATGAAATCTCTTTCATCGACCGAATTAGAATGGATCATGGGCCGGGGCATAGCGGAATGGCTGGCTGGCCGCTGCCGCGGTAAAGAGGAGGGCAAATTTATGCAGATCATCAATCGCGATTTAATCGCCGAAAAGACGGCGTCCCCGGTTACTGCCTCGCTCATCCCGACCGGAAAGAGCCCGGCCCCGGAGTGCTGATCGTGCATCACCATTTCGGCGTCACGGGAAACATGAAGGTCAATGTTTGCAACTACGCCAAGCTCGGCTACACGACCTTCGTGCCGGATCTCGTACAAGATGCTCGGCGAATCCGACGGCGTCCATGAAGCCGCAAAGAGAAACCAGCGACGGGCAGTTCACGGAGATCATTAGCGCGTGCATGGCGTTACTTGACGAGCAGGCCCGGAAGTGGACAGCCAAACGTTGCGCCGTCGTCGGCTACTGTGCATGGGCGGGCGCATCGGCATCCATTTCGTCGCGCGCGACTCCCAGCGTGCGCGGTTTCGTCGGCTACCATCCGTCCGTCCGCGACGAGGAACCGAGTAAATTAAGACCGCGCCATCCCAACGATGCGGTCAAAGACTTCAAGTGTCCGTCGCAGATCTTCTTCGGCGCAAAGACCACGTCGCCAGCATCGCGGTGCAGCAGCGGTTGATGGCGAGCTTTCAAGCCAACGGCCAACCCTTGACTGGCACTTTTTCCATCGCGCCGGCCACGGCTTCGCGATGGCCGATGGCGACTGCTACGATCCGCGCTCTCGCTGAACAAGCTGGACGCTTGATGGCAGAATTTTCTGGCTCGGGAGTTAGAAAAGAATAGCGGTAAGCGGCTGGCTAGGATCCGGGCAAATCGAATGTCGCCGTGCGGAGTCTTGTGTTCCACATCTTACACTACTTGACCCGCCGGCGAAACCGGACGACCACGGCCCATTGGAAAGTTAAAACCGCCGCAGATGGCCGGTCACATCGACGACTTCGCCGATAAAATACAAACCTGGGATCGTTTTCGACTCCATCGTCGTCGATGATAACCCATCCGTGCTCACGCCACCGAGCAGTAACCTCCGGCGGTGCGATATCCTTCCGGTATCGCTCGGGCGGATGCGCCAATTCTGTAGTAATTCACAAACCGCGCGCAAGTCCTGAGGCGTGTATTGGCGCAATGGCCGATTGTCGATCTGAATTTCACACAGACGCTGCGCCAACCGCTTCGGCAGGAACTCACCGAGCACAGTTTTCAGCTCAGACTCCGGACGGGACGACTGCCGCTCTTTCAGCCATATCAAGCTGTCGCTCAGCGGCAAAATTGACCGATAGCACATCGCTCGGGTGCCAATAAGAAGATATTTGCAGAATTGCCGGACCTGCTGATGCCGCGATGAGTGAAGAGCATGGCGTGGGAAAAAGATTGGCGACGGCAAGCAACTTGGACCGCCAAACTGACGCCGGACAAATCGCGATAGCGCACCATATCGTCGGCATCGAAAGTAAAGCGGCACGAGCCCCGCCCGCGGCGGTTCGATGGTATGAGCGAATTGCTCGGCCAGCTCATAACCGAATCCGGTCGCGCCCATCTTGGGCACCGAAACCGCCGCCGCTGGCAACGACAAGCGAGCTCCCACGCATCTCGCCACGATTGGATTGCAGCGCGAAGTCATCGGCGTGTCGCTGCGCTGAACTCACGACGCAATCCGTTTCAGATCCGCACGCCGCCGCGCGGCATTCATCGGTGAGCATCTTTACGATCAACTTCGCCGACTGGTCGCAGAACAGCTGCCCCAGTTCTTTTTCGTGGTAGGCGATCCCATGTCGCTCCACCATCGCGATAAAGTCCCACTGCGTGTAACGCGCCAGCGCGGATTTGCAAAAATGGGGATTGGCGACAGGAAGTTTTCCGGCGTAACTTGAAGGTTGGTGAAATTGCAGTGGCCGCCGCCGGAGATGAGAATTTTTTGCCGACTTTTTCGCTGCGCTCGATCACCAAAACGCGCCGGCCGCGTTTGCCCGCCTCGATGGCGCACATCAAACCGGCAGCGCCACCGCCGAGGATCACCACATCGTAATGAATCATTAAAGCAAAGCTCGAGAAGCACGTGCGGCCGCTAGCGGCTATTGTCGCAACTATTCGTCAAATTATCCCCTTCTCCTTGAACTCCGCGATCTGCTGGTCGCTGTAACCCAGTGGTTTGAGATATTCGACGTTGTGCTCGCCCAACTCCGGGAGGCGGCAGCGGATGGGGATTTTGGTATCGCTGTATGCGTTCAGGGAAAGCCACGGTGCGTATATTCGGCTTGTCCTTGCGTGCTATTTCGATCTCTAGGCCCATGTGTTTTATCTGCGGGTCCGCAAAACCTCCTGCATGTCGTAGACCGGCGTGTATGGCACGTCGTTCGCTTCCAGTTGCTCCATCCAATGAGCGCGCGGCTTTTCTTTGAAAAAGTCGCCGAAAACTTTAGCCAACTCGTTGTAGTTCTTCGCGGCGATTCGGCCGGGTATTGAAGCGCGAATCGTCGATCAGCTCTGGATGACCGGCGGCCTTGCACAAACCTTCCCAGAATTTTTGCGGCGACGAAAGATGAATCGCGAACATTGCTCCGTCGGCACCCGTGAACGCGTAGGTCTGTGATTGCATCGGCCGCGTGTATGGCCCGGGAATCTTGCCAGTGTGCTAGTGAATCCAGTCGCTGGCGCGATCAAGAAACGCCAGAGTCGAGCCGGCCATCGTCGTGTCCACCTGCTGGCCTTTGCCGGTCTTCGCGCGCGCGGCGATCGCGCCGAGCACGCCGATACAGGCGAACATGCCGCCTCAAGCTGTCGGCAGTAGCTGGGACCGATGGGACGGGGATTTTTCGCGTCCATCAATAGGCTCAGCATGCCACCCAATCCCTGGCCAACGGTGTCGTACGCGGGTCGCTTAACATAAGGACCGGTCGGTCCTGTGCCGTGTAATCGAAAGATAAATCACTGCCTGGTTCGTTTTGCTCGACCGTGTCGTAGTCGATGCCGAGTTTTTTCATCACGCCGGGACGGTAATTGTCCGAGCACCACGTCTGCATTCTTGGCGAGCGCGAGAAAAATTTCCTTTCCTTCCGGCGTTTGCAGATTGAGCGTAATGCCTTTCTTGCCGCGGTTGTAAGCCCAAAAGTTTGGCTGATCGCCGCCGAGATCCCAACCGCGAAACGGATCGCCGCCCTTGGGATTTTCTACTTTGATCACCTCAGCGCCCATATCAGCGAGCAACATCGCCCCGTACGGCCCAGAAATAAAATTGCCCAACTCCAAAACCCTGATGCCTTCAAGACAACCGTTCATCTGTCTCTCCAGTTTGTCGTCCGCCGTTGCAGCGCCTTCGCGCGCGTCAGATAATTCCCTTTTCCTTGAACTCAGCGATCTTCGCCTCGTCGTAGCCCAAGGATTTTAGAAACTCGTCGTTGTTTTCACCGAGCTCCGGGCGGCGGCGCAGGATGAGCCGATGGAGTATCACTGTGACTCAAAGGAAATTTCACTGTGCGAATCGTCGGCTTATCCTTGCGTTCGATCGCGATCTGCATCCCCATGTGCTTGACCTGCGGGTCGTCGAAGACTTCTTTCAAGTTGTACACCGGCGTGTGCGGCACGTCGTTGGCCTCGAGCCGCTCGACCCAGACCGACCGCGGCTGTTCTTTGAAAAACACCGCGAAAGTTTTGTTGAGCTCGTCGTAGTTGGTTCGGCCGGTTCGGTCGAGTATTGAAGCGCGGGTCGTCGATCAATTCGGGATGCTCGACCGATTTGCACAATCCTTCCCAAAATTTTGCGGCGAAGACAAATGAATCGCCAGCATCGCGCCGTCGGCGCACGCAAAGGCATAGGTCTGCGACTGGCGCGGGCGGTGTACGGGCCGGGCACGCGTCCATGCGCCAGCGTTTCCGGTCGCCGGCGCATTTAAAAACGCGAGAATCGAACCGACCATCGTCGCGTCGACCTGCTGGCCTTTGCCCGTCCGATTGCGCGCCATCAACGCGCCCAAAACTCCCAGCGCGGAAAACATGCCGCTCAAACAGTCCGCGTAGGCCGGACCGACGGGCTTAGGATCTTGCGGATCCATCAAGACGCTCATCATCCCGCCCATGCCTTGGCCGACCGTGTCATAGGCGGGACGCTTGACGTAGGGACCGGTCGGACCTGTTCCCGTGATGGAACAGCAAACAATGCCTTCGTTGATCTTCGCGCAGCGACTCGAAAATCGATGCCAAGCTTTTTGGTTACGCCGGGACGATAGTTATCCATCACCACGTCGGCTTTTTCACCAAGCCGTAGAACACTTCTTTCCTTCCGCAGTTTGCAAATTGAGCGTCACGCTCTTTTGCCGCGGTTGTAGGCCCAAAAGTTCGGCTGATCACCGCCGAAATCCCAGCCGCGAAACGGATCACCGCCCTTGGGATTTTCGACTTTGATCACTTCCGCACCCATATCGGCGAGCAACATCGCGCCGTACGGCCCGGAAATGAAATTGCCCAACTCCAAAACTCTGATCCCATCTAAACAACCTTTCATGCGTCTCTCCTCTTCTCTTCATCTTCGTTTTTTTCCCTGCGCCTGCTCTAGCCTCGCGCCTTTTTCTAACACAGATAGACAGCCGGTCCCAATTCGGATAATGGACTTTCATATCTTCCCATTGCGCAGGAGCTCAAGATGGCAACCCTTCCACCGGTTACCGACACCATCGCGCGCTTCGTCACCGAAACCGACCTGTCGGCGGTCTCGGCGAAGACGCGCGTCAATGCCACGATGCATATCTTGGACGTGCTCGGCGTCGCGCTCGCCGGCGTCTCGACGCCACCGGCGGAAATCGCCCTCGACTACTGCAAGCGTCTCGGCGTTGTCTACCGAAGCTTCGATCTGGGGCACCCATGTCAAGGCATCTGTTTCCACTGCGGCCTTTGCCAACGGCCTGTTAGCTCACGCCCTCGATTTCGACGACTGGGACGCGTTTATACATGTCGGCCATCCGCACCAGCATGTTGATCGGCGCAGCGCTGCCGCTGGCGGAAAAATCGGCGCGTCCGGGCAAGGATCTTCTCAAAGCCTACGTGCTTGGCATCGAAGTGATTTGTAAGGTCGCGGCTAATTGTCCCAACGTACAGGACCGCGGCTTTCACAGCACGCCGGTATTCGGCAGCCTCGGCGCCGCCATCGCGTGCGGCAGCTTACTGAAGCTCGATGCGACAAAGCTGAAAGCCGCCCTCGGTATCACCGCTTCGGCCGCTGGCGGTATTCATCGCCAGCAAGGCTCCATGGTCAAGCCATTTCACGCCGGCAATGCCGCGCGTAACGGCGCCGAAGCCGCGTTGCTCGCTCAAGAAGGTTTCACCGCCGACGCCGCGATTATCGAAGCGCCGCGCGGTTTTTGCGACACCTTTTTCGGTCCGGGCAATTGCGACTATGAAAAATGATCGCGAACCTCGGCACGCCGTATTTCTTGGAATCGCCTGGTATGGGGCTCAAGTGGCATCCCTGCAGCGCGCCGCAGTTTCTTGCCGCCGACGCGCGCTGCAGCTGAAGCGCGAGCACAATATCCGCTTACGACGACATCGCGAAGATGGAAGTCAGCATTCCGCCCATGCGCTATCAGCGCCACTATGCCGCTGAAGTCAAAACCGGTCTGCGCGGCAAGTTCACGATCAACTACGTCGTCGCCATGTGCTTCCTCGACGGCAAACTGGAACTGGCAACGTTCACGGATGAAAAGTCAATCAACCGCAGGTTCAGGAAGCCTTTAGCAAAGTTCAGCGTCATTTGCGATGAAACTATTCCCGGAACCCGGCCCGTATTGTCCGGTCACGGTCGAGCTGAAAAACGGCACGCGCCACAGTTTCACTGCGCGCGTCGCCAAAGGTCATCCTGAAAACCCGATGACCGAAAGCGAAGTCCTGGATAAATTTCGCGGCAATGCCAAGTTGGTTATTGCAACGAAGCAAGCTGAAGATCTGATTGCTACAGTTAAAAACTTGGAAGCCGTCGACGACGTCAAGAAAATCGTCGAGTTGTTGATCCCTGCGTGATGAGTCCGCCTGTGCTGAGGCAGTAACCCTAATGGCCGAGAATACCGAATTTACCACCGAACGGGTGCCGGCGCTCGTCAGTGTTACTCACCTGGTGTATGCCTTGCACGCCCTGAGCCTTCTCATCGGCATAACGACCGCCGCAACCATTATCGGCGCCTTTGTTTTTGGCGTGCCTTCGATCATTGCTGTGGTCATCAACTACGCAAAGCGGGGAGAGGCAAGAGGGACCTTCCTCGAGTCGCACTTTCGCTGGCAGATCCGGACGTTTTGGTTTGCCCTCCTCTGGTGCGTGATCGGCGCGATGCTGTTTATTACCTTCATCGGTATCCCGCTTGCGGTAGCGGTTTTCTTCGCGGCCGGTGTGTGGGCCATCTACCGGATCGTTCGCGGCTGGCTCGCGCTGCGCGATCGAAAGCCGATGTATGCGAACACTTGATCGCAAATCCGGCCTCATCCCGCGAGCTCGCGTTTTAATCAACGCGATAATGACGAATTCAAGCTAAAATTAGTTGAGCAACGCTAGGAAACAAGAGACCTACCCTGGCCTGACATGTGCTGTTTCCGGCACCGACCTCGACAACCCGCCTGGGTCAGCGTACAAGTTTTGTAATGCTACCCTCGTTCGCTTCACTGACAGCTACTTTCCTCTCGACGTTTTTCGTCTTTCTGCTGACAGCCTCGTCGGCTTTTTCGTGGTTCGACAAAGGCCACCGGATCGTCGGTCTGATCGCCCAGGCGAATCTCACTGCCGAAGCGCGCAAGGAAGTCGAAAAATACTTCCTGAGGTACATGACCCTGGCGGAGGCCGCCATCTGGCCGGATCATGAGGGGCGAAGCATACGAGATTTCGATCCGCTCCATTACGTCACTATTTCGGAGAATGCCGATGGTTACGATCAAGCACGCGACTGCCCGGAGCGAAACTGCATGGTCGAAGCTCTCAAATGGTTCTCAACAGTCGTCGCGGATAAGAAATGCGCCGATCATGATGCGAAGACTCGCGCTTCACTACGTCGCGCACCTGGTAGGCGACATGCACCAGCCGCTTCATGCCGGTCGAACGAAGGATTCAGGCGGGACCGGTATTCGTGTGTCTTACAGAGGCGCGACGACGAATCTTCACTTCTTCTGGGACACAGACCTGGTGGAGATGGAAACCGGGACCGAAGAAGAAGTCGCCAAGCGGCTTACTGCCAATCTCACGGAAGCGGAGCGTCTTAAATGGCAGGCCGGCGATCCCACACAGTGGACCAATGAATCGTTAATGCTAGTGCGGTCGCACGCGTACGATATCGGGCCATCGGTGGAGCTCTCCGATGATTATGTGGAGAAAGCCCGTCCGATTGTCCGACGGCGGCTTGCTCAAGCCGGAATCAGACTGGCCTGGCTGCTGAATGTCGCTTTGAAATAAGGGAGCCCTCGTAAAGGGCCCTCCTTAACCTCTCTCTAAGGAGTAAACTCGATAAAGGATGTCCCGAGATCTCTCGTTCGTTCGTCGTAGCAGGGCACCGGCGTGCCGCTGAGGCGCATAAAATCCTTGGGGAACCGGTGGATGATTCCAGTCAAATAAAACCGGCTGCGACCTGCTTTTCTCCGGGGGTGCGCGGGCCGGACGAACGTGACGAACCTGCCTTTTAATTTTTAAATAGATGACCGCTTAATACTGGTTCTCTGAGAACAACTCAGCCGGATTTTGGGCTGAACGCAATGTTTTCTTTCCGTTTGATCTAACCTCTACCCTTGGTACTCCGGGGCCGGCTCCAGCATCTCTAACCCCGAACCCAGATCCACTCCCCAAACGTGGACCCAGTTGGGTTCGGATACGAGCAACCGGGCGGGTTTACTTGGGTCTGAATTATAATGCTGATGGACAACGCCATGGGAACTGAGAGGGAGCAGGATAATTTCGTTCTCTTCCCAATCATGGCGGACCCCGTCTATGACGGTGCTGCCTTTTCCCTCGAGGACATAATGAAACCTGCCACCTTGATGAAGCTGTTTGCCGGAACGACTCCCACCCGGAATCTCCTGCACGTAAATCATTTGGGCGTGACATCCGACATCTTTCATGTCCGGATGAACGTACCAGCGGAACAAACCCATCGGATTGATCTCCAACGGTAACAATTTCCCTGAACGACCATTCGAGCGTGCTTCATCTGCTCTCGTTGCTCGTCGCGGAGCCGCAACAGGGCGTCGAAGAGGGTGTTCCCCGCGGAGAGTCATCTTTGTTTGTCGTACGCGCATGGTTAACTATCGGGGCCACTTTCCGATCCTGTAATTTGTTTTTATCTGCCCAATCCGGGTTGACCTCGAACTGCTCGATCCAGTTGGCAACAACGAGGCGCTTGTTCGGCGTATAACCCACCCTCATCCACAGGGCAGGAACAGTGGGGTCGAGATTGAAGTGTTGATGGGCAACGCCTCCGGGTACCATGGGCAAAATGGCTAAATCGCCGGCCTCCCAATCGTGGCGCACGCCGTTTACCGTGCTATATCCCTTGCCGCCTAAGATGAAGATAAAAGTTCCGCCTTGATGCCGGTGCATGCCCGAGTGCTTATGAATCTCCTGTTGGAAGACAAGCCAGCCGGGGGCCGCGACATCCTCTGATCGATCCGTTAGAAAGAACTTGATCCGTCCCTGACGGTTGAGCTCCCACGGCAAATCCTTACCCTTGACGATGACTCTCCCTTCCGCCATGCGCTTGTTGCGGATTTCTTTGGCACGAACCGCTTGGTCGTAATCTGTTCCCATCGGTTCCGGTCTCGGCTTTGCGACGATTCGTCCGGCGTTCGCTCATTCACGCCTCCTTGATTTTTTCCAATTACTCAACGCTTGACAGGATACGCCGAGAGGCGGCTTTCCTGGGCAAGCTACCTATCTCTTCCACACCTCATTGATAAACTTTAAAGCGGGATCGTCGCTCGCATGCTCGGCAGCATCCATGTCGAAGAACTTGGTTTTCTCTCCGCGGCGAAAAGCCGGAGGAACCATGTCCTGGAAATATCCATTCTAAGCGAATCGATGCCCTCGCCATGTTTAGCAGCGATGTTTTGGGCCATCAGCTGGCCGTCGCGAGACAAGAACCAGTTAATAAAGAGTTTCGCTGCATTGGGATGAGGGGCCCTGTTGACCACGGCAATGTGGGCGGGCCCGCCGCTTATACCCACTGCCTCTTTAAAGTGTCCTGGATTGAACCAATTGACAGGCAGTCCCTGGATCTTTGCGTCATCCAAATTTGACGCATCCGGCGCGGTGCGAAGCGCTATGGCAAATTTACCCGCGGCCAACCAATCGGTCATCTGGCGACGGTCGCGGCTCGCGGTAAGGTCCATTTCACTGAAGAGCCGCCTCAGGTAACGAGGTCCGAGCTCCGGATTATAATAAAAGTAGCTGAATAGACGTGAGCCGCGGGCGCGTGGGTCGTAAGCGACAATCTTTCCTTTCCATTTAGCGTCGAGAATATCCCAATAGGACTTTATGCTATCGGGATTCACGAGGTTAGTATTGTACGAAACGTCCACTCCTGGGTTTGAGGCATATTTTAAAAGATACTTTCCCTCTTTGTCGGCGAAATAGTGTCGCCCTTCAAACCATTTTGACGGATCCAAAACTTCGGGAGAACCATATAGGGTTCGAGAGGATCGAGCGCCCCTGCGGCGGCCAACAAGGAACCGGACCCCGCTCCCAGATGCACAATGTCCGCCACGTAAACTCCGGCCCTTCGTTCGGCGATTAAGACGTTCATGGGCCGCGCTTCCCCATGAGTCAACAATCGAGTGGCCTTTATCTCCGGAAACTTTTCTCAAATTCTTGGAAATAGGGTTCCACCGAATTGCCGGAGTGGAAAACCAGCTTGCCATCTTTTTTTGCGGCCCGGATCGTCGACTCCCATTCTTTTCCCAATCCTTGCTTTGCCTCACGGTTTGTGCGAGCGATTCGATGACGAGGGAATGAACTCAAAATTGCCGCGAAGAACAGCGAGCGCTACCGCGCTTGAAGAACTTCTTCATAAACAGTCCTCCTTCACTCACCCGGCAAATGGACGCCAATTTTTATGCGCCTCGGGAGCAGAGCAAACATGGCCGCAGCGTCGAAGTTAGCATGCGTAAAGACCGGCCAGCAACCGACAACCTGTGGCTTTTCGTTCACCGCCAGTCCATGCTGGTTAAACCTACCATTGACATGATCCTGCTTACTTTAGTAATTCCCGGGAAAGGTTTTATGAGAACGCCCGCGTCTGGGGCGATGTGGCAATTCATCAGGAGTCCGGCGCATTGCTGAGGCTTGGTCCCATAAACGCACCGGATTTTTCCTCGGAGATGTCGCGTTTAGCCAAGAAATCGCTACCCTAAAGGTTGAAAGGAGGAAAGAGCGACCATGAATGCGAAGATCAGACACTGTGCGATTTGGAGCGATGGGTGTGAGAGGTCGGCTCGATTCTACGAGACAATCTTTGGCATGCGATTCTTTACATCTCTCAGGGTCGCCGAGCGTGATCCCTCAAACCGGTCGCGGGGTCAGCTCAGCGATGGAATCATAGGGCTGGCCTTGAACCCCAGGCCGCCGGGATACCGCTCGGGACTGGACCACTTCGGACTTCAGCTGCAAGACCTGGATAAAGTCACAGCGAGGATAAAACAAGACTATCCCGATACCATATTCACCAAGGGTCTCGAGGAGTCGCTTTTGCGGGTATGAGAATCACCGACCCGGTTGGTACTCACATCGATATTGCCCAAGAGAGGGGTGCCAACCTCAGAGGTGGGTATAAGGACGAGGGTTGGGAACAGCCGCGGCACTTGCACCACGTTGCGATTCGAGCAAAGAAACCCGCTCTCCTGGCCGAGTTCTATCGAAACGTTTTTGAGCTCAACGACGGTCAAGAACCTCTCCGGCGAGGGAGAAATTTGTCTCACCGATGGAAAGTCGTACCTTCTTATTCGCCCGTGCGAAAACTACTCGTACCGGTCCATGACTGAAGGAATCGATCATGTCGGCTTCAAGGTCGAAGACCTCGAAGTGGTGAAAAGGAACTGGACGACCTCGGAAAATCATTTCCCGAGTCGGCTCCAAGGAAAATATTTGTGGGCAGAAACGGAGCCACGCTCCAGAGGGATATCGACTCTTGCAGCTTGGGACATTACGCGATTGCCGATCCGGAAGGCGTCTTGATAGATCTTACGACGTGAAGAAATACCGGATTGTTTAAATCGAGCGGAAAATAACTGGGGAGAGAACCACTCTTGGATACCAAGTTGCCGTCCAATATCGTTCTCCAGGGCGTCAAGATCGGCGTCGGATGGGCCGGTTCGTACAGGATGACCCAGGTGTTCGCGCGCAGCGTTGGCGGCGCTGCTCCGGTTGCGATCATCGCTCCCGCCCTCAACCGCCCGGATTGGGTGTGCGGTGGCGAGCTGGACTTGGGCTGGGTTTTCCCGGCGGTTCGCGCGACGTGGGCGCTCGAAGGAAAGCGCTCCTGGGTCGGAAACCCTTTGAGCAATCTCCGTTCCGTCGCGCGCTTTCCCAGATTGGATCGACAGTTGTTTGCTTTGGCGCCTTGGTGTCCCGTTAAAGACCTTGCACAGATCGGCCGGGAGAAGCGCGCGGTCCGATTGGGCGTCCGCGCAGATGAATTGTACGAGCATGAGCATGCGATCTTGCGGCAGTATGGCTACTCGCTGGCCGACGTCGAAGCCTGGGGCGGCCGATGGTGGCACGTGGGCGTAGGGTTGACGGCGCTCGATGAAGAGATCAGCAAGCGCGACGTGGATGTGGTCGTCGGCCATGCTTCTCACGAAGGAGTCTGGCAAACCGTCGCTGCCCATGGATTTCGCTTCATCGGACTCGATGAGCGCGTGATGGCAGGCTTGGAGCAAGAGGGTTATGCGCGCAACATCATTCCCGCAGGATTCCTGCCGGCTATCCAAGAACCGCTGCTGACTATTGATCTATCCGACAACCTGCTGGTCACCCGCGCAGAAGTAGACGACAACATCATCTATACGATAGCCAAGAGCATCGACCGGAACAAAAAACGCATTGAGGAAGCCTCGGTCACGGTGAGCTATACGCACAGCCAAATGCTGCCCATACCTTTTCTTACCTACTCATCGACCATGACACAGCCCATCACAAAGCAGTGGGACACGAAAATTCCACTCCATCCTGGCGCCGCGCGCTATTATCGAGAGGCGGGCTACCTGACCTGAATCGGGCGATGAGAGATTTCAATAAACGGGACGGAAGGACGAGACCATGGCGCTGATCAAGGAGCCGTTCAGCGGCTACTACCATAGAGAGGTCCCGGAGCATGACAGGGAACTGACCGAAGTGGGGCCCGGTACGCCCTGCGGTGAATATCTGCGCCGCTTCTGGCACCCGGTCGGGATGACCGCCGCACTGAAAGACCTGCCGAAGCGCATCCGAGTCATGGGTGAGGACCTCGTACTCTTTCGCGACGGCCGTGGAAAAATCGGACTGCTCGAGCTTCACTGCAGCCACCGCGGCACGTCGCTGGAATTTGGCATGGTCGAGCGCTGCGGCATTCGCTGCTGCTATCACGGCTGGCTCTACGACGTTGACGGCCGGGTGCTGGAGACGCCGGGAGAGCCTCCCGATAGCACGTTCAAAGATCGATTTTTCCATGGGGCTTACCCGACCCTCGAGTACAAAGGGCTGATCTTCGCCTACCTGGGGCCTCCGGAGCACCGTCCTGAGTTTCCGATCTACGATTCATTCTGAACTGCCGGGCTACCGGATGGTGCCCGGCGGAGAAACCGAACAGAAATACATCTATGACTGCAACTGGCTGCAGTTGGCGGAGAATAACGCGGACCAGGTGCATTTCGTATTTCTCCACGACCCCGAGGAGGCGCGCGCAAAGCTGGATGGTCACCGTCCGAGCGTGAGCGGGGCGCCCTTGGAGGATTACTTCAACGTCGGGCTCAAAGAATTCGAGCGCTGATCTCACGGCGATTCGCGGAGAACTTTCAATCCAGGGTGCTCGAGTGGCAGGAAAGCCCGCTGGGCGTGATCGGTATCCACACTCGGCGAGTAGGTGAATTTTATTTGGGTACGGCTAGGTGACTACATCATGCCCAACGTCGATCAGTTTGCGCCGAGCCGCTTTCGGCCGACGGGAGAGCTGGATTTCGGGCCACTGTACATGACCGCCTGGACGGTTCCGGTTGATGACACCCACACGGTCGCGTTCCAGTTCCGCTATGCGCCGGAGAACAGCGAGCAGCGCTCGGTCGCGCGCCCGCTGCGAAGCTCGCCAATCGATCAATCGCACCTATGAAGATCGTCAGCGCCAGCCTGGCGACTACGAGGCGCAAGAGAGCCAGCGGCCCATCGCCGTCCACGCGCTGGAACACTTGGGAGCCACGGATCGCGGTGTGACCCTGGTTCGGAAGCTGTTGCGCGAGGGAATTCGCGCGTTGCAGCGAGGAGAAGATCCAAAGCGCGCCGTCTCGTGCGTTGGCAATGCGATCTCGACTTATTGCAGAAACACGGTGCTTCGGGTTCCGCCGGCGGAAAGCCCCGAGGCCGACAGAGAGTTGCTCCGGAACACTGGCCGGAAAGTCGCGGCCGCTGCGCTCTCGGGGCAACCCGTCTGACGAACCTAGCAGCGATCTCCGGTAACATTCTCAGCTCCTCAAGACGAACGCACCGCTGAGAACCGCACGGGTGAACCAGCCGATGTTCGTGCCTTTTGCGCCGTGAACGGCCGGCGGCCTTGAAACCACTTTGCGCGAACACCGGATGCTCTTTGCGCAGCTGAATAGACCGGGCACAATTCGAGTCATCCGCTGACTCAATTGTACCAGCAACTCGTTGTCTGACAATAAGCGTTGTTGTTGCCCTGGTGCGGCGATTCCATCTTCGCCGAGAGCATCGGGATGCGTTGGGATAGAAAGCGTGGATAGGTGCGCTTCTGGCGATTGCGCAGCGCGTTCACTTAGGATCGTCGGTGGTCCTTCGACGACCGCAGTTCAAGGCGCGTTGTTACTCTCGCCGTCACGATTGTCTTCGCCGTTAGCTTCGTTGTGTTTTTCATTGTAGAGCCAAATCATGGCGTAAACCGTCGCGAGCGGTGATGAAGTTGACGCTTGCATGAGACCTCCCTGCCGGTGGCCTCATATAAATCCGAACTGCCGGTCAAGCGATAAGCAAAATCACTCAGGGTCTGGTCCGTCCGCGCCAGTAATCGCGCACAATCGCGATCCTTACCGTTCCACTCCATCCACAAGGGCGGAAATTTTCCCACCTGGTAACCGCCTTCGCCAACGTCCCAGGGCTGGCTTGGTTGCTCAACAGCGCTTTGAAATAAGAGAAGCAGTTGGCGGTAGGTTCCTAGCGCGGCTCTCTTGATCTCTCAAGCGGTGTGTCGAATTCTCGATGGAGCAATTTCGGTGCTGAACACTCGGTCCGGTTGAACCAAAGGGCTGCCCAAGTCCGGCTCGTGTCTTCAACGTCGCACAACGGATATACGAATCGACGAATTTTTTGAGGGATCGTCTCTAATAAAGATTGTTCTCATCCGGGCGAGTGGCACGAAGCTGCGCTTTCGCCACGGCCACGTTCGATTTCAAGGCCCGGCCCGCAAATCTGGCGGCCTTCTTCGTTCAGCCGCGCCTACTTTAATCGGTGAAATCGGACGCTGTGTTTTTTCTTGCGAAGATTGCTTCGTTTGTACTAATACCTACGCCACAGGAGCATTCGTGTGACATGACGTTTATAACAAGACACGTGTGCAGGCTGGCCATCGTTCTTACGATGATTCTTGCCTTCGACATGCCGGGCTCCCGCGCGCTGGGACAGACCGCGCGGCCGTTTGGACGCAAAGACAATTACGTTGGGAATCGTTTCGGAGATAAATCAGAAGGAGATCGAGGAGCACTTTCAGCCCTTTGTGCGCTATGTGGCAAGCGGGCTTTCCTCCGCGTCGACGGTCGAAGGAAGGGTTGTTGTAGTTCCGACGCTGTCACGGCTCGCCGCGTTTCTGACAGAGCGAAAGGCTGATTTTTACATGGAGAGTCCTCATCCGACGTATTTGATCAACAACGTATACGGATCCGGGAAATTACTCCTCAGGCGTTGGAAAGGGGGCATGGCCGACTACCACGCGATAATTTTCACGAAGAAAAGCGGTGACACAAAGCGGCTGGAAGACCTCCGCGGAAAAATCATCGCTTTCGAAGATCCCGAATCGACTTCGGGCCATTTTCTCCCGAAGTACTTTCTTTCGAGGAAGGGATTCAAGGTTTTACAAAAACGCAAATCGACCGCAATGTTTCTCCCGGAGAAGTCGGTTACATTTTTGCCAATTCGCAGGACAAACTCGTTGACTTGGTTCTCACGAAACAAGTGGCGGCCGGAGGCGTTCAGCAACGACGATTATGCCGCACTTGACGCCGAGAAAAGTCGGACATAACGATCCTGGGAGAAACGGCTAGCCTGCCACGCCATCTCGTCTCCGTCCGAAAAAATTTGGCTCCGGTCTTGGTCAAGCAGCTGGAAAAGGTCCTGCTGTCTGATGCATCAAGATCCGGAAGGGCAGCGGATATTGCAAAAACCGACGGCACGACAAAGTTCGACGTCTTACCGGGAGGGAATTGGCTATACGACAACGACTGCTCGATATCTTTTACTCTCCTGAGAAAAGTAAGCATCAATTCCGCGCTCACCGTGCGCTCCACGAGTTGCTCCGCGTGGCGGTGCTGCAAGGCGGTCTGAAAAGTTTCTTGGATAAGCTCTTGGCGGATCTCAATGCCGGTAGCAGCGGTCAAAGCTTCGCTGCGGCGGTCTCGACGTCGACGGCCTCGAGCCTGGTCTGCATCAACACCATCGACTACGATCCCGGTAGCGATCCGAACACGGCCACGCCGTTCGTCCAAGTCGGTAGCGCTCGGTATAACCGGGCCGGACCGGGACAGATTCAGGCGGTGGTCCTCAACCGGTCAAACTTGCAGCCAATAGCAAACAATTCTTATGCCGACAACTCCAGCGGTCGCAGCGCCCTTTCGAGCTATCTCTCAACCCTAAATAGTTCCCAATTAGTCGGTCGTGACCGGCGGCAAATATTTCGCATACACAGCGGATACAACCGGGCTAAGCACGATCCTCGGCAAGATCGGAGCGTCCTCGCTGTTCATCAGTCCGTCGCCGGGCGCTCAGACCTATTCTGTCATCGGCGTCCCCGGCATGGCCTATGGGAAAGCCGGATCAAAAATCCTGGGATTCGCTTCCCGGTCTCATTCGCCGTTCCAACTGCCCTGACCTGGTCGATACGGATGTGGTCGGCAGAACTTTGTCCCAAAGGATACGCCGAAACAGACGTGCAGCGACTGACCACCTAGGACCGCGAAGCGCATTTTGGTTTATACGAATTCAAGGTTCGATAGAATCACCGCGTGATTCCGAAACGCGTCAACTAGTCATGCAGATTTGACCTGTCAACCTGACCTTCAAGAATCGAGAGCTCCGTAGAACCGGACTCAGGTCGGACCGTGTCTCGCCTTCTCCGAAAAAAGGTAAGAAGAAAAATTCACAAGTGAGTTTGCCAAACGTCTAAGGGACATAGCGCTTGGCGCCGCACAGGGTGTTCCAAAAACGCCCTCCCGGTCCTTCGCCCAATACTGAGGATACGGTTAACTACTGCGCCAAGGAGGGAAGGTCATGATCGGAAATTCGACCGCGGAGACGCGGCTTTGCCCACACTGTGCCAACAGTATCGCGGAAGATGCCACGGATTGTCGTTATTGCAAGACCGATTTCTCGTCGCAGTTTGCCCCTCGGTGGCTCAAGCGTGACGACCCATCGTCGGAACGACGAATTGGCTCGGATAATTACAGGAGATCCCCAATCCCGGTAAAATTTATCTGGATGGGCGCCATGCTCCTTGTGGCTGCGATCGCCTTTTTGCCGGCGGCTACATCCACCGCAGCGAGCTATTGCTATCGTCACAGGCCTACTCAAAACAGCTTCAAGCGAAAGACCAGACGATTCAAAGCCAGGAAACGCAACTCGCTCAAACGCGGCAGCAACTGAACGAGAATTCCAATCAGCTCGCCGGCATCAAGACTAAACTCGAAGAAAGCCAGAAAGAACTTTCGGCGGCACAGCAGCGGCTCGGTGCCGCCACGCGTCAAACAGATTACTCGAACGCGAGTCGGTCGCCGGTCGCGAGAAGAACTGCATCGCGCGCGCCGGACGCCGCTGCGCCGCTTCCTCAGCCGGTGGCGGCAAGACGAACCGCGCCGGGAGTCTACGAGACCACCCGGCCGACGTCGGTATATGAAAATCCGTCATCGGCTGCACGTGTCATCTCGCAAATCGACAGAGGAACCCGGCTCAACGTCGTAAGTTCCGCCGGCGATTGGCTGCGAAGTGCGCTCCAAGCGCGGCAATCCTCCGGGATATGTGCGGTCCGATGATGCGCGGCTGATCGGTGGCGTGAACTAAGAAATTCGTCGACGAGCCCCGGGCGGCAATTCGATGTGGCTGTCGATGATCGGCAATTCCTCCGCGATCTTGGTTTGCGCGACTATTCATCGCTCTCGCGATGTTATCAATGTGAGCAGCTTCGACGCGAATTAGGTTCTGCTTTTCGCCACAGGCGAATCCGCACCAGCCGCTGGCTAGCTGGTCTGCGATTCGCACTACCTGTTTTAGGTTTTGCAATACCTCGCCCCACGCCGACTTTGTTGAATTCAAAAATTCGCTCCGTTCATCGTAGCCGTCCTGGCAAAAATCCAACGTGGTGGCGCGGATCTGATTGGGATTGGAGCCGGATGAAGGGATGTTATTGCGCTCGGTGATCTCGAAAATAAAGTGCGTACCCGTCAGGCGGAAGCCGAGGCTGCCCTTGGGATGGGTGCTGATGCACTCCCATTCAACCCGTTTGTTCGGGACCAGTTCGACCACTCTCAATTTCACCACGCCATGCTCCGGACCCGGGTTGTGTTCCAACACCACGCCGCGATCGGTTTGGGTGAGCGTTTGTTTGTCCCACCAAGTGCTGATTCCTTCCGCCGTGGAAATCGCCTGGTACACCTTCGCCACCTGCGCATCGATCAAAACGTGATGACGGATGGTTGCCATATTGACCCTCCTAGTAACCAAGAATAGGCGGCTTCCTCTAGAACTTCATAACTTTTATATAGCGTGGTTCAAGACGGCGCGCTTAGCGACGGCGACAACGTCAAGATTCACGCCTGTCTCTTAAACTCTTAAATTTCCCTCGACTTAGAAAATTGGCTTTTATAATGTGAGCCCGTGACCGGTTTCGGTGCCTGCTCGGTATCTTATTTTCAGGAGGGACTGAACAATGAAAAAATCATCCTGTCGATGATCTCGCCGCTGCTGATCGGCGTGTTGTTGCTTCCCGGCAAATCGGCATTCGCCGTCGATAAAATCAACGTCACCCTGCCGTCCAAGTCGTTTCAGTTCATCATCTTTCCGCTCGCCAAGGAGCGGGGTTACATGAAGGAGGAAGGGATCGATCTCAATGTCGTCGTCATGGCATCCACCCCCGGCCTTCAAGCCGTGCTCGCCGGCGAAATGGATTTCACCGGTTCCGGCAGCAGCGCCCTGGTCGCCGTCACTGCAAGGCAATGCTCCGCTCAAAACCGTGCTGGCCGTCACCGATCAGGTGCTGCAGTGGCTGATGGTCCGGCCCCAGTACGGCGCTTTCAAAGATCTAAAGAATAAAAAGATCGCCGTGACCGGAGTCGCCGCGGTGGCGACGTTTATGTTGAAAAAGGTTGCGCCAAAGTATGGCCTCGACGCCAACAAGGATTTGACATTTCTCGCCCTGCCGCCGGGCCAGCGCCTCGCGGCGCTACAGACGGGAGTCGTGGATGCGCGGGCTATTGAGTTCGGAGGAACGCTTTGCCGCCCTCGATCAAGGTATGAAAGAGATCTTGTATCTGGGCAAAGAAGTGAAGAATTCCTGGGGCACCATTGCAACCAATGACCAATTCATCAAAGGGAAACCCAAGTTGATGCACGGATTCACGCGTGCCCTGCTCAAAGCCCTGCGCCTGGTCAAGCAGAACCGCGAGGTCGCGATGGATGCGATGATGAAATTTTCCGAGCTGGACAGGAATTGGCGGCGCGCACTTACGACGGCATGATCGGAACCTTTACGACCAACGGCGTGGTCGACGAAGAAACGCAGAAAAACGATCTCGACATCGTTCGCGAGGTCCTCAAAGTCACAAAGGAAGTTCCCATCGAGCGCGCCTACGATTTCAGCTTTGCAAAGAAAGCGGACAGCGAGCTGACGCAAGCGGGCTGGAAACCTGTAGGTGAAACCTTCACGGGCGCATCGAGCGAGATCTCACGATGGCGCACGGGGAGATCTCGATGGACCTCAGAGCAGCGCGCCCGGTTTCGAGATTGGCGAATCCGACAAGTCGCTGGACTGAACGGCAGCATACCGATGAAGCGCAGCACGGAAAGAATTCTCACGACCCACGTCGGCAGCCTGACCCGCCCGGCGGAAGTTATCGATGCCATGCGCGCGCAGGGTAAACAAAGAGCCCTACGACCGGGAAAGCTTTGCCGAGAGTCTGCGCAAGGGTGTATCGGAGGTCGTGCGCAGGCAGGCCGAAGTCGGCATCGACGTCGTCAGCGACGGAGAGTTCGGCAAGTCGGGCTTCGCGGCTTATATCAATGAACGGCTGGGCGGATTTGAACGCCGGCCGGGCAATCCCGGCGAGTCCGGCGTATCGCGCGGGCAAGGACCGCAGGGACTTCGCCGACTTCTATCGAGAGTATGACGGCCTTACGCAATCCCACCGTCCGGCGAGCGTGAAATGGGTGTGCACCGGACCGATCACCTACGATCCGACTCTCCTCCAGATCGATATCGCCAATTTCAAGGCGGCGCTCGCGGGCGTAACCGTGGAAGAAGCGTTCATGCCGGTGGCCGCGCCGATTACCGTGGAGACCGATCGCCGCAACGAGTACTACCCGAGTCAGGAAGCCTACCTTTACGCCATCGCGGATGCGCTCAAGCAAGAGTACAAAGCGATTGTCGATGCCGGCTTCTGGTCCAACTGGACGATCCATGGATTACCGCGCGTTGGGACCAATTGCTGCCCAACATCGATCTGACGGAATTTCAGAAATTTTGTGAAGCGCGGATCGAAGCGACCAATTACGCGCTGGCGGACATTCCGCGAGAGCGCGTCCGCTACCATATCTGCTGGGGCAGCTGGCATGGGCCGCATAGCACCGACATCCCCATCAAGCACATCCAGCCGCTACTTCTGAAGGTCAATGCCGGTGCCTATCTGTTCGAAGCGGCGAACGTGCGCCATGAGCATGAGTGGACGGTGTGGCAGGACGTCAAGCCGCCCGAGGGAACGGTGCTTATCCCCGGCGTCGTCACCCATGCGACTAACTTGATCGAGCATCCCGAGTTGGTGGCGCAGCGCATCGTACGGCTGGCCAAAATCGTCGGGCGGGAAAACGTGCTTGCCGGCACCGACTGCGGCTTTTCTCAAGGCCCCTTCAGCGCCAAGGTCCATCCATCGATCCAGTGGGCGAAGCTCAAGGCGTTGGTGGAGGGGCGGAACTGGCGAGCAAGGAACTGTAGGCCCCTAGAGTGACGCGGCCGGTGATGTTAGTTTCGAGTTCTCGAGTCAACCCAAAACCCGGAACAGCGCAGGAACAGCGTAAGCGCTATATGATCGATTTTCCGTCACTATCGCGAACGTCGGCAGTAATGAAAAGGAGAATTCGTTGAAGCAAAAATATTTTGATTGCCACTTTCATATCATCGACAAGAACTTTCCCGTCGTGCCCAATCAAGGATTCATGCCCGACGCGTTTACCAGCGCGGATTATTTAGCGCGTTTGAAAGCGGTCGATCTTTGCGGCGGCGCGGTGGTGTCCGGCTCGTTCCAGGCTTTCGATCAGTCTTATCTATTCCATGCTTTGAAAGTGCTTGGTCCGACCTTTGTCGGAGTCACGCAGGTGCCGCAGACCGTCTCCGGATCAGGAGTTGCAGGAACTCAACAGCGCGGGAGTTCGCGCCGTCCGTTTCAACGTCAAGCGCGGCGGCTCGGAAGAAATCCATCACCTGGAAAACTTTGCGCGGCGCGTTCACCGACTCGTCGGCTGGCACACCGAGTTGTATGTCGATTCTACCGAACTGGCCGATCTCTATGAGACGCTGATGTCGTTGCCGGCGGTCAGCATCGACCATCTCGGTCTCTCCAAAGCAGGTTTCCCAACGCTGCTCAAACTCGCGGAAAAAGGCGTGCGGGTGAAGGCCACCGGCTTCGGCCGAGTAGACTTCGATGTGCGTTCCGCGCTGACCGATCTCTACGCGGCCAATCCACGGGCGCTCATGTTCGGCACCGACCTGCCGTCCACCCGCGCGCCGAGGCCCTATCAAGATGACGATTACACGCTGGTTCTGGAAACATTGGGAGATGAAAAGGCGGCGAATGTTTTCTACAAAAACGCGATCGAGTTTTATCGGCTGAAGCAGGTGAGTTAGCGAAAGCAGATCGCCGCACCTAAGCTTGCCACGCGCAGGTTCGCTTCCCGTAGCAGATTGATGCTCGATCAAAGCCATTGACCGGGGCGAGTAGCTATTGTACATTTAATTGTACAGTTATAGGAGTCGCCTATGAAGCAGTTATCGTTAACCGAAGCGCGCGCCAAGCTCAGCACCCTGGTGGCGGAAGTCGACAAGGGGAAGGGTCCCATCGCGATTGCCCAGCGGTCCAAGGTCAAGGCAGTGCCTCGTGGATCCGGAATGGCATGGCAGGGTGGAAGAAGAACTCGCTCACTATCGAAGGCTCGCAAGTCAGTCTCCGTTAAAAGCTCCGGGGCAGCATGACTCTGGCCGGCGATTTGGACGAAGCGCTAAACAGAGCTCAAGAAGGAAAGGGAGCAATCCCTCGAACGACTCATTGCCGGGCTCAAGTGATTTACGTCACCGATACCCATCCGTTGGTTTTCTGGTCATCAAACCGTAAACCGCGACTGGGAAACGAGCACGTCGAATCTTACAAGAGACAGAGCAGGGCAAACACTCCATCATTGTGCCGGTTGTCGTTCTAGAAGAAATCAATCGACTAGTAGAAAGAGGCGTTGTTCACTTAGCTGTGCCGTTTCGTCGCTGGGCCCAAGAGCTCGAACGTTCCCTAACTTTCAAGTCCAGCCCTATACGTTGGAAGTTTTACTCGAATCGGTATCGCTTGTTGCGATCCGTGACCCGGCGGACAGAGCCATCGTCGCGACAGCCCGCCACCTCCGCTGTCCGCTGATCACCACAGATGCTATTATTCAAGAAGGGGATTGGGTCGATACGCTTTGGGATTGACCATGACACACGTTTCTAACAACACTGCCGCCGCACGCTTCGCGTTCGACAATACCTATGCGCGCGAACTCGAGGGCTTCTACGTGGCCTGGAAGGCGGCGCAGGTGGCGCAGCCTAAGTTGGTTAAGCTCAACCGTGAATTGGCTGAAGAATTGGGACTGGATGCCGGCGCTCTCGATTCCGAGGAAGGCGCGAGGATCTTTGCCGGCAATGAGACACCCGAGGGAGCGGCGCCGCTGGCCCAAGCGTACGCCGGCCACCAGTTCGGCGGCTTCGTCGCCCCAACTTGGCGACGGGCGGGCGCTGCTCCTGGGCGAGGTGATCGACCGCAACGGACGGCGTCGTGACATTCAGCTCAAAGGCTCGGGTCCCACTCCCTTTTCACGCGCCGGCGACGGCCGGGCAGCGCTCGGGCCAGTGTTGCGTGAATATCTGATCGGCGAAGCGATGCACGCGCTTGGCATCCCGACGACCCGGGCGCTTGCCGCAGTGATCACGGGCGAGCCCGTCTATCGCGAGGACGCGCGCTGCCGGGCGCGGTTTTGACGCGCGTTGCCGCCAGCCACATCCGTGTCGGCACTTTTCAATTCTTCGCCGCCCGCGGTGAGCATGACCAAGGTGCGTCGCCTGGCCGATTACGTCATCGAGCGCCACTATCCGGAGCTGAAGGACCACGCGAACCCGCTACCTCGGCATTGCTCGAGCAGCGTGTGCGACAGACAAGCGGCGCTTATCGCCAGCTGGATGCATGTGGGCTTCATCCATGGCGTGATGAACACCGACAACATGGCGATCTCCGGCGAGACTATCGACTACGGCCCCTGCGCCTTCATGGATCATTATGATCCAGCCACGGTGTTCAGCTCCATCGACACACGGCGGCCGCTATGCCTACGCCAATCAGCCGAAGATCGCGCAGTGGAACCTTGCGCGGCTGGCAGAGACGCTTTGTGCTTCTGATCGATGCTGATGAAAGAGCGCGCCATCGCGCGCGCCACCGAGGTGGTCAATGCCTTTCCAGAACTATACGAACGCCACTGGCTGCAAGGCATGCGCGCCAAGCTCGGACTGGTCAGTGAGGACGAGGCCGATCTCAACCTCGCCACCGGGTTTCTCACCGCGATGGAGGGCAAGAACGTTGACTACACGTTGGCTTTCCGTTACCTCGCCGATGCGGCCTTAGGCCGGAGAAGAACCGATTCGCGCGCTGTTTGCCGATCCGTCGGCCTACGATCGTCTGGAGCGGACACTGGCGGGCGCGGCTTGCGCGCGAGGCGGTGGCTGCCTTGGCGCGTGCGCAGGCGATGCGGCGTGTCAATCCGGCGTTCATTCCGCGCAACCATCGAGTCGAGGAAGCCTTGAGCGCTGCAGTGGAACGCGGCGATTACGCGCCTTTCGAGACGCTGCTGAACATCCTATCGCGCCCCTTCGACGATCAGCCGGAGTTTGCCGCCTTTGCCGAACCTCCGCCGCGAAGGGCAAAGTCATTACCGAACCTTCTGAGGTACCTGAGTCACGCGTCCGGGCGACGCAAAATTTTCACCAGCTTCGCAAGCAAGAAAAATTTCTGTTGGCAGCGATCAAGATTGCAGGTGATCACGCGTAGCGTTACTATTCGCTGTGATCAAGTCGTTTAGATGCCCGGACACGCATGCTCTGGCGACGGGCACCCGCGTCCCACGCGGTTCGTGAACATCGCGACGGTAGCGCGACGCAAGTTGCGACAGCTGGAGATCGCGGGCCGGTTGGACGACTTACGGGTGCCGCCAGGGAATCGACTGGAATCTCTTAAAGGCAACCGGGCCGGTCAATCACAGCATTCGCATAAACGATCAGTTTCGTTTGTTGCTTCCGGTGGACGAACAGGAGCCGAAGACGTTGAAATCGTGGATTATCACTAAGGAGATGAGTCATGCGTAAACTCAAACCGGTAACGCCGGGCGAATTGTTGTTGGAAGAATTTTGAAGCCAGTGGGAATCAGCCGCTACCGGCTGGCTAAGGAAATAGCCGTTCCGGCGCAGCGCATCGGGGACATTGTCTGCCGGCAGACGTACCATTACCGCTGATACCGATTTGCGACTATGTCGTTTTTTCGGTCTTTCCAACGGCTACTGGCTACGCGCTCAGGGGCAGCCTACGACACCGAAGTTGCTGAACGCGCTTTAGGATCAAAGCTGGCAAAAATCAAACCGTGGTCAGCTCGCGACGCTCGTGGATCTCAAACCCAAAATCATGGCTAGCGATAGTGAAATAGGCCGTTCCTCGGTAGAAAGACATCGCTCAAGCGCTGATGAGAAGCCAGCGAGACTGTCGAGATTCACGCACAACCCTTTCTGCTCCACCTTTATGGTCCTCTGACGCCGAGCAATACTGCCGCGCGCACAGGCGATTTGGCAAGAGCCCCAATATTTTTAAACGATGGTTAAATTTCTGCAGGAGGCACAGCGACTCAGCATGGCGCAAAAATTTTACGTGGTATGGTCGGGACGGCGGACCGGTGTATTCACGGATTGGGCGACCACTCAGCGGGCCGTGGACGAGCTATGCCGGGGCGCGCTTCAAGTCCTTCCCGACCCGTGCAGAAGCAGAGCGAGCATTTGCGCGCGGCGGCGACGCAAGCGTTCCGGCCAAAACGCCGGCAGGCAAAAAGCCCGCACGCCGACAGCGAACGCGCTGCGCATGCATAGCCGCTCACCAGTTCGATGTCAGCATTTATTGCGATGGCGCCTGTGAACCCAACCCCGGCAATGCCGGCTCCGGCATCGTGGTGTATCGAGCGGGCAAGCTCGCGCAATTGTGGTATGGCCTGTACAACCCCATGGGGACCAACAACACCGCCGAACTGAACGCGCTCTATCACGCCTTGCGCATGGCCGAAGCAGAAATCAAGACCGGCAACACCGTCGAGGTGTGCAGCGACTCGGCGTACGCCATCAACTGCATTCGCAGTTGGGCACCGAACTGGGAAAAGAAAGGCTGGAAAAAACCTGGCGGCGAGATCAAGAACCTGGAAATTATCCAGGACTGTTACGCGATCTACCGACGCATTAAAAAGAACTGACGCTCACCCACGTCGCCGCCCACGTCGGCACCGAAGGCAACGAACTCGCCGACCGCATGGCCATGCTCGCCGTGCAGCGCAAAGAAAAAACTGCGTCTGTATCGGGAAACAATGGATATTCCGACGCTGCTCAAGATGCGCGCGGTGATGAGCGCCTCAAAACCGACCGATCGAACGACTTGAACAGTTTGCACGAACGGAACCGCTGGACTCAAACGGCTTGAACGGAGCGAACCCTTCGATGAACTCAGGACGAGCGAAGTTAGAGCCGCCCATGGTGAGCTCTGGTCGAACCATTTGAACGATTTGAATACTCGATGTCGTCTGTGATCCGCCCACGCCTACAATTTCTACTTCAGCGAAGCCACATCGATGACGAAGCGATATTTTACGTCGCTCTTGAGCAGGCGCTCGTAGGCTTCGTTGATCTGCTGAGCCCGAATCACTTCGACGTCCGAGGTGATAGTTGTGCTCGGCGCAGAAATCGAGCATCTCCTGGGTCTCGCGGGTGCCACCAATGCTGGAGCCAGCGATCTGCCGCCGCTTCGGCAGCAGGCCAAAGATTTCGATCGGCAGCGGTTTTCCGGCGCACCGACCATAGTCAGCGTGCCGTCGCGCTTCAACAACTCGAGATAGGCGTTTAAATCGTGCTCCGCCGAAACCGTATCCAAGATGAAGTCAAAGCTCAGCTCATGCTTCTTCATCTCCGCGGCATTTTTTGACACCACGACTTCGTGCGCGCCCAGCCGCCGCCCGTCTTCGATCTTGTTAGGCGAAGTCGTGAAGAGCACGACTTCCGCGCCGAACGCGTTTGCGAACTTCACTCCCATGTGACCCAACCCGCCGAGTCCCACGATGCCGACCTTCTGGCCTTTGCCGACCTTCCAGTGGCGCAGCGGCGAGTATGTCGTGATACCGGCGCACAGCAGCAGCGCCGTCCCGGCGAGATCCAATTTCTCCGAAGCCCGCAAGACAAACGCTTCATCGACCACGACGCTCTCGGAATACCCTCCATAAGTTACACCGCCCAGGTGTTTGTCTTCCCCATTGTAGGTGAGCGTGGAAAGCTATCGCAATACTGCTCTTCACCGGCACGGCATGAGGCGCACGCGCGGCAGGAGTCCACCATGCAGCCGACCGCGGCGAGATCGCCGGCTTTCAACTTCGTCACTGCGCTTCCAGTTTTCACTACCCGGCCAACAATCTCGTGGCCCGGGACGCACGGATAAGTTGTCGGCATCGCTTTCTGCCACTCGTTGCGCACCTGGTGCAAATCCGAATGACACACCCGCAATACAAAGATGTCGATCTGCACATCCTGCGGCCCAGGGGCGCGGCGCCAGAATGGTCAATGGCGCCAGACCTGACGTGGGACTTTGAGCCGCAAAAGCTTTTGCCGTTTGGGAAACGTTTTTCCTGCTGCGCGCTTTGTGAAGTCGCTCCGCTCATATCGGTATCCCTCCTAATACTTGATTATTGGATGCGAAAGTCGCAAGAGCAGTGCCGGACGGTATGTCGATATCCACAATATTATATCGTTAGATTCAGATAGCTAGAGACTTCTGTTCATCTGATCGGCTTGGAATAGCGAAGATTCATGACGGAATGTCGACGGCTGCCGAAATGTCGCCGCGCGCGCTGGTTTGTGCCCATGGTCGATCTCAGATGGATTAAAAAGACCTTTCGAGCTGTGCACCATCCTCAGAGGCCAGGTCTTTTTCGCCACGCTCCACGGGAATTCCTTTTAATGAACGGAGTAGATCAGCTAGCGGGGATCGAATGATGTTACATGACTATCAATGACCGTCACGATCTTGCGTAGGCCAATGGTTAAACGAAACTCCAGCTCAGTTTTTATTTTCCGTTCGCCTCGGTTCCAGCGCAGCGCATCAAAGCAGTGACAAACGCAGCATCATTACCCGCAGTGACGTTCATCTCGCTGATGTCAAAGACCCGGAATCCTGAGACCAAGAAAAGAACAGATCCCAAGTCTTCCTGTACGCTTCAATTCCCTTCGATTGAATCGGCGGTGGATCAGAACATGTTTTCCGGCGAGTGATTGGCAAAATCGCATCGAGATTCTTGCTGCGAACCGCTCTCGCCCAGTTCTCAACTAGGTCGCGGATCGCGGCTTCATCTGTCGTTGCATTGTCGCTCGCTCATTTGGATTTCCTTTCCTGAACTTGGTTAAAGTCTCCAGTGGTCACGACTGGAAACCTAGCAAGTATAGACGTTACAGGGGGCGTCGTTGACTGGCTAGAACTGCGTGCGAGGCTCCTTGAAATGGCGAACGTGGATACGCTAAATGCGGTTCAGCGTTTCGCCTGAATGTAGATAACGTCCAATCAACCGATCGTTGATCACACCGTCAATAACACCTCCGGCCCGCGTAACGCGGGCTACAACAGATCTCCATTTCTTCTCTGCCATTGTCCGGTTGATTGACCGATGAACGATGCAAACGTAAAGGCGCAACGTCAAAACCTCGACCCGGTCCCAAAAAGCGGTTCACGACCTTTCGCTTGCACCTTGACCCCGGCTGGGTTATTCCATCTAGTACGGCTGTGGGCGATTTTTCAGAGATCCGCGCCACAGCAGCTCGCGCAATTTTTCACAACACAAGGAGCCGAAAAAGATGGCCATTATTGAAAGAACCTACGGTAAAGAGACCAACGCCGTTATCGATGAACTTTTGATCTCGTTCGGATTCTCACGTCATCGAGCCCGCGGGTCTTTGGCAAAAACAACTGCCAAAAGCTTTTCAGGACCGCGCCCCCGATTTTGGCGGGCAAAGACCCAACGACACGCCCGGCGGCGCTCAGGACAAGAACAAACGCGTCGCCGAGATGGCCGCCGACGGCGTCAGCGCCGAGGTGCTCTATCCAACCCATGGATTGAAGTGTCTGAGCCTCGACGATCACGAGCTGGAAGCCGGCTTGCTGCCAGGTTTATAACGATTGGCTCATCGACTACTGCAGCGCCGCGCCCGAACGGCTGATCGGTATCGCCATGTTGTCGATGCACGACATCGACAGCGCCGTGAAGGAACTAGAGCGCTGCCGCAAAGCCGGCATGCGCGGCTCGGTGATCTGGCAGGTACCCCGCCGGAGCTGCCGTTTTCCTCATCGCATACTGACAAATTCTGGAGCCACCTCTCAGGATCTCGAGATGCCGGTCAACTTGCACATCTTGAGCGGGCACGGCTGCAGTCGCAGCCGTTCCTTCGGCCTCGGCGATACCCCAACCGGCATGACCGCGGAGCACAATAGGCGTCAACATGAAGCTATTCCAGTCCGTCGATAGCCTTTACGATCTGATCTATTCCGGCGTGTTGGAACGCTTTCCCAAGCTAAAGATCGTCCTGGTTGAAAACGAGCTGGGCTGGATTCCGTCTGATCTTGGAGCAGTGGGACTACTACTTCAAACGCCATGGCGCCAAGCGCGAGGTCTAGCCATAACAAAACCGCCTAGCGAATACTTTCACGAACAGATCTGCGACGACTTTCTTCAACGCACGCTGTCGGCAGGTCAGTATCTTGTCGTGGTGGGGACAAGAACAACTGCATGTGGTCCAACGATTTCCCGCACGGCAACTCGACCTGGCCCAATTCTCGTCGCGTTGTTGCCCGCGACCTAGAGCGACCTCCCGCTCCGCTGCGCGCCAAGCTGGTGCGGGAAAACGTATCGCGGCTCTACAACATTCCTGTTCCCACTCCGGTTCAGTAATCGGCGGCATAGCTACGGAAACCTCGCAGATCGAGTGCGGGCTCGGTGGATCGCCACCGGCCCACGCTCGCCGGCAGCCGGGATGACTAACAAGCCATCTGGGAAAAGCCGACTGTCCCCTCTATTATTCCTAAATTCCGATGGTAGACCTGTAGCCCTTTAACCTGCAGCTCTGCCCTAAGTAAACATGAGTTTTCAGATAGGCGATTGCACCCCGACGGCGGCGGTTTGTTAGGTTGACGCTCTGTTCTTGCGGAGGGAGTGAATTATGCGCTCGCGGCGAAGGTTAAAGGTTCGAACTAAAGGGCGGCAAAGAAAGCCGCCTTCAACGTGGAAGAGGCGACGATTACCGCAGTGCATCGGGCGTTTCGCGCAAAGGAAGCTCACGGCAACGGAGCTCGTGAGTCGCTATTTCGAGCGCATCAAGGCCCATAACGGCGTCTGCGTCGACGGCGATGTCGATGCCGCCACCGGACTGCAACTGGGAGATATCACGCCGATCCCGAATGCCGGGCAGCTCAATGCTTTCATCACTCTGAATCTGAAAGAAGACAAGCGCATCAAGCTCGGTTTTCCCGAGAAACTGAAACGAACTCACACCGGGCGCGACGACGCAAAATATCCCGACGCGCTGGACCGGGCGCGCGAGCTCGACCGTTACTTCGCCCGCACCGGCAAGTTCGCCGGCCCGCTCCACGGCATCCCGATCGCGATCAAGGACAACTACGATACTTTCGATATGCGCACGACGGCGGCAGCGGCGGCCGCAGTACGCCGACGATCGCCCGCCCGACGACGCCACCATGGTCGCGAAGCTGCGCGCCGCCGGCGCGATCCTTCTCGGCAAGACCAACATGGACGAGTACGCGCCCGCGGGATTGCGCGCAGCGCCTTCAGCGGCCAGACCTGTAATCCTTACGATACGACGAGGATACCCGGAGGATCGAGCGGCGGCTCGGCCGCGGCGGTGGCGGCCAACCTCGCCATGTGCGCCCTGGGCACGGACACATCCGGCTCGGTGCGCTTTCCGTCGTCGTGCTGCAGCCTGGTCGGCCTGGTCGCGACCCAAGGGCTGGTGAGCCGCGACGGCATCGTGCCGCTGTCGTTTACCAGAGACCGCGGCGGCCCGATCTGCCGCACCGTGCAAGACACGGCGATCCTTCTCGAAGTTCTCGCCGGCTACGATCCCAAAGATCCGGTCACGGCGGCTTGCGCCGCGCAGCCCAGGCTTTCGTATGCGCGGTTTGCCGGTGGAAAATCGCTGCGCGGAAAAAGGCTGGGCGTGCTGCGTGATCTGATGATCGAAGCGAGCCGCGCCGATCGGGACAATATTCGCGTCGCCAACGAGGCGATCGCCGATATGAAAAAGGCCGGTGCGACGATCGTCGATCCGGTGAACGTCGACAAAGCGATCGCCGATCTGGTTCCCTATTTCGAGCCCGGCTGGCTGGCGAGAAATTTTCCCGCGGCGTTTCCGGAGTCCGCCAAGCCCATCGACCGGATCGTGTCGATGGCGTTCGATCACGCCCTGATTCCCTCCGGCGCCCGCTGGCGCGGACCTGCGCATGCTCGCCGCGCAACGCGCGCGGCCAACGAAGCGCTACTACGCGATCAACCGCTACTTGCGCGGGCGCGGCGATGCGAAGTTCAAGCATCTCGAAGACATGCTCGCCATGCCGATGTTTTCCGGCAGCCTGGATAATCTCGAAGAGAGCGTTCAGCGACGACGCCGCCACTTTGGACACGGCGGCGCAGGCGGATCATCTGGTGCGCATGCAGACTTTGCGGCTGATCATTCTCCAAGTCATGGCAGGAAAACAGTCTCGACGCCTTGGTTTACGCCACGATCGATCCCGCCGCCCATCATCTTGACGAACCGCCTGGCGAAAACCGCGGAGACGCGGACCAGAGCCGAAAATTTTGAAGGCCGGGACGGTCGTGTCCGATCCGATGCATGGTGCCCGGCGAGGCCGGTGCTGCAATCCGACCTCGACACCTGCACAGAGGGTCGGGCTCGAGCTTCGCAGTGAGTCTTAGTCCGGAGACCGGCTTTCCGGCCATCGTCGTGCCGGCCGGATTCACCCGAGAAGTCCATGATCGCGTGCCGGACGATGGAGATCAAACGGCAGCCGGTTGGAAGGGCCGAAAAAGTCGAGCTGCCTGTTGCTTTGGAATTCCTCGCTCGCCCCTTCGGAGGAAACAACGCTCTTCGCGATCGCCTCTGCGTTTGAAAGCATCAAACGACACCGCCGCCACACCGCCTGGATTCGGCGGAGCTCGCCATGACCAATAGTAGGGCAAGCAGCATTCACGCCTATTGTGTTGAACGAGTGGAACGCAGCGAAGCACTTGAAACAATTGGGAACCGTTGCTCCGTAGACAACTGAACGGATGCAAGCGGTCGAACGGAAATATCTTACTGCTGCCCTACTGGCGCGCCCTGGCGTCCTTCACAACCTCGGCGAGAGCCGCGTTGTAGAGGCGCATGACCTCATTGACCATGGCGGTGACCTGAGCAACGTCGGGTTTGTCGGGCGCTAAGTGCTTTTTCGATGGCGATCATGCTTTTCTCGATCGCCACATAGGAGTCGGCGTTGCGCGCCTTGATCAGGTCTTCGATGCTGTCCCAGTTGTCGTCGAAGTTCTGAAGGACTTCCGCGCCTTAGGCGAAGTTGCTCGGCCTTCAAGGCGGGCGGCACTTCGCGCAGGTGAGCGCGCACGATGCGCGAGCCGTGCAACCTCGTCATAGAACGAATTGAGTGGCGGCATCGGGGCGATCATGGCGACGCATCTCGTCGAACTTGGCCAGCATCGCCTGCACGTCCGCCAGCAGCGGCGGCGACGTTCGGATTGATTTCATCCAGCGCCTTGGTGATCCGCGGCTGGAATTCGTGCTCCAGAGTTTCGTACATGGGTTTGCTGCGAACGTTGACGTAGACTTCGATGCCGTTCAGGCGGAGTCGTAGGCCTCAAAGGCAGCCTTCGCGCGCGCGAGATCGCCCGCCTGCAAGGCGGCGATGGTGTTGATCAGCGTCGGCCGAACGGACTTGATGCTGGTGATCTCGAAGCGCTCACCTTGCGCGAACGCCTGACCCGTAGTGCATGCGAAGACCAGCGCTGCGACGATAGCAAAGCCAATTTGGCGAATTTTTTGCTTCATGTTGGTACGACAAAGACTTGCCAATGAAATAGACCGTCACGACCGAAACTGAAAGCCCGCTCGAGCCCCAACAAAATATTGCTGGCGTTGGCGCGGCGTCCCTGAGTTCCGTCGGTGGTCCGCCCGAGCTACGCCGTACCTCAGGGGACCGGCTGCGCGCGATTCACGGCCGCGCCGCGCAGATACACCGCCGAGATGCGGCGCGTGTTGGCGATGTTGTCGAGCGGGTTGGCGTCGAGCACGATGAAGTCGGCGCTCTTGCCCGCCTCCAGCGTGCCGGCGTCGGCGATGCGCAGAAACTCGGCCCCGTTGCGCGTCGCCGCCACGATGACCTGCATCGGCGGCACCCCGGCGGCCACCATGTCGAACATCTCGTCGTGCGGCGCCCACGGCCGGTTGCCGTCGGTGCCGAGAACGAGGCGCACGCCCGCCGCGTACATCTTCGCCAGGTTGCGCGCCTGGATTCCGTGGAGCTGCTGGGCTTTGGGCCGGTCGGTGTTCTCCTCCTCGAGCTTCGCGAACTCGGCGGCAGGAGGCCGGCTTCAACCAGCTCAGATCCACCTTGACGCCGCGATCCGGAAGGTTCGGCGTAAGCACCAGGTTAGGACGGGCCTTGAACATGGCCACGGTTTCGTCGTCGACGTCCTTGTCGCGGACGCCGTGCGCGAAGGCGTCGAGATTGGCGCGCATCAGCCCTTTCGCGTCGTCCATGTTGAAGATGTGCGCGATGACGCGCAGACCGAGTTTGTGCGCCTCGTCGATGATGGCGCCATATTGTTCCGGCGTCACCTTCTCGACCTTGCCCTCCCGGTCGTCGACCCAGACCTTGACGATGTCGACCTTGTGCGCCGCGAGCTCCTGTACGGCCTTGCGGGCTTCCGCCTCGGTGTTGATCTGGAACGTGAGGCGTCCCGGTTCGATTCGGGTGATGCCTTTACCGGCGCTGAAGTAGCGCGCCGCGCCGGGGATCATCTGGCCGCGCATCGAGAGTATCTCTAGGTGGTCCGTACCGAGGCTCAGCGCGGCGCCCACGCCGAAATACCGCGCGCCGCTTCAGGTCCCGCGTGAGCGCGTCGGGCGTCGTGCTGAGATGGGTGTGCGTGTCGATGATCGTCGGCATTATAGTCTTGCCTGCGAGACTCACGCGCGTGGCGCCGGCGGGCACGTTAACCGAAGCGGCGGCGCCGACCTGCGTGATCCTCGTGCCGTCCACGACCAGCGTTCGCGTTCTCGATCGGGGCGCGCCCATCGCCCACGATGATCCGCGCGCCTTCGAACACCGTCACTTGCGCGCGTGCCGGAACGGACAATGCCACAAGAATACCGAGAGCCACGATTGCCGCAACGGCGGCTGCATTCAGTCGGCGCATGGAAGCCTCCTAGGTCAGTTATCTGTAGAGAAACTTGAACAAACTTTTTCTGACGCGAGCTATAGCGTCGAACCGCGAGTCGTCAAGCGCACGAGTGTCGCTCCAACCCTTCGATGGCGATCGAAACATTTGAACTTGTTTCCGCTCATCCGAGAGTTAGCTTGATCTTAGACCGATGATTCACAAAAGCGCTCAAAAGCTCGATCCGCGCGAGCAGCATTACTGGATCGAAAGCCCGCGCCAGGGAATGCGGTTGTTCCTGCGCTATCTGCCGCCGCTGACTCGGCAGACCGGTCAGGTGCGGCCGATTCTCTACATCCACGGCGCGACCTTTCCCTCAGCGCTCTCGATCGCGCACCGGTTCGAGCGGTTATTCGTGGCAGGATGCTCTGTGCGATGCCGGCTTCGATGTCTGGGGCTTCGACTTTCCACGGCTATGGATCATTCGGACCGATATCGCCGCGATGAACGAGCCGCCGCAAGCGAATCCGCCGCTCTGCCGCGCTCAAGAGGCAAGCGAGCAGCTAGAGGCGGTCGTCCGCTTCATTCTCGGCTGGCATGGTCTATCCAGCCTATCGATCATCAGCCATTCGTGGGGTTCAATGCCGGCCGGCCTTTTCGCCGGGCGCTACCCGACAATGGTGGACCGAATGGTGTTATTTGGCGCCATCGCTCGCCGTCCGCCACGCCAGATACGAAAAGCCGCCGACAGCTCCGGCGTGGCGCATCGTTACGGTTGAGGACCAATGGGCGCGCTTTGTCGAGGACGTGCCGCGCCATGACGAGCCGCCGGTTCTGTCGCGCGCGCATTTCGATGAATGGAGTGAGCGCTATCTCGACAGCGATCCCGACAGTCGCAGCTCGCGACCCGGCCGGAGTGAAGACTCCGACCGGTCCGTTCACCGACATTCTGCACGCCTGGCACGGCGATGCTCGCCTATGACCCGGCTCTGGTACAGGCGCCGGTCGCGATCATCCGCGGCGAATGGGATGGACTTATCCATGACGAGGATGCGCGCTGGCTGTTCGACGCTTTCACTGCTTCGCCGATCAAGCGCGACATCAAGATCAGCCGGGGCACGCATCTGATGCATCTCGAAGCCATGCGCTATGCCCTCTATCGTGAGAGCATCGCCTTCCTGATGGCCGATGACGGATTGTCCATGCCGCGGCTCGGCGCAAACCTATCTCAGCAACATCACAACAAAGAGGAGGTACAGTTCATGAATGCTCAGCAGGAGCATAAAAATATTCCGGCTTTACGTCCGGTGATCTAGGGAGAACGTCCATGAAAAGAGCAGTTATCCGTGTCCGAACCCTTGTCCACTTACCTGGAAAACTGGAAGGCACCTACCTCAGCCGTTACTCGAAGCGGCGATACGATCTACGTCTCCGGGTTTCCGCCATTCGACCCCGACACCGGAAAGGTAATTAAAAGCCCCAATTGGAGCGCCAGACCAGACCTTGTTCTGGAACAGATGAAGCTTTGCCTCGAGACGGCGGGATCGTCTTGTCTAGGCAACGTGTATTGCATCGTCGGTCGAGAAATTTGCGGCAGTCAACGCGATCTACGCTCGATACTTTCCCAAGGACCCGCCCGCTCGGAATCTTTGTCTGCGTTCCCGCATGGCCGGGACCGTTCGATATCGAAGTGGATTGCATCGCCGTTCGAAGGATCCTTCCGAGTAAAAACCGCAATTGCGCCCATAGCGTCAAAATAAACCAAGGAGAAGTTTATGTTTTCAGTAATATTTGAAGTTCATCCTAAAACCGAGCAATGGGACGTCTATCTCGACAATGCCAAAATGCTCAGGCCCGAGTTGGAGCAGGTGGATGGATTTGTCGACAATATCCGCTACCGGAGCCTCACCCGCCAGGGGTGGATTCTCTCGCTTTCGGGTTGGCGCGATGAGAAGTCCGTGGTCCGCTGGCGTACGCGAATGCGGCACCACGAAGTCCAGGCCGAGGGGCCGCTCGGAAATCCTGCTGGACTATCACTTGAGGGTCGGCCAGTTGACGCAGGACACCAGGCTGCCCGGTGGCTATGCCCTGCATGAACAGAGGCTGGACGAGACCGAGGTCGGCGCCGGCACCACGGTGACCCTGATCGACGCCAAACGGCCGCCGGAATGGGTTAAGACAATCAGTCCTGAGGATGTCGCTGAAGTGGTTGGGCCTCGCGCCCAATGCTTCCAGGTCTTGTCGCCTGGGATGTTTTTGACGCCGTTCTGCTGCCCGGTAGACATCATCTTGCTCATGTCTTGGCGTGACCATTCCACTGCTGAAGCCTTCCGAGGCTAAAGTCTCGTTGCAGGATGGCGCGAGGCTCCGTCCGCATTCGTGTGGTGCGCGACTACGGCATGTTCGATCGGCGCGAAGCGCCCGCAATATACCCCGACATCACGCGCTCCAACACGGAGCGTCCGTGACGGACCTACGCCAGCCAGAACAGATTGGATGCGGGCCCGCGCCCACCGCGCCGATCAGCAAAAACGCAAATTGATTGTGACATGGAGGTTACGCTATGCGCTTCGATGGCTCCTCATCGTAGCAGAGGTTGCGCAAATCTGGTAGGCGACCTCGCGCGCCGCAAACATTCTTTCAGCGCTTATGGACAACCGCGCTCTGACCGCCAGGGGAGTTGGCGCATGCAGCGCGCGTCTCGCCCGCAAACCACCAGCTCTCATCTCGTCAAGCTGACGAATGCGAAGCTACTGCAGGTCACTCAACAAGGACGACATCGCTACTATCGGTTGGCATCGCCGCTGGTGGCGCAAATGCTCGAAACGGTCATGGTGGTGGCCGGCGATAGACTTTCAAGCTCCGCCATCGTCGAAAGCGTCCGAGGAATTGCGAGCGGCGCCAGAAGTTGCTACGACCATCTTGCCGGACGTTTGGGTGTCGCTTGCGCCGAGGGCGCTTACGGCGCGCGGCTTTATTATTCTCGAGCCCGAAGGTGCTCAGCTCACGCCATGCGGGATGGATTTCTTGGACGAACTAGGACTTAAAATTCATTCCGCTTCCGAGGTCGCGACGGATATTCTGCAGGCCCTGTTTGGATTGGAGTGAACGGCGCTATCACCTGGCAGGCCGATCTCGGCGCCCTTTTTCTCGGATTCTGCTTGGACCGTCAATGGCTTGAACGCCGGAGCGATAGCCGAGCGCTGCGCATCAGCCGAGCTCGGTGCACGGCAATTCGCGGAAATATTTCAGATCGAGCATCCGCCATCGGCCATGGTTTGAGTGCTTTGTTCGACTCAGATTGGCCTGGCGGTCAAAGTCAATCTGGCCATAACCAGTGCGCTGATGGGCAAATCGATTTCTTAGAACGACCTCATCACGATTAAACTGAGAGCTTTGCGGAGGTTTCACGGGCGTGCATCATTGGATATTGAAAGTCTCGTGGTAGAGCTTAGTGTAGCGTAGGTAGCTTTGGCCGAGAAATTCCGGTGTGATGACCTTGGTTTTCGGCTGGCCCAGTTCCATGTATTTCTGCTTCTGCCCGATTCTCACCGGGCTGCGCACGATATCGATCCCGACAAATGCTTGGCCCTCCTCGGAAAGCGACCCAGTCGATGAACAGCGCCGCAGCGTGGGGATGAGCCGCTCGACGCGCCAGCAACAACACTTGCGCTTTTGAAACTACCGGCTCCAAGAATCCGATGCCGAGCGGCGCCCGGAATCGGCCATCAGCAACGGCCTTTGCAAATGGGACCACGGCACGATTTCCACTTCGCCGGCTGGCGAAGCTGCGCCTGGGTGTATAACCGCTGCGAATGAGAACTTCCTGTTTGGCCAGCCTGCGGAAGTGAGTCGATTCCTTCCCTCTCTCCCGCAACTGTCGAGTAACGCACCGAACACGTCCCCGGCGTCCCGATCGAGCGACATTTTGCGCCCGCGCCAGCTCAATGGCGCAGGATGATCTTGATACGTTTTCGGCACCTCGCTGCTTTTGACGAGGTTCTTGTTATAGAAGCGAGCCCCCACAACCAGGTAATGGTAGGCATTCCAGAGATGTCGGGGATCGATAAATTCGGGACGGACCGCATCCGTTTCGGGAGAGCGATATGGATCTACGAAGCCACCACGAATGAGCTCGGCAACGGGACCGGCCGACAGTTCGATAATATCGACCTCGTGTTTTCCGGCTCTTCCTTCGTTGACCACTCGGTTATAGACGCCGGTTGAGCCGAGCGATAATGGCCGATCGAAATATACGGGTGAGCTTGGCGAAACTTTCCAGCATCAGCCGAGCCGCATCGACACCAAGGTCCCGTAAACGACGAGCCGGCCTTCTTTCTTCGCTCCTTCGACGAGCCGAGCTTTTTCGCTCCGGCTTTTTCAAACTTTCATAAGCCTTGAGAATCTCGCCTGCTGTTTGGGCATGGATAGACGAAAACGTAGCGTCAGAGAGGGGCTGAAATAACGATCCCGATCACTGCCTTGATATTCATCGGAAGACTGCGGCCTTTCCTGTTGGGTTAATGACGCGCGGCAAGGACAAGTGGCTGTACTCAGTCGCCCATATGGAGTACCTCGATCTGCGCGTTGCCTCGATTGATGACGCGATAACAAATGTCGCCTACGGAATCTCGGGCTGTGCGGGGCATACGGCCATCTACCTCAGTCATGCTCATCAGGCAAGTGAAAAGAAGAATGTCCATATCCAGCCCTACTCGGCTCACGCGGCTGCTCGCGATCAGAAAAGAATAGTTGGCCAAACGATCCTTCCAATAACGCAAGGCGAAAGCCCGACGCTATATCTCGCCCTACAAAAACTCCTATTGGTGAACGGCGATCGGATTTGGTTGACTGTTGGCGGCACGCACTCGGATAGTTTCAGGTCGTACTGTCCAAGCGGTGGGAAACGTAAGCAAACTGGAGGGAAATAAAATGATATCGCAGATTCGTATTTACACGATCAATAAGGGTGAGATGGATAATTTTCTGAAGCACTTCAAAGACGAGATCATGGTGCTGCACCAAAAGATCTGGCGTACCCATCGTCGGCACCTGGGTGAATCGGCCACAGAACGAATTTATTTGGGTCCGGACCTACAAAGAGCAAGGCGGAGCTCGAAGCGAAGAGCAAAGAGTTTCAAGCCGCGGTCGCCGGCCGCCGGAGTCAAACTCGGAGCCAACGTTGCGAAGATGGAAGTGCGCGAGGCCGAATCGGCGTTTGCGTAGAAGCGGGTTCGGACGGCGATCACCAGCGGCGGCATGTCCTCAGGCGACGGCAAAAACAAGATAGATACGAGCAGCTTCAGCCCGAAGAGGTCTGAAGATCTGAGTCAGTAAGCTCAGCCGATGCGTCAATGCAAAATCTGCCTCTCGAGCCTTCTCCATTTCGGTGAAACAGAAAGCATGTGACGCCTTCAGTCATGCAACGCTCTCGCTCCGTGCGTTGTAGTTTCGCTGCGATCCTTGCTACAAGCTAGAGATGCTTCGTTTCTCCTCTGCTCGAGCAACCGGCAAAGAAAAAGTCTATCTACTACGGCTGGATCATCGTCGTCGTCGGCTTTCTCGCCCACATCGCCTCGGCATTTTCGATCTCCAGCACGCTGAGCGTATTTCTCAAACCGTTGTCCGCCGATCTCGGCATTTCCGCGGGACTTTTTCGCTGATCCGGTCCGGCGAGATTCTCATCGGCGCTGCGGCGGCGCCAGTGGTCGGCACGTTGATGGACCGCTGGGGCGGGCGCTGGCTGATGGCGGCGGGCGGTTTGATTTCCGGCGCCGGCTTTATCTGCCTCGGTCAGGCGCGGGACTTCATCCAGTTCATGCTCGTGCGTTGGCTGCTCATCAGTCCGGGCGATTCGTTGATGGGCTCCATGGTGGTCAACGTTTCGATCTCGCGCTGGTTCGTGCGCATGCGCGGCCGCGCTCTGGCGATCGCCGGCATGGGCCATGGCTTGGCCAAAGTCTGCATGCCGGTGGCGGCGGCGACCTTGATGCTTTACGTCGGCTGGCGCGGCGCTTGGGTGGTCTTCGGCGTTTTCGCCTTGCTGCTGGTGGTCGCGCCGGCGGTGCTGTTTATGCGCCGCTCCCGGAAGAAATGGGATTGCTGCCCGACGGCGGACCGGTGGAGCCGAAAGCGGAAGTCGCAACGCCAAAAGTCCCGCCACGCCAAGCGCACCGGCGCCGACAATGTCGAGTGGAGCCGGCGCGAAGCGCTGCGCACGCCGGTCTTCTGGCTCATCGCCAGCACCTTCGGCGTCGCCCAGATCGGCGTCACCGGACTCAATCTCCATGTGTTTTCTTATGTCACCGATCAAGGCCATCCAACCCTGGTGGCCGCGTCGGTGATGAGCATCATCGCGATCATGCAGTTCAGCACGCCGATCGTCTGGGGCACGCTCGCCGACCGCATGGATAACGGTATTCTCAATATGGCCAAATGCGCGCTGCAAGGCGCCGGCCTGTTGGTGGCGCTGTTACTGCCCGGAATGGCGCCGCTCTATGTCGGCTTTTTATCTACGGCATCGGCATGGGCGGCACGGCGGTCTTGGCGGAAACCATTTGGGCCGATTTTTCGGCCGCATCTCGCTGGGAAAAATCCGCGGCATGGGCTCGCTGGTCACCAGCCTCTTCTCAGCCAGCGGCCCGCCATTCTTCGGCTTGCTCTTCGACTATACGGAAAGTTACTACCTGTCCTTTAACATCTTCATCGGCATGCTATTCACCTCCCGCCGTGCTCAGTCTGTGCCTGCGACCACCGACGAAATAAGTCAAACTTGGAGCCAACGTTACGAAGATGGAAGTGCGCGAGGCCGAATCCGGTATTTGCGTAGAAGGTATCCATGCGTGTGTCAGACTTGCTCAGTGTGCGTAATCTGAAACGCTGAATTCTCGATACGAGCACTACGAGACGTTAGTAGAGTTAGGCAAGTCTGACATCCTGCGCCTGCTCCAGTCGGCCGCCGGTGGATACTTATTGATCTGACCACCAGCGTCCCTTCCCGGTTGCGCGTATTAGCGAAAAGGTCAATCCAATTTACTTCCGACTCGTTTCGTAAACCACGTCTGCCAGCGCTTCGTCCGGCAGGACGTAGGAACTGCCAAGGCGTTCATCATTCCATTCCAGCAACTCGGGAAAGCGCATGCCGCGCAGGATTTGAACGGCGAAGATCTCTTGTACGCCGGACTCGAAGCGCAGGAATCCGACGGTCTGACCGGTTTCGATATTGACGACCCATACACCGCAGGTGCGCTCGCGCACACGCTCGACCAACGGAATGCCGCTGAACACGGCGCTCTCGCGCACCTGAGATAGGCCGATGAAAGCCAGCGGTCCGACAGAAATCGATGCCTCGTGTGAAACCGGGCAACTGCGCGATCGTGCGCCATGTCCGGCTGCTCGAGGTCGACTTGCGCCAAGCTTCCTTCACCGGATTCGAGCAGCCAGAGCTTACTTTGGTACCAGCGCGGTGAGTGCGGCATGGACAAGTCCGCGGAGCAGGACTTTCATTGCTGTCCACGTCGATCAGCACGCCGCCCCTGGCTTTGTTGGCGCGCCACCCGCCAGTGTGTCGGTTTCTCCCAAGGCGGTGACGTACTTAGGGCGGCCATCGACCATCGCAATGCCATTCAAGTGGCAGCGATCTTCCGGGGCTAAAGCGCTGACGAATGGCGGGCGCCAGCGCGGATAAAAACTGTGGTCGGCGTCGAGCGTGCAAAGACAACAGAAGCGCGTGTTGACCACCCAAAGCTCGTCGTCGCCGTCTCGCGCGAGCTCGTGGATGTCGATATCGCCAGTGACATGAATGCGGCGCGGCAGATAGCAGGCGTCATGCTTGCCTGGCGGTTCCAGCTTCTTCGCCACCGGCCGGCATATTGCTGGTATTCCCAGACGGTGTTGGCGCCACCCGATCGTTAGTCTGTCTTGGTCCGCGACGATGCCCATCGGCTTTGCGAATGTTCGGAAATGAGTGTTGAGCGTGCCGTCGTCGTTGCGAACGACGATGGCTTTGCCAGCCTGATATGTAGAAACGATCAAGCTGATCTGAAGTTGCTCGAACAGTTCTGGCAGATTGGAGGTATGTACACTGTCGAAGATCAACTG
>ERZ1370068.7750-contig-6648_pt1 | contig 97370 bp, 113 predicted proteins | sample MGYA00561227_ERZ1370068 | MGnify/ENA primary metagenome ERZ1370068 (study PRJEB38410, sample SAMEA6850437) | metagenome | study: Metagenomic assessment of the ecological functions of the soil: analysis of the soil microbiota associated with the...
TATCTTCAGTTTAATTTTATGCATTGCAAACGAAGTGAAGTTGCCTTCAGGGTGAGTTTGGGTATTCCATAGTGCTCAGCTCCACTGTAACATCGATGCTACTGTGGATATTACCGGTGGCGGCGCAAGAAACTGATATATAAGCCGCCATGTGGACAAACATCTAATTTTGGCACATGGTTAGAGTCAGGGAAATTTACTTTAGGTAGGGTGCCTGCTGAAGACACCTGTAGGTTGAAACGCTATAAACCACCCAGATATGACGCCAATGCAGCATGTGTTGCCTTTGTCAGTTAAGCAAATGGTCAGGAGCAGCGTTCTCCACCGTGGCCGTGTTCGTCGGCGTTCTTCATCAGGACGGGATCGGCTGGGTGATGTCCTTGTTCAGCGGATGTTCTGGTGCCAGGCCGCGATGTCTTCGGGCGGTGAACGGCGCGCCGTCCGACCACCGGGCACCCTGCCGGAGCTTGATGGTCCAGGTCCGAAAGTCCTTCGACGATTCCCCACCCGGCGGCGATCTTCGGCTCGATCTTGGCGCCGTCCGCGCAGAACCGCACGAGCGCGTCGTAGACGACCCGCGTAGTTGTTCGCGTCGGCCGGGCCAGAGCCCGGCGCCACACGCCGCTCGACTGTCCCGGCCGCTCTGACCACCGGCACGACCAGCGGATCGGCGGGAAGACGCTTCTCCACCGGCGGGAGCTTCCCGGCCTTCACCTGCTCGGCCAGCGCGGGAGCCTCGTGGAACTTCGTGGAGCGCGCGGAGGCCGGTCCACGAAGGCGACCAGCAGCGCGACGGACATCGCGGAATTCACAGCCAGCGTGCGAGACGCATGAGCAAGCCTCTGGAGAATCCGGCTGACCTAGCGCCCGCCCGAGCGTGGCGCAAGCGTGGCGGCGTCACCGTCGATCCGGTCTGGTCAGCTCGCGCCGGTCGCGGTGGGGCGACCGCGGATGAAGTGATCGAGGAACACCGGTGTACAGGATGGCCACGGGCACGTCCGACCAGCAGCGCCGCCGCCATCAGCGAGCCCCAGTAGAAAATGTCGCCGCGGGATCAGCGAGGTTGCCACGCCGACCGCCAGGGTCGTCTGATCGCGCGGCGCCACGTACACGACCGCGTAGAGCGACTCCTGCATCGCGAGCGTGGAAGGCGAAGATGGCCGCGATGGCGATGCCCGGGCGCGCGCAGCGGCAGGACGACGCGCAGGGATTCCGCCCACGAGCCCGCAGCCGTCGAGCCACGCGGCTTCCCTCGATCTCGCGGGGCAGGCTGCGGAAGAAGCCCATCAGGAGCCATGTACAGAACGGGATCGTGAAGGTCGGATAGACGACCACCAGCGCCCACCAAGAGTCGAAGAGCCCGAGCGTGCCGCGCGACGCGCGCCAGCGGCAGGAAGATGATGATGGGCGGCACGAGATAGGTCATGAACATGGCGACCCCGAGGGTTGCCGGCCCCGGGCGGCCTTGAGGCGCGCCAGGGCGTAGGCGGCGGGCATCCGCGGTCGCCAGCGTGACGAGCACCAGGCAGACGGAGAGCGACATGGTGTTGAGGAACCAGACCGAGAAGTACGTGTGCTGAAACAGGAGGCGGAAGTGCGCGAGGGTCGGCGCCATGTGAAACCAGAACGGAACCGAGGTCCATCCGGTAGAGGTCGGCGTCTTCCTTGAACGCGGTGATGCGCCATCCAGTAGACGGGGAAAATCGCGATGACGACGAAAGGGCGCCAGCCCCAGATAGATCAGCAGGTGCTGCCGGAGTCGCCGGCGGGCCCGGCGCGTCCGGAGAGGACAGGCTCAGGGTGCGTTGCCGGCGCCACGTCCACGAAGCACGAGTTGAACGGGGCCGCGCCGGCCGGCGGCGCGCGCGGTCGGGCGTGAGCACGTTAGCGCAGCCCGGGTGTCCGCCCCCGAGGCGTCGGGCGTGAACCAGGCGCCCTCCTTGATGGAGACGACCCCGGGGCGATGCGCTCGGTGCGCGCGGGAAGTCGAGTCACGCCCGGGCGTTGAAAGATGTGCACCACCTGACCGTCGACGATCCCGCGGGCGTCGGCGTCGGCGATGGATGATCCAGACGTCGCTCGGCGTCGGCCTGAGCGAGGCGCGGCTGATTGCCGTGGATCGAGTGCGCGGGCGCGCGACTTCGGCGTCACCAGACGCAGGGGATATCGCGGATCGATCTCGTCCGTCAGATCCAGGTCGGAATCGGCGGGATCGCGCCGAGGCCGTACGGATCGGGGCTGGCCGCCAGGGTCATCGAGTAGATCATCTGGATCCCGACGAGGGTGCTGAACGGATGGCGCTCCGGGTCGCGGATCTCGCGGGCGAACGCGACCGTGTCGTCGGGCGCGGGCAGGCGGGCGAGCCCATGCGCGCGGAACGCGTCGAAGTCGTCGATCGCGTCGCGCGTCAGCTCGCGCAGCCACTGCCTCTCGGTTCTGGTCGCTGTAGCCCGCGATCCCGAGGCGGCGCGCCAGGTCGGCGCAGATGTCGAGGTCGTTCCGGCACTCGCCGACTGGTTCGATCGCCTGCTTCATGAAGATCGCGTAGTGGCCCGCGCCCGCCCAGGGCGTGTGGACGTCGTTGCGCTCCCAGAAGGTCGTCGCCGGAAGCACGATGTCCGCGTAGCGCGCGGTCGGGGTGAGAGAAGTTGTCGTGGACCACCATGAACTCGAGGCGCTGGGCGGCTGCGACGATCCGCCCGACGTTCGGCGCCTGGTTGAAGAGGTCACCGGCCGCGGGTAGACCATCTTGATGTCGGCCGGATAGCCGCCGGCGCGGCCGCGGTCGAGGAGGTCGGCCAGCATCGACGAGGGCGACCCGCGCGCCGGTGGGATTCGTCCCGGCCGGCAGCACGCGGATCCCGCATCGCCCGGTCGCGCCGTTGCTGGTGCCGGAGTTGCCGCCGGGAATCCCGACGTTGCCGGTCATGGCGGCGAGGCGCGTAGGCGGCGCGGTGGAACTGCTCGCCGTGGATGGTGCGGCCCGGGCGCGTAGCCGCAGTGGAGCGCCGCCGGCTTCCGGCGTCGCGAACTCGACCGCGAGCCGCTCGATGGTCGCGGCGGGCATTTCCGGTGATAGCCTCCGCCCGATTGCGGCGTCTTCCGGACGCCGTCCGCCTCGCCCATGAGATAGGCGCGATAGGACGCGCCCCGGGAGCGCCCCCGGCGGCAGATGCGCCTCGTCGAATCCGAGGACGTAGCGGTCGAGTGTAGCTCTGATCCTGGAGCCCTCGGCTCGCGATGACGTAGGCCATGGCGACTGAGGGCCGCGGCGTCGGTGGACGGGTGGATGAAGACGTGCTCGTCGGCCAACTGGCGGCTCGAGCGCGTCACGCGCGGATCGACGCAGACGATCCAGTACGCCGTTCTGCTTGGCCCCGCTTGAGATACTGCAGCGTCCCGTGCCGAACGTGCCGTCGGCGGGGCTCCAGCCCTACATCACGATGAGCCGCGAGTTGACGTAGTCGATGGGCTCGCGCCCGCGCTCTTGTATTCGGCCTTGGCGCCGTAGGTCTGCTTGACCGCGAACACTTCGGCCTCCGCCGAGAGGTTGCTCAGAGCTCGGTGCAGCCGCCGAATCATGTGCAGGAACCGCTGGGCTCGCTGCCGCGGCGTTGCAGCATCGAAGCTGCCGGTGCGCGAGCAGTCGAGGATCGCCGCCGGCCCGTAGGTGTCGCGCACGCGCGCGCATCTGGCGCGCGACCTCGTCAAGCGCCGCGTCCCACGAGACCCGCTCGAACTGTCCGGAGCCGCGCGGCCCGCTCCGGCGCAGCGGGTAGCGCAGCCGATCCAGGTGGTTGACGCGCTCGAGCTGGCACAAAGCCCCGCACGCACGCGTGCAGCGGCGGCATCTCGGGGTCCACCGGCGCGGATCGGTGCTGAGTCTTGACGATCTGCCCGTCGCGGACGTGCGCGTTGACGGCGCACCGGCCGCCGCAGTTGTGGCCGCACGTGCTGGTGACGACGGTCTCGCCCGGCTGGGCCGCAGACCCGCAGCGCCTCGTAGACGATCTCGACGGGCTCGCGCGACCTACCCTATCAGGTTTCGGCGCGGGGTGAAACTCGGCCGCGCCGCGCGCTCAGCCGACCTGGTAGCGCTTGAGCGCCGCCTGGTCGACGCCGAGCCCGAGCCCCGGCTTCTTCGGCACCACGAGCTGGCCGCCCTCCATCGGCGGCGGTCTCCTCGAAGAGCTGCAGCGTCCACGGCATGTACTCGACGGTGAGGCCCGTTGGGGATGGCGGCGACGAGATGCACGTGGATCTCCGGGACCAGGTGGCTCACCACCGGGCAGGTTGAACGCCTCGGCCATGCCGGCGACCTTCATCCACTGCGTGATGCCGCCCACGCGCAGCAGGTCGATCATCACGATGTCGATCGAGCGCGCTCCAGCAGGTGGCGGAAGGGCACGATGCCGTAGTGGTACTCGCCGGCGGCGATCGGCGTCGGTGAGCGCGTCGGCGATGCGGGCCAGGCCGGGATAGTCGTCGTGCGCGGTCGGGTCCTCCAGCCAGAAGAGGTGGTAGGGCTCGATCGCGGCGGCCCGACCTCGATGGCCTGGTTGACGCTCCAGAGCTGGTTGATGTCGCACATGAGGTCGATGTCGGGCCCGATCGACTTCGCGCATGACCCGCACGCGCTCGACCGACGCCGCCACCGTCGGCTCGCTGCCGCACTGCATCTTCATCTGGCGGAAGCCCATGTCACGCAGCCGCGGTCCGGCCTTGGCGAGATAGTCGATCGGGTGCGGGCGCATGAGGGCGCCGCTGGCGTACGTCGGCACGCGGTCGCGCAGGCCGCCCGAGCAGCGCGCACACGGACTGGCCCGCGCGCCTTGCCCTTGAGATCCCAGCACGCGATGTCGACGGCCGAGAGCGCCAGCGTGAAGATGCCGCCGGGCCCGAGCTGCCGGCGGCGCGCCGCAGCTTGGCCGTGATGGCCTCCACCTGGGTGGGATCCTCCCCGACGGTCAGCCGGGCGAGCTCGTCGACCGCGGTCTTGAGCGCGGGCGTGAGCGCCCCGCCGAAGAACGTGAGGCCGAGGCCCACCGCGCCCTGGTCGGTCCCGAGCTCCAGGGTGACGAACTCGCGCGTGTCGGTGGGCGCGGGCAACCCCACCACGAGCGGATTGTCGGCGGGCGTGCGGATCACGCGGGTGGTCACGTGAGTGATCTTCATCGGGCTGTCTCCTTCGGGGTTGTGGTCGCGCTGCTCGGCGGCGCTAGGTCGCGAGCCCGAACAGCGATGTCATTCGCCTCGCGTCGAGCATTCCCGCCATCGCCTCGTCGGGTGGGCGCTTCTCGAAGCGGCTCGCCGCGTCGAGGACCTTGGGCAAGAGGGCGAGGTCGCCGACGGTGTTGAGAAGATTCCCGGCGCCCCGAGCGCCCAGTGCACCGCGCGGTCGATGTCCGCCTGGTCCTCGAGCGGCTGGTACCACGTCGTGTGATTCTTGTCCGTGGTCGCCCACGGACCCCGCGCGATCGACTTGATGGTCTGAACGGCCACGTTCCGCTCGCGGCAGATCGTCAGGATCTCCTCGAAGCTCCGCCGGTAGCGCTCGTTCTCCGCCATGAAGAAGTTATAGGGCAGCAGCACCGAGTCGAAGTCGAAGCGGGCGAGGCTCCGCCGGTGCATGACCGCGATGGTCCAGCCGTGGCCGGTGACGCCGATGAACCGCGTCAGGCCCTGCTGGCGCGCTTCGATCGCCGCCTCGAGCGACGCCGCCGGGTCCCATCGCCTGGTCCCAGTCGTCCGGGTGCCCGAGCGAATGCAGCTGGATCAGATCGACGTGATCGACGCGCAGCCGCTCGAGCGAGCGATGGATGTCCTCGCGGCCCTCGCGCGCGGTGCGCGAGCCGCGTCTTCGTCGCCAGGAAGAAGTCCTTCCGGTGCCGAGCCATCCAGGGGCCGATGCGCAAGCTCCGAATCGCCGTAGCGCGCGGCGGTGTCGATGTGGTTGACGCCGTGGCGCGAGGAGCACCTCGAGGGCGCGATCGGCGTCCGCCTGGCTCGCGCGAGCCAGGGCCGCGGCGCCGAAGAGGGTGACGCTGCTGAGATGGCCGGTTCGTCCGAACGGTCGCCGCTCGATCATCGGGTGACCTCCCACCGGTGGGCTGCTCGACGTGGATCGCGCGAGGAGGCGACCGACGGCATCGACCGCCGGCCGCCTCCGAAGACCATGACTAGCGTGAAGCGGGTGCGTGCTTTCCGGTCAGCTGCGGCGTGGTGCCCTCGAGCTTCTTCTCCTGCCGGTCGAGTCGCGTCTCGCGGCCCCAGGTGCGCTTGAGGTCGTCGCGCGATGTTGAAGCGCAGCGCGCCCAGCCCCTCGGTCTCGATCTCGATCCGATCGCCGTTCTGGAAGCCGCTGAGCCCGCGGTGATTGGTGCCGGTCGCGATGACGTCGCCGGGGTCGAGCGAGTGGATCGAGGTGACCCACTCGATGCAGCGCGGAATCTTGTGGGCCATGTCGCTCGTGTTGTAGTTCTGCTTGAGCGTGCCGTTCACCCAGAGCTTGACCTGCAGTCGGTGCGGGTCGGGAATCTCGTCGGCCGTGACGATGTACGGCCCCATCGGGCGCGAAGCGTGTCGCGCGACTTCATCTGGTAGAAGGTGTTGCCGCTCGGGCGGCAGGCCGCGCGCCGAGCCGTCGATGAAGTTCATGTAGCCGAAGACGTAGCTCATCGCCTGGCCGGCGCTGACATTCGTCGCGCTTCTTGCCGATGATGAGCGCCACCTCGGCCTCGCCCTCGAAGATGGTGGCGGGCACGTCGGGGAGCACCATGGTGTCGCCGTCGCCGATGACGCGAGTTGGGCGACTTGTGGAACGCGTTGATGGGCGCGGGCTCGGAGCGCGTCCCGTCCTCCATGTAGTTCACGGCCATCGCAGACGATGTTGTAGGGCTTCGGGATCGGCGGCCGGATCTTGACCTGGCTGACGCGGCTTGCTCCTGACCGCGGGCGGCCGCGCTCTCCAGGCGACCCTTGTAGTCCGTCGAACCGCTCGATCAACCCGCTGATCAGGTTGTGCGGCCCGGTATGCGGGATGTCCTTCACCGCGTCCGACACGTCGACCACGGCGTCGCCCTTGAGCACCCCCAGCTTGAAATCGTCGAAGAACAGAAGCTTCACGGCACCCTCCTGCGGGTTGGTCTGACGCCCGACTATAGCAGCGTTCGCGCGAGGGGGACAGAGGGCCGGCCGGCTGGACAAGGTGGCGCCGCGCCCTATTCTCCCGGCACCAGGAGGAGCCACGATGGCCGGGCCCGTTCAAGTCTCGCTCAGAATTCCGGGGACGTCGCCGATGCCGGAGCTGCTCCGGACGATCCAGGACGTCGAGGCGGCCGGCTTCGACGGCGCGGGGATCCTCGACAGTCAGCTCCTGTGCCGCGACACCTTCGTGACGCTCGGCCAGGCGGCCGGCCGGACATCGCGGCTCACGCTGTTTCCCGCGGTGACGAACCCGTTCTCCGCGCCACGTCTCCGTGCTGGCGGGCGCGATCCAGACGGTCGCCGAGCTGGCGCCCGGGCGCACCAAGGTGGTGATGGGCACGGGCTACACGTCGGCGAGCACGATCGGCCGCAAGCCGGCCACGCTCGCCGAGATGCGTCAGTGCATCACCGATCTGCGCAAGCTCCTGGCCGGCGAGGCCGTGGACTTCCAGGGCACGCCGGGTCGCCTGGCCTTCGCGAAGGGGCGGCCGGTCTCCCTGCTGATGGCGGCCTCGGGGCCCAAGGCCATCGAGCTGGCCGGTGAGATCGCCGATGGCGTCATGCTCCTGGTCGGATTTCATCGCGGCATCGTGGACGCGGTGCTGACGCACCTGGACAAGGGCGCGCGCCGGAGCGGGCGCCGGCTCGGAGGACCTCGACATCGTCTGGGCGGTGCGCACGGGAATCGCGGACACGATGGCCGAGGCGCGGCGCCAGGCCCGCCCCACGGTCGTGCATCAGGGCATCATGCGCGTGCACTCCCGGTGGCTCGGGCACACGGGATTGTCGATCCCGCACTTCGACATTCCACCGAGCGTCTACAGCATCTACCCCGACCTCTCGCACGCGCAGAACTGGGAGCAGGCGATCGCCGCCACGTCGTTCGTCCCGGACGAGGTCATTGCCGAGCTGTGCGACGCCCTGGGCCTGGTCGGCACGCCCGAGCACTGCGCCCGGCGCATCATCGAGACTGACCGGCGCCGGCGTGCGGAGCCTCTACGTCATGGCCTTCCAGACCTTCGTCGGGCCGGAGCAGGAGATCCGCACGTTCCGCGACGAGGTGTTCCCCCGGCTGAAGACCGCCGGGTATCGGTGAGGAGAGACGATGACGGACGGAAAGCTCCACGGGCGCGTCAGCGCTCATCACGGGCGCCAGCCGTAACATCGGTCGCGCGACCGCGCTGGCGTTCGCCGCCGAGGGCGCGGACCTCGTCCTGAACACCCGCGCCAACGCCGACGAGCTGGAAGCGGTCGCCGCCGAGTGCCGGAAGGCGGGCGTGCGCGTCGTGACCGTGCTGGCCGACGTGGCCGATCCGGCCGCGGTCAGAATCGATGGTCGAGCGGGGCTCTACGCCGAGCTCGGGGCGATCGACATCCTCGTCTGTAACGCGGCGATCCGGCCGCACAAGGCCTGACCGACACGTCGATCGAGGAGTGGCACCGCGTGCTCGACGTGAATCTGAACGCCGGCTTCTACCTGGCGCGCGCCGTGGTGCCCGGGATGAAGACGCGGCGTCGCGGCAGCATCATCGCCCTCGGGGGCCAGTCCAGCCTGACGAGCCGCCCCAACACCGTGGCGGTGACCGTCGCCAAGACCGGGCTGCTCGGTCTCGTACGCGCGCTCGCCGCCGAGCTGGGCCCGTTCGGCATCCGCGTCAACATGGTGGCGCCGGGCTACATCGACACCGAGCGGCGCTACGCCGACTGGTACCCGGAGTTCCGCGAGGCGGCGCCCGGCGCGCCCGAGCGGCTCGAGCAGATCCCGCTGCGCCGGCTCGGCCGGCCGGAGGAGATCGCCGACGCGTGCCTGTTTCTGGCCTCCGACGCTTCCGCCTACATCACCGGCGACGTCATCCGCGTGATGGGCGGGCGCGTCATCAGCTGATGTCGGCCTGCGCTCAGCGGCCGCTGAGCAGAGGTGATCAGGTACACGCCGAGAACGATCAGGAGCGTCCCCCACCACGCGGGCGGTGAGCGGCTCTGACGTCTCGCAGGAAGAACGGCGCCAGGACGAGGGACGAAGATCGGCGCCGTCCCGTAGAGCGGCGTGACCACGCTCACCCGGCCCATGCTGAGGGCCACCACGTTCATGAACACGCCGACGTTCTCCGCCAGGCCGGCGGCCGCGAAGTAAGCGAGGCTGCGGCCCCGGCACACCATGATCTCCGGGCGGCCGGAGGCCAGCAGGAACGCGGTATACGCCACCAGCGCGGTCGTCACGTTGATCGCCGAGCCCACGACCGCCGATGTATCGCTCAGTCCGAGCTTTCGCAGGACCGCCACGACACCGAAGCACACCGCCGACAGGAAGGGGAGCGCGAGGTGCCCGAGCCGGAAGCCGAGCCGCCTGCCGCCGAGCGAGAGCAGCGTGGTCCCGATGACGATCACCACCGTGCCGATCACGATGGGCACCGTGATGTGCTCGCCGAGCAGCACGATCGCCAGCGCGGAGGACACGAAGGGGTTCAGGTTGATCAGCGCGGCCGCGATCGAGGCGCCGACCTTCTCGATCGCCACGAACCGGAGCAGACGTCCGCCGACGGTGCCGATCAGGCCCGCGCACATGAAGAAGAGCGCTCCCCTGGGTGAGACGTGGCCGAGGCCGCCGGTGGCGATGACCGCGATCCAGAGGCTCACGGTCCCGACGACGACGTTGACGAAGAACCCGCGTACGGGTCGCTGGCGCGCAGCCTCTGCCGGATGTAGATCGTCGCGAGCGCCGAGAAGAACGCACCCCCGAGCGCGAGGAGGTGCAGGGTCTGTGGCATCATGTGGCGACGTTCATCCTACTCGGAGGTGCCCATGAGGCGCGTCATCATTCCGCTTGGCATCGCGTTCATGACCGGCCTGGCCTTCTTCGGATCGCCTCGCCCGGTTGCGGCAGCACCCGAAGGCACCGTGACCTGGGGTGTGCACATCACGCTGGCGTCGCGCTGGCTCGATCCGGCCGAGACCGAGGGCATCATCACGCCGTTCATGTTCCTGTACGCGCTCCACGACGCGCTCGGTGAAGCCGATGCCGGCCGGCTGGAACACGCCGAGCCTGGCCGAGTCGTGGACGCAGTCGAAGGACGGGCTCACGTACGAGTTCGTCCTGCGCAAGGGCGTCAAGTTCCACAACGGCGACCCGGTGACGACCGAGGACGTGAAGTTCTCGTTCGAGCGCTACCGCGGCGCGGGCGGCGAAGCTGCTGAAGGAGCGCGTGCAGCGAGGTGCAGATCGTCGACGCCGGCCGCATCCGCTTCCATGCTCAAGGAGCCGTGGCCCGACTTCATGACGTTCTACGGCACCTCGGCCACCGGCGTCGGGCTGGATCGTGCCGAGGAAGTACGTCGAGAAGGTCGGCGACGACGGCTTCAAGCGGGCGCCGATCGGCGCCGGGCCGTACAAGTTCGTGAGCTTCAACCCGGGCGTCGAGCTGGTGCTGGAGGCGTGCGAGGGCTACTGGCGCAAGACGCCGAGCATCAAGCGGCTCGTGCTCCGGAGCCTGCCCGAGGAGACCACGCGCGCCGCGCGCGCCTCAAGAAGGGCGAGGTCGACATCGCCTACCTGCTGACCGGGCCCGTCGCCGAGGACATCCAGCGCACGCCCGGGCTCAAGCTCACGGCGCGCCGAGCCAGTCGAGCGGCGTCTTCTGGCTGGACATGCCCGACCAGTGGGATCCCGAAATCGCCGTGGGCACGACCGGCGCGTGCGGCTGGCCGCCAGCCACGCCATCGACCGCAAGTCGCTGAACCAGGCCGAGACGCTCGGGTTCTCGCGGCCGACCGGCGGCATCATTCCCCGGGCCTTCGAGTTCTCGAAGGCGTTCGAGCCGACCGGCCTTCGATCCGGCGCGCGCGCCAAGCAGCTCATGGCCGAGGCGGGCTATCCCAACGGCTTCGACGCCGGCGATTTCTATCCGTGGCCGCCGTACATCGTCGATGGGCGAGGCGCTCGCCTCGTACCTGCAGACCGTCGGCATCAAGTCGCACATCCGGACGATGGAGCGCGCGACCCTCACCACGGCGTGGCGCGAGAAGAAGCTCAAGGGGCTGATCGTCGGCATCACCGGCGCCGGCGGCAACGCCGCCACGCGGCTCGAGGCGTACGTCAGCAAGGAAGGCGTCTACACCGCCGGCGTCATCCCGGAGGTCGAGGATCTCTTCCAGCGTCAGGCGCGCGAGACCGACGTGAAGCGGCGCGAGGCGCTGATCCACCAGATCCAGCAGATCCTCCACGACCGCGTGACGCACGTGCCGATCTACGAGCTGGCCTTCACCTGGGGGCATCGGCCCGCGGCTCGAAGAGCCCGGGATCAGCCTCATCAAGGGCTATGCGTACTCGGCGCCGTACGAGGAGATGAAGCTGAAGCGACCCTAGAACTTCAGGAAATCCTGGAGCGCGGCGAGGACGGCGTCGGGGTTGTCCTCGTGCAGCGTGTGCACGGCGCGCGGGATCTCGACGAAGCGGCCGCGCGGCAGCTCTCGGCCATCCGCTCGGCGACGTCGCGGTCGAGGATGGCGCTGCTGCTCGCCGCGCAGCACCAGCGTCGGCGGCGTGATGGTCCGGAGCACCGCCCACCAGTCGATGTCGAGCTGGCGAGCGCCGCTCCTTGACGCTCGGGTGCCACTTCCAGACCAGCGCGCCGTCGGCGCGCTGCGCGCAGGCTGTGACGCGGCGACCCAGCGGTAGTAGTGGATGCCCGGGATACGGGTTGCCGCGATAGAGATGCTGCGCCGCCTGCTCGATGCTCTCCCACGTCTCGGGCTCGGGCGGGCCCGACGGACGCGCGCGCCGCGCGCTTGCTGATCTCGGGACCGATGTCGACGATGACGAGCTTCTGCACGAGCTCCGGGCGCTTCGACGCGAAGTACATCGCGTTGCGGCCGCCCATCGACAGCCCGACCAGGCACGAGCGAGGCGAGGCCGAGCTGATCGATGACGCCGCCGATGTCGTCGAAGGCCACGATGCGCGTTGTAGACGTCGGCGGGTCGCTGTCGCCGTGGCCGCGCTGGTCGATGGCGTACACGTGGAAGTGCGGCTGGAGCGCGATGCTGAGCGTGTCCCAGGCGTGGGCGTGGCCGGTGAAGCCGTGCAGGAGCAGCAGCGGTGTGCGGCCGTCGCCGCCCCAGTCGAGGACGTGGAGGCGCAGACCCTTCACCGAGAAGTGGCGATCGAGCGGCCGCAGCAGATTCATGGTCGGGCCCCCAGGCGGCGAGTCGGGCTGGTGGAACGCATGGTCTACCCTTATCGCCCGGTTCGGGCCGGGAAGCAAGCGGGTGGCGGCGAACGATCTGTTCCGCCGCCGGGCCCGGGATCGACGGTCTACCGCTGGCGCTGTCGAGCGATCTGCGCGCGCGGGCGGCCTCCCGTTCTCGGCGAGCCGATCTGGGTCGTCCGGGTTCCCGCTCGGCCGCCACATCATGCTGTCGAGTGGCGTCGCGTCAGCCAGGTGATCGGGGATGGCGTCGGCGACGCGTCCGGCACGGCGGCTCATGGTCGACGCGCCGGTGAACTACGGGTGAGCGGCGGCGGCGTCTTCGATGCCCACCGCGGGCTCATCGGGTCGTCGAGGGGCTTCGCACCGCGCGCGTGACGGCCCAGGGCTCGACCCCGGCGTGGTACATCGATGTGCCTGTCCTGGGCCAGACGCACGTCACGCCGCTCACCGACATCCGGAATTTCTCGCCGAGTCGGCAGGCCGACCTCCTGAGAACCCGCGCAGCGATGGCCGTGATTGTCCTGGCTAATCGAGCCGTCTCTGGCGTAACCCGCCTGGACAGGCTGACTCGACGCGATCCGAACCATCGCGACAGGAGAGACGCCATGCCGAAGATCAAGCACATCGCCCTCTCGACCCAGGACGTCGACAAGACCGCCAAGTTCTACATCGACGTGTTCGGCATGAAGGAGATCGCGAAGATCGACGGCCCGGGCGCCCGGGGCTACTACCTGAGCGACGGCGACATCAACCTGGCGATCCTCAATTTCAAGAACGACGCGGTCGCCGGCGTCGAGCGCGGCACGGGCTGGAGCGGCATCCACCACATCGGCTTCCAGGTCGAGAGCCTGGAGGCGATCGCCGAGCGGCCTGAAGTCGGCCGGCTCCGAACCGCGCGACGACATCAACCAGGCGCTCGGCGTGGGCCACGGCACCGCATCGGACCGCCAACGTCGAGGTGAAGTACGTCGGCCCCGGACGGCGTGACCGTCGACGTGTCGGAGAGCGGCTGGGTCGGCACCTCCCCGCTCGCGTAGCCTCCTCGCTGAAGCGCTCCGGGGGGCCGGCGCGCCCCCGGGATTCCTCCCTGGCCCCTTCCAGATTCTCCTCGCTCGCTGACGCTGGGCTCGCCTCGCCGCGATTCTCCGATAGTGTATCTTGTCCTCTATGGTAGACACGCCGCCCCGACGGCCATCCGGGCTCGACATGGCCGGTCTCGGTGCCCGGCTGCGCATGGAGCGCCTGCGCCGGCGACTCGCTCCATCAGCTCGAGGCGCGCACGGGCGTCAGCCGGAGCATGCTGTCCGAGGTCGAGCGCGGGAGCAAGGTGCCGACCGTCTTGGTGCTCGACCGCATCGCGACCGGGCTCGACACCAGCCTCGCGCGCCTGTTCGGCGACGAGCGGGCGGCGCGAGTCGTCAGTGCTGCGCAGCGGCGACCACGACACGGCGCACGACCCGTCGGGATGGGAGCGGCGCATCCTCTCGCCGGTTCTGCCCGGCGTGGAGTTCGAGCTGATGCGGACGACCATTCCGGGCGGCGTGGACGCCGGCGAGTTCGCGGCGCACGCGCCGGGCTCGCGCGAGTACCTCGCGATGGAGCGCGGCGTCGTTGCGCCTCACGCTCGACGGCGTGGAGCACATGCTGCGCGCAGGCGACAGCATCTACTACGCCGGCGACTGCCGGCATGCGTTCACGAACCCCGGAAGCGAGCCGTGTGTCTACTACCTCGCGATGGAGCTGGGCCGCCATCACCACCCCGTTCGACCGCGCCGCCGCGACCGGAGACCCTCGCGATGACGACTCCGCCGCCGCCCGCCCTCGATCCCGAGCGCTTCCGCCGTCTGGCGCATGAAACCGTCGACCTCGTCGCCGACTATCTGGCCGGCGTGCGCGAGCGGCCCGTGTTCAGACCGATGACCCCGGCCGAGCGAGCCGCGCTGATGCAGGAGCCCTCGGCGCGGCCGGCTTCGACCCCGAAGCCCTGCTGCATCGCGTCCGCTCGGCCGTCTTGCCGCACGCCATGGGCAACGGTCACCCGCGCTTCTTCGGCTGGGTGAACTCGCCGCCGGCGCCGATCGGCGTGCTCGCCGACTTCCTCGCCGCCGCGATGAATCCGAGCTGCGCCGGCGGCGACCACGCGGCGATCTACGTCGAGCGCGCCGCCGTGCGGTGGCTCATGGAGCTGATCGGATTCCCGACGGAGGGCAGCATGGGGCTCCTGGCGAGCGGCGGCTCGGCGGCCACCCTCATCGCCCTCGCGGCGGCACGCCATCGGGCGGCGAGCGACGACGGCTGGAACGTGCGGCGCAACGGGCTCCAGGGGGACGCGGGCACCCTTCGTGCTCTATCTCTCGGACGAAGGCCACAGCTGCTTTCAGAAGGCCGCCGAGCTGCTCGGGCTCGGCAGCGAGGCGATTCATCGGGTTTCGACCGACGCCGCGCATCGGATGGACGTGAGCGCGCTGCGCGCGGCCGTCGCCGCCGACCGCGCCGGCGGCAAGCGCCCGTTCGCCGTGGCCGCGAGCGCGGGCACCGTGGGCACGGGCGCCATCGACCCGCTGGACGAGCTCGCCGACCTCTGCGCCGCCGAGCGCCTGTGGCTCCACGTCGACGGCGCCTACGGCGCGCTCGCGGCGGCGGTGCCGACGCATCGCGCGCGCTACGCGGGCCTCGCGCGCGCGGACTCGGTCGCGCTCGATCCGCACAAGTGGCTGTCCGTGCCCGTCGAATGCGGCGCGGTCCTCGTGCGTGACGGCGGCCTCCTGAGATCGGCGTTCAGCCTCGTCCCCGACTACCTCCGCACGGAGATGGACCGGGGCTTCGGCGGGCAGCCCTGGTATTCCGAGTTCGGCATCCAGCAGACCCGGGGCTTCCGCGCCCTCAAGCTCTGGATGACGCTGCAGCACCTGGGCCGCGCCGGGGTCGGCGACCTGATCGCCCGTCACCTCGCACTCGCCCGGCACCTCGCCGCGCGGGTGGACGCGGCGCCCGACCTCGAGCGGCTGGCCCCGGTCGAGCTCGATCGTCTGCTTCCGCTACGCCCCCGCGGATCTGCGCGGCGACGACGGCGCGCGCTCGATCGCCTGAACACGCGTGTGATGCAGGCGGTCCAGGAGGCGGGCGACGCCTTTCTCACGCAGACCACGCTGTCCGGCCGCTTCGCGCTGCGGGCCTGCGTGCTCCACTCACGCGACGACCGAGGCGGACGTCGCGGCGCTGGTCGACGCCGTGCGAGCGACCGGCGCCCGCCTCGCGTCAGGCCGGTGCTGACCTGCTCCGGACCAGGGGCAGGACCAGGAGAACGGCCGCGGCCGCGAGGAAGCCCGCGGTGATCGGGCGGGAGACGAAGATCTCGAAGCTCCCGGCCGAGAGGATGAGCGACTGGCGGAGCGCTTCCTCCATCATCGGTCCGATCACCATCGCCAGGATCAAGGGCGCGCCCTCGTAGTCGAACTTCTTCAACAGGTATCCGACGATCCCGAAGACCCACATCACGATCCCGTCGCCCACGCTGCTGGCCACGCTGTAGGCGCCGATGAGACAGAACAGGAGAATGAAGGGATACATGACCGTGTAGGGCACGCGCAGGAGCCGGGCCCACATCGGAATGAGCGGCAGGTTCAACACCAGCAGCATGGCGTTGCCGATGTACATGCTGGTGATGATTCCCCAGAAGACGTCGGGCGCCTGCTTGACGAGCAACGGGCCGGGCTGGAGCCCGTGGATCATCAAGGCGCCGAGCAGGATCGCCATGACCGCATTGGCCGGGATGCCGAGCGTCAGCAGGGGAATGAACGCGCCGCCGGCGGCGGCGTTGTTGGCCGCCTCCGGGCCGGCCACGCCTCGATCGCGCCCGCGCCGAACCGCTCCGGGTGCCGGGACGCCCGCTTCTCCACCGCGTACGAGGCGAACGACGCGATGATCGCGCCCGCGCCGGGCAGGATTCCGAGGAAGAAGCCGAGCACCGAGCCGCGCAGGATCGGCACCGCCGAGTCCCGCCAGTCTTGGCGCGTGGGGAGGAGCCCCGTGGTCGGCGGCGCGAACATCTCCCGCTGCTGCTCGCGCTGCTCGAGATTCAGGAGCACCTCGGAGATTCCGAAGAGCCCCATGATGACCGGCACCAGCCCGAGACCGTCCTCGAGCGTGCGGATTCCGAAGGCGAACCGGAACCGCCCGCTGATCGTGTCCTGACCGACGGTGCCGCACAAGAGGCCGACGGCCGCCATCATGAGCGCCTTCACCGTCGATTCGCGCGCGAAGAAGGTGAGCAGCGTCAACCCGAGGGTCATCAGGGCGAAGTATTCCGGCGGACCGAAGCGCAGCGTGACCCGGGCCAGGAACGGCGCCAGGAACGTCAGGGCGATCACGCTCAGCGTCCCGGCGATGAACGAGCCGAACGCGGCGATGCCCAGCGCCGCGCCGGCACGTCCCTGGCGGGCCATGACGTGACCGTCGAGGCACGTGACGACCGAGGCCGCCTCGCCGGGAATGTTGACGAGGATGGACGTGGTCGAGCCGCCGTACATGGCGCCGTAGTAGATGCCGGCCAGCATGATGATCGCGGCAACCGGAGACGCCGCGAACGTCGAGGGCAAGAGGAGCGCGATCGCCGCCGCGGGGCCCAGGCCGGGCAGGACCCCGACCAGCGTGCCGATGAAGACCCCGATGAAACAGTAGAGAAGGTTGGTCGGCTGGAGCGCGACCTGGAAGCCGTAGAGGACGCCGCCGAAGATCTCCACGCTCAGAACCCGAGCGGGCCCGTCGGGAGCTGGGTCTTCAGCCAGAGCTGGAACAGCACGTAGGACCCGCCCGCGCCCGCGCCCGCCGACACGGCGCTGAACGTCCAGCTACGCCGCTCCAGGCGAAACAGCAGCAGGAGGAAGAGGAACGTGACGGCGACGAACCCGAGCACCTCCAGCAGGAGGAGGTAGCCGAGGACGGCTCCGATGGCGACGACGGGTTTGGCGTTGTCGAGCCGGAGTCGCGCACCGCCCGGCGCGTTCCCGGCGGGCGAGCGGACGACGAGCACGATCGAGAGCAATCCGAGAACCACGCCGCCCCAAAACGGAAAGAACCCCGGTCCCGGACGATGGAGACTGCCGAGCTTGAGCGAGAGCCCTTGCGCGGCGGCGAAGAGTGCGACGGCCAGCCAGAACAGCCCGCTGACCCGGTCGCGCGACATGGTCGTCTACTTCACCAGCCCGGCCTTCTTGGCGAGCTCCTCGACCGTGCGGTGCTCCTCGCGGATCTCGGCGACGAGCTTCTCGGGCGGCGCGTAGTCTTGAAGGATCCCGAAGCTCACGAGCTTGGCGGCGATGGCCGGGTCCTTCGCGACTTTCTCGATCGCGGCGGCCAGCGTCTTCGTCACATCGGCCGGCACGCCCGCGGGCGCGAAGAAGGCGAGCCAGACGCCGAGCAGGTTCTGGCGGTAGCCGAGCTTGGTCAGGGTGGGGATGTCCGGATATCCCGGGAACGCGTTCGACACGACCATGCCTCGCACCGCGCCGCCTCTTCACGTGACTGCTGAGCGCGCCGAGCGAGAACGCGCCGCCCTCGACATGACCGCCGAGAAGGGCCGTGATGCCGGGCGCCCCGCCCTTGAAGGGCACCATCGTCAGATTCGCGCCGGTGAGCGAGTTGATCATCTCGACGTTGAGATGGCCGACCGAGCCTGTTCCGACTGTGCCCACGCGCACCTTCCCCGGATTCTTCTTCGAGAACTCGACCATCTCCGGGAAGGTCCGGTAGGGAGCGTCCTCGCGAACGGCGACCAGAATCGGAGTCCGCGTCGTCAGGCCGAGGGGCGTCAGGTCCTTCAGCGGATCATACGTCACCGACTCGGGATTCAGGATTTTCGCCGAGACCAGCGCGGCGTTCGGGGTCAGCAGGATCGTATACCCGTCCTTCTTGGCCTTCACCACGCTGTCCGTGCCGATCGCCATCCCGGCGCCGGGACGATTCATCGGCACGACCGGCACCTTGAGAAGCTTCGCCAGCTCCTCGGCCATGGCGCGGCCGGCGACATCGGTCGCGTCCCCCGGCGCCAGGGGAATGACCAGCGTGATGGGCCCGCTCGGATAGCTCTGCGCGTGGGCGCGCGGGGCCGCGCCCGAGACCAGGACGAGGGTTGCCAGGAGACTCAGGACCGTTCGAGCTCGCATGGTGCAGAGCACGCTAGCCTACGTCTCCCGGCGGGCAAGTCATGTCTCCCACCACCGCGCGATCTCGGCCTCGAGCGTGGTCAGGTCGGGGTAGCGGCGCTCGACCTCGCGAACGAACGCGTCGGCCTCCGGCGCGGTCGGCACGAGGTCGCGGGTCTGGACGCTGAAATCGTAGACGGACATGGTTCGGGTCGGCAGGATCACGTCCTGGGCCAGCACCTCGCGCGGGCGGTGGCGCAGGACCCGCTCGTAGGCTCGCGTGTACAGACTCGGATCGTAGGGCACCGGCGCGTCCCCCGCGACGCGGCCGGGCGCTTCGATGGACACGAGATCACGCCAGAGGTCGCGCAGGACGCGTGGCGACGCGTCCTCCCGCTCGCGCGGATGCCGAGGGCTCGCGCTCCGGAGCTCTCGTTCGGCCTCGATGAAGCGCCGGACTTCAGGCGACGGCACCACGATCACGAACCGGCACGACGGGGCGGTCAGCAGCGCCTCGACGCGATCGTCGAGGCGTCGCGCCAGCTCGACGAACCGGTTGCCGACGAAGGGCGTCTCGCCGACCAGGAGATGCTCCGGTGCCGGATGACGCTCGTCCCAGATGGCGAGCGCAGCGCGCGCCCAGAGCCCCGTCGCTCGTCGGATGACGGCGTGCGTGACCCCGTTCACCTGAGGGTAGCGGCGGCCGGCGTGGCTCGCCTCGAATCCTGGTCGCGCCACGTCCCACTGGAGAAGGTGAACGTGCCGTCCGGCGCGGGCGGCGATGTGCACGAGCTGGTGGAGGAGGAGGCTCTTCCCCGTGCCCGGCAGGCCGGCCACGAAGACCATTCGCCGATCGGCCAGGCGAGCGAGCTGTCTCCGCGAGCCGGGCATCCGCGCTGACCACCAGACGATCGCTCATCCCGCGATGCGCGGCTCGAGGCGCCGGGTTCAGCTGCCCAGGCCCAGCCAGACGAGCAGCTGTCCGGGCGGAAAGGGCACGCCCAGGCCCTTCTCGAAGAGGCCGTACACGAACGCGAAGCCGGCGAGGCTCAGGCCGATGCAGACCGGCCAGCGCTCGCGGGCCGCTCGCAGGTAGAGCAATGTCGTGAGGAGCGTCGCCAGCGAAAAGCCGACGAGCCAGATGGCCGCGTACATCCCGAGAATCCACCCGCAGATCGCCGCGATCCGGCGCACCGCGTCCGGCGGCCCCGCGGCGGCCTCGCCGCCGTCGGCGACCGGCCCGCGTCGGCGGGCCCCGAGGCCACCGGCGAGGTTCAGGATCGCGAGAAGCAGCGCGCCCGAGGCGATGGTCCACGGGAAGAGCCCGGCGCGCGCGTCGAATCGGCGGCTCTCCCAGAGCGCCGCCGCGAACAGAACGACCAGGCCCAGGTTGAACGCCGTCGCGCCGTCGAGCCGCCACGGGGCTCGCGCCACCGCCTTCGCGGCGGGCTCGGCGCCTCGGCGACGCTGCTGCACGATCGGAACCACCAGACCGACCGCGATGATGGCCAGAATGATCAGGACGCCCGGGCGGACGAGCCAGCCGAGACCGTAGTTGTCGGTGGAGAGAAACAACCGGTTCTCGGCCAGGGGACCGAGCACGAGGCCGAGCAGCAGCGGGGTCGCGGCCAGTCGAGGCGCGACATGATCCAGCCGAGGGCGCCGAACGCCAGCACCACGCCCAGGTCCTCGAAGACGTCTCTTCTCGGCGAACGCGCCGACGTAGACGAGGATCAGGATGAAGGGCACCAGCAGCGTGCCGCGGATCTGCGTGATCCGGGCCAGCGGGCCCATGAAGACCAGACAGACCGCGACGGTGATGATGTTCGAGACGACGATCGTCCACACCATCGCCATCGTCACCGCCAGGTGCCCCTTCGGCGCCGGGGTGAGCATCGCCGGCCCCGGCACCAGCCCCTGAACGAAGAAGGCGCCCATGAGGATCGCGGTGGCGACGCTCGCCGGCACGCCGAACGCCACCGTCGTGACCAGGCTGCCCCCGAGCGAGGAGTTGTTGGCCGCGCCGGGTCCCAGCACGCCCTCCACCGCGCCCTTGCCGAACCGCTCCCGGCCGGTCGAGCTCTGGACGGCGTGGGCGTACGCGAGCCATTGGGTCGTGGCGGCGCCGAGACCCGGAATGATCGAGATGAACGTGCCGAGCGCGCTGCAGCGAATGACGAGGCGCCAGTGCCGGAAGGTGTCGCGGACGCCTTCCCACACGCCGCCGACCCGGCCCACGTCGAGCTTGGCGATGCTCGAGCCCGCGATCGCCATCTCGATGAGCTCCGGGGATCGCGTAGAAGCCGATGGTGACGGGTACGAGCCCGACGCCGTCCCAGAGGAAGAGCTGCCCGAAGGTGTAGCGCTGGGTGCCCGTCACCGGATCGAGGCCGATCGTGGCCAGCCAGAGGCCGAGTCCGCCTGCCAGCAGGCCCTCAGCAGCGCTTCTCCGCTCAGCGAGGCGACGAAGGTGATGCCGAGCAGCGCCAGCATGAAGAACTCCGGCGAGCCCGAGCGTGAGGACCAGCGGGCGCACGAGGGGAATGGCGAGTCCCAGCACGAGGGCGCCGAAGACCGCGCCGATGAGCGAGCTCATCATCGCCGCGCCGAGGGCGCGGCCGGCCTCGCCGTTCTTCGCCATGGCATGGCCGTCCACGATCGTGGCGGCGGTGGTGGGCTCGCCCGGGATCCTGAACAGGATCGACGTGATGTCGCCGGTGGTGGCGGTGACGGCCGAGCATCCCCAGGAGGAAGGCGAACGCCTCGACCGGCGTCATCTTGAACACGAACGGCAGCATGAGCGCCAGGTCGTCGGGCCGCCGAGCCCGGGCAGGAGCCCTACCACGAAGCCGAGGGCCATGCCGATCAGCATCAGCCCGAAGGTCGGCCACGCGAAGACCTGCGCGAGCCCAGTCACGCTGGCGTGGAGAAAGTCGGCGATTGCCGGGCTCCTTTCAGCCGGCGATGCTACTCACGGGCTCCCGGCGCGCCCGGCTTGACAACCGGCGGGGGCGCGCGTGCTACATAACGAACGTTAGATAGGTATGGCCGCCACGGTCGTCGTCACCCACGAGCGGCCGATGCCGCCGAGCGCATTCTCCGGGCGGCCATCGGCCTCTTTCGCGAGCGCGGCTATCACGGAAGCTCGATGCGCACGCTGGCGCGCGCGCTCAGGATGGAGGCGGGCGAGCCTCTACTATCACTTCGCGTCCAAGCAGGACATCCTCTTCGCGATCCTCGACCGCACGCTCGACGATCTCCTCGACGGCGTGGGCCGCGCGGTGGCGGCCGTCGACGGCCCCCAGGCGCGGCTGCGCGCGGCGGTGCGCTTCCACGTGCTCTTCCACGCGCACCGCCAGCACGAGGCCTTCCTGAGCCACAGCGAGCTGCGCTCGCTCACCCAGGCCAACCTGCGCCTGGTGCTCACCCGCCGCGACGAGTACGAACGCGTCTTCCGCGGGCTTCTCAGCGTCGGCGCCCGCGCCGGCGTCTTTCGAGGTCGGGGACGTCCGGCTGACCGCGATGGCCGTCCTCACCATGTGCACCGGCGTGGCGACCTGGTTCTCGGACCGCAGGCGGCTCGCCCCGAGGCCATCGCCGACCGCTACGCATCGAGGATGATCCTGCGCAGTGTCACGCGGCACCCAAAGGGGTCCCCGTCGCGACCGTGGACGCACCGTTTCGCGACAAGGTCGAGGCCCACGACGCGCCGAAGATGCCGGCCGAGTACCAGGCGCTGCTCAAGCGCGTGCTCCGGATCCAGGCCGACTGCGAGATCGGCGGCCCGCATCTCTACGTGAACCAGTGGCTCCTCACGGCCCCGTCGGCCGACGACCAGTGGATGCTGGCCAAGGTGGCCGGCGAGGAGATCGACCACTTCCGCAAGATCAACCGCCTCCTCAACGAGCTGGGCGAAGGGACGTCTCCGAGCTGATGTACGTGGAGAAATCCCGGCGCGATCTGGAGGCGTTCCGGCAGGCGATGCCGACGTGGGCGGACGTCGCCGCCTTCGGCTTTCTCATCGACCGCGTCGGCCAGTACCAGCTGGAGGAGTTCGTCGCGACGGCTCGTACGCGCCCTCGATCGCACGCTGCCGCGGATCATCCAGGAGGAGAAGACGCACGTGGGCTACGGCTATGTGAAGATGCGGGATCTGGTGCGAACCGACGAGGGGCGCGCGCAGGCGCAGGCGGCGCTGGACCGCTGGTACCCGCGCGGGCTCGACATGTTCGGGCGCGCGAACTCGCGCCGCGCCGCCCGGTACGTGCACTGGGGGCTGAAGCACCGGTCGAACGAGACCGCGCGCGCCCAGTACATGGCCGAGGTGAGCGCCGCTCATCGCAGGGCTGGGGCTGACCGTTCCCGACGCGACGGCCGGCCGCCACTTCCGGTGACGCGCGGCGCGGCCCGAGGCGCCGAGGCTGGCGCCCGGCAAGGAGCGGTGAGGTCATGACCACGACGTGCTCGAGCGCGCCCTGCGCGAGGTGGTGATCGCCAACCGCATTCTCGCGAACGAGCGGGTGGTCGACGCGTACGGCCACGTGAGCGTTCGCCATCCGCTCGATCCACGCGCTACCTCCTCTCGCGCTCGCGCGCGCCGGAGCTCGTCGAGCGGGGCGACGTCATCGAGTTCGATCTGGAGGGTAAGGCGGTGAGCGGCGACGCGCGCCCGCCGTACCTCGAGCGCTTCATTCACGGCGCGATCTACGAGGCGCGTCCCGACGTCCAGGCGGTGGTGCACGCTCACGCCGACGCGGTGCTGCCGTTCACCGTGTCGACGACGCCGCTCAGGCCCGTCGTGCACATGGCCAGCTTCATCGGCGCGCGGCTGCCGGTCTGGGACATCCGGGACCGGTTCGGGGACACCAATCTGCTGGTGGTGAACATGGCGCAGGGACGCGATCTGGCGCGGGGCCTGGGCGCGGAGCGCGTCGTCCTGATGCGGGGGCACGAGCTTCACCACGGCCGCGCGCTCGCTCCAGGAGGCGATCCGGATGGCCGTCTACATGCCGCTCAACGCCCGCGTCCTCGCCGAGGCGCTCCGCCTGGGCGAAGTGAAGTACCTGTCCCCCGGCGAGATCGACGCGCACGCGTCGATGAAGCCCGACGACCCCTCGATGTACCGCGCGTGGGAGTACTGGGCCGTGCGCGCCGGCTGCGGCGATCTGCTCAGCGCACGCCGCTGAGGCCGGGGCGCCGACGGCTCGTACATCCGCCGGGCGTTGTCGTACAGGATCTTGCGCCGCGTCTCCTCGCTCAGATCGTCGCGCGTCGCCATCTCGCGCAGGTTCTCGGGAAGTCGTGGTCCCAGTGGGGCACGTCGGTGGCGTAGAACACGGTGTCGTTGCCGAGCCGGCGCACCACCTCCGGCACCGATTTCTCGTCACCCTCGGCGGCGAAGTAGAGCTGCCCCGACCGCAGATACTCGCTCGGCTTACGGCGGCACAGCGGCGCCTCCGCCGCGCCGCGCTTGGCCCACTCCTCGTCCATCCGGTCCATCCAGAACGGCACCCAGGAGCAGCCCGCTTCCATGAAGCCGATCCGGAGCTGCGGATATTTCTCCGGCACGCCCTCGAAGATCATGCCGGTGAGCTGGATCATCTGGGCGACCGGATGCGAGAGCGTGTGGACCTCGATGAACTTGTCGAACCCGTCGGCGCCGAAGTACTGCGGACCCCGCACGGTGGCGTGGCAGGCGACCATCGACCCGAGCCGCTCCGCCTCGGCGTAGATCGGGTGAAACTCGGGATGGCCGAGCGGCAGGCGGAGCCCGACGGCGGGCGCGAACGCGCCGCACATCCCGAGCTCGGTGACGGCCCGGCGCAGCTCCTTCGACGGCCTCGGACGCGTCCTGGAACGGAAGGAGCGCCACCGCCTTCAGGCGCGGGCTCACGCCGAGGAACTCCTGATGTACGAAGTTGTTGTAGGCGCGGCAGAGCGCGACGGCGAAGTCGGGCTCGCGCACCCAGCCGATGGCGAGGCCGCCGGTCGGGTAGAGAACGGCCGACTCCAGTCCGCCCTCGTCCATGATCCGGAGCCAGCTCTTGGCGTCGTTGACGCTGCTGCCGAGCTGGCCGCCGAGGAGCGGTCCCACCCGTCCTCCGGGTAGTACGATCGGCGGCCGGCCCAGTGGCCGCGCTCCCCGTAGTTGCCCTCGAAATACGGGCGCAGCTGCTCGGTCGTCTCGGTGATGTGGCCGTCGGCGTCGATGACGGAGAACTCGACCATGGCCGCCTCCTCGGTGCGCTTCCCGCGCCCCTTGACAGCTCGGACCCTGGCTCGGTATCAAGCGGTCAGCCCTTCGTGTCCCGGCGCCGAGCCACCCGGATTCTGGCCGACACCACCGGGCAATGGCAAGCCCGAGAGGAGCGTGTGCATGAGTCGCGCGACGGTCTTCATCTTCGCCCCGGTCGAGGAAGCTCGCGATAGCCACCGGAGACTCGAGGCGGAAGGGGTGCGAGCTGCGCCTGGGCAGGCGTCCTGGGACACTCCGCAAGGCAACCGCGAGCCCGAGCTGGTCCGCATGGCGCAAGGCGCTCACGCGCTCATGGGGACGTCGATCCGGAACGTGCCCATCAGCCGGACGATCATGGAGAGCTCGCCCGAGCTGCGGATCGTCGCCAAGTACACGATCGGCGTCGACGACGTGGACGTCGAGGCGGCGACCGAGATGGGCATCCTGGTCTGCCACGGGCCGACCGAATCGAACTGGGGCGGTGTCGCGGAGGGCACGATCACCGCCATGCTCACGATGCTCAAGAAGGTCAGGGAGCGCGACCGGCACCTCAAGGACGGCGGGGCCTGGCGAGATCCAGCGCTGCAGGGCACCTATCTCGGGCTCCCGCCCCGACGGCTACGCGGGCATCACGCTTGGTCTGATCGGCCTCGGCCGCATCGGCAGCCGGATCGCGACGCTCCTGCGGCCGTGGCGGATGAGGATTCTGGCCACCGACCCGTACGTGCCGGAGCAAGTTCACGGAGCACGGCGTGACCCGCGTCGATCTGTCCACGCTGCTGCGCGAGTCCGACGTGGTGAGCCTGCACGTCGTGCTGACGCGGGAGACCCGGCACCTGATCAAGACCGAGCAGCTGGCGCTCATGAAGCGCCACGCGATCCTGATCAACACCTCGCGCGGTCCCTGCGTGCAGGAGCCGGCGCTCATCGAGGCGCTGCTGCGCGGTCAGATCGGCGGGGCCGCCCTCGACGTGTTCGAGGAGGAGCCACTCGCGCTCGACAGCCAGCTGCGCAACCTGGGCGACCGGGTGCTGCTCTCGCCCCACATGGTCTCGTCCAACGTGGGCAGCGGGCTCGGCCCAGGCATCGAGTGGGCGACCGGAGTCGGTCCTGCGCGCTTCGCGGCGAGGTGCCCGACAACGTCTACAACAAAGAGGTGATTCCACGCTGGGAACGCCGCTTCGGCGGCAAGAGCGTGGGATAGTGGAGTCGAGGAGGCATTGATGCCGCACATTCCCTATGTCGATCCGTCGTCGGTGACGGATCCGGAGATTCTCGGCTATCTGGAGCGCGCCCGTCGCGAGGGAACGCCGCGGCCGAGAGCCAGGCGATCCGCGCCAACAACCCGAGCGTCCTCCGAGCCTTCTCGCAGGCCTGGGAGCTGACGTTTCGCCAGGGCGTCTGCGATCACGCCATCAAGGAGCTCTGCCGGGTCTACGTCTCCAAATCGATCGAGTGCGAGTACTGAGGCGTTCAGCGTTCCGTCCAGGCCGGACGGAAGGGGCTGACCGAGGATAAGTACGACGACCTCCTGCACTTCGCCGATTCGCCGAAATTCACCGAGCGGGAGAAAGTGGCGCTGACCTACGCGAGCGCCATCGTCTGGAACGCCGAGATCGCCGACGAGGCGCTGTGGACGAAGCTGCGCCGCCACTTCTCGAACCCGGAGCTGGTCGAGCTCGGCTTCTTCATCGCGCTCACGCTGGGCCAGCAGCGGTGGATCAAGACGCTCGGCATCGGACACCGAGAGGTGCTGGCCGACACGACCGCCGGGCTCGCGCCGACGCCCACGGCGACGACGGGCGTCTGAGCGATCGGGCGACGTGACGACCTCGCGGGGCGTCCTCGTCGTCTCGCTCGTGCTGGCGCTGCTCGCCGTCTCCCATGCCGAGGCGCAGCCGCCGGAGCGGAGCGCCCGCATCGGCCTCCTGGCGCCGGCCTCTCGTAGCGAGGATGTCGAGGGCTTTCTGGCCGGCATGCGCGATCTAGGCTACATCGAGGGCCGCAACCTGGTCCTCGAGTACCGGGCAGCTGGTGGGAAGATCGAGCGTCTCGACGATCTCCTGGCCGAGCTGATTCGGCTCAAGGTCGACGTCATCGTCACCGGGGAACACCCGCGGCGCTCGCCGCCAAGCGGGCGCGTACCACGATCCCCGTCGTCATCGGCGCGATGGGCGATCCCGTGGAAAGCGGCGTCGTGGCCAGCCTCGCCCGCCCGGGCGGAAACATCACCAGGCTCTCCCTGGTGACCAGCGAGGGGTTCGCCGGGAAATACCTCGAGCTGCTCCGGGAGGCCGTTCCGAAAGCGTCGCGCGTCGCGGTCCTCGGGCGGCCGTCGGCGAGCAGCCCGGTCCAGGCCATGGAGCGCGCCGCCCGATCGTTCGACATCCGCCTGCAGCTCGTCGAAGCCGATCAGCCGGACCGGCTCGAGGGCGCCTTCGCCGCGATGGCGGCCCAGCATGCCGCGGCCCTCATCGTCACGCCCACCCCGTTCAACCTGGCACACCGGGACCGGATCGTGAGCCTCGCGGCGAAGCACCGGCTCCTCGCCATGTATGGCCTGGCGGCGTTCGTCGAGGCGGGCGGCCTGATGGCCTACGGAGCGAGCCTCCGGGAGCTGTACCGGCGGGCCGCGACCTACGTCGACAAGATCCTGAAGGGCGCGAAGCCGGCGGAGCTACCGGTCGAGCAGGCCACCAAGTTCGAGCTCGTCATCAACCTGAATACGGCTCGCGCCCTGGGCCTCGCGATCCCGCCCGCGCTTCGGCTGCGCGCGGACCGGGTCATCGAGTGACGACGGGCTCCTCGAAGAGCTCGACGGTGCGCCGGGCGTTGTCGGTCAGCGCGAACACCTCGTAGAAGTCGATCTGCGGATGCATCCCGTACCGCTCGACGATCCCGTCGAGCCACGGTCCGGTGTAGAACGCCTTCGCGTCCGCCAGCGTCTGCCACTGGTAGACGCCCCCGGCCCAGCCGCTCTCGCTCCAGATGAAGTGCTTGCTGATCAAGCCCTGCACCTGGTGGAATCCGGGCGCGATCTTGTGAAAATGCTCCCGGCAGGCGTCGTGGTCGATGTGCGGCGGAAGCTTGTAGCGCACGGTTGCCGTGATCATGTGTTCCTCCCGTGAGTCAGCGTCACTCGCGCACCGTGACCTTGTAGGAGACGACGCGCGCGGGCGCCGCGTCGGCTTCCCAGAGCCGGCGGTACTCCAGGCGCAGCGTGCCCTCGCCCGCTTGAGTCGGCGCGAACCGCCAGATCTCGGTGCCGCCAGCGCCCGCGTCGCCGGCGCCCTTCTCGTAGGTCGGGGCCCCTTCGGGCTCCAGGACGGCCGTCGACTGCTGCGCCAGCGACCAGCGATAGCCGGTGGTCGGATTGCTCGGCAGGCGCACCACGAGCTGCTGATTGCGGGCGAGCGCGACGGCGCCGCCGGAATTCGCGTCGGTGACGCTCAGCGGCGCCGGCGGCGGAGCTTTCTTGGAGCTGCAGGCGCCGAGGGGCAGCACCGCGATCGTCGCGGCGATCAGGATCCGTGCACAACGTCCAAGACTGTGGCTCACGTTCGACCTCTCACCCCTTGAGCTTTGGCATGACGCGGCTGGCGAAGAGCTCGAGCGTCCGCGACGCCTCCGCGTGGCCGATCCCGCCGAAATTGATCTGGATCGAGGGCTCGAATTCCCCGAAGACCTCCCGGTGGTACCGGAGCTCCTCGACGACTTCCTCGGGCGTGCCGATCAGCGCCTGGCGGTCGCGCAGCATCGACTCGATGGTCGTCCGGGCGATCGACTCCACCATCTTGCCGTAGCTCGCGTACTGGGTCGCCTCGTGGCTCGCCCACGAGCTGACGGCCTCGCTGAAGACTTCGATGTACCGCTCGACGCGCGGGCGCGCACCCTCGACCGCCTCGCGACGCGTCTCGGCGATGTAGCAATGCAGCGAGCTCTGGACCTGCTCGGCGCCCGGCGCGTGGCCGGCTTCGTGCCACGCCTCGCGATAGGCGCGGACCATGTCGCGTACCTTGGCCATGCTGCCGGCGTAGGGCACGACCATCACGTTGTAGCCGCGGCGGCCGGCCCAGACGAACGACTCCACCGAGGCCACCGAGGCGACCCAGATGGGCGGATGCGGCTTCTGGACGGGACGCGGCTTCAGGTGGACGTCGCGAAATTGATGAAACTTGCCCTCGTAGGACACGCGGTCCTCGGTCCAGAGCCGGGTGACGATGTCGATGCCTTCCTCGAAGCGGGCGCGGCTCTCGTCCATGGACACGCCGAACACCTCGAACTCCCTCGGGATGAAGGCACGGCCGAAGCCGACGTCGAGCCGGCCGTTGCTGAGGTTGTCGAGGAGCGCCAGCTCGGCGGCCAGCTTGACCGGGTGGTTGAAGGCGGGAATGACCGCGCCGGTGATCGGCCGGATCCGCGTCGTGCGGGCGGCGACCGCCGCCAGGAACACGATCGGATTGGGCGAGTGGCCGCCGTAGTCGAAGAAGTAATGCTCGACGGTCTTGACGGAATTGAAGCCGAGCTGGTCGGCGCGCTCGGCCAGGCGGAGACACTGGGCGAAGTACTCCGCCGTCGAGTAGTCGCTCGGCCGGAACGACGGAAAGAAGTTGAGGCCGAACTTCATCGCGGGGCCGCGGCCGGCTCCGTCCGCTCGGCGAAGTGCGGCATCACTTCCCGGGCGAAGCGCTCCATCGCCCGCAGCGTGTCCCGGTGACCGAGCTCGCCGAAGTTGAAGTACAGGATGACCTCGGAGAGGCCGCCCTCCTCGCACCGCTTCAGCACCTCGATGCAGTGCTCGACGTCGCCGGTCACGATGCTCCGGTCACTCACCTGATCCGGCGTCATCGCCCGGAGCCGCTCCACGATGTCCACGAAGTAGGCGATGTGGGGCGGCGCCGTGCGCCGATCGCCGGGAAAGACCGGCAGGATGCTGTGCAGGTAGTGGAGCAGGCGCTCGCGCGCGCGGTCGGCCTCGTCCCGGCTGTGGGCGACGGACACGAAATAGCTGCACATGACCTTCGGGTCCGGGTGCCCGGCCTCGCGGGCCATGCGCTTGCTCTCGCGGGCCGCCTCCTGGACCGAGCCGAACAGCATGGCGGCGGCGAACGGCGCGAAGATCGTGTTGACGCGGAGCCGCGCCGCCAGCTCGATCGACGGCTTCGAGAAGCACGCCACGTACACCTCGAGGTGCGGCTGCTGCACCGGCCGGGGACGATCGTGAGCGGCTCCGGCGTCGAGTAGTACCGGCCGTGGAACTCGAACGGCGACTGGCGCCATGCCGCCATCATGTACGCCATCTGCTCGTCGAAGACCGCGCGGCTGTCCGCGAAGGACGCGCCGAACGGCGTGTACTCACCCTGGTCGTAGCCGCGGCCGGCCGAGAACACGGCGCGGCCGTCGCTCAGGAGGTCCAGCAAGTTGAACTCTTCCACCATCCGCAGCGGGTGATTGATGGGCAGCACCACCGTGGCCGGCCCGAGCTTGAGCCGCTTCGTGCGCACGGCGACGTGGGCCAGGAACATGGTGGGCGAGGGCAGCACGCCGAAGCGGCCGAAGTGGTGCTCGGGAACCCAGGCGCTGTGATAGCCCATCGCCTCGGCCTCGACGCATTCCTCGACCACGTCCAGGAGAAACCGGTTGGGGTCGCGCCGATCCGGACCGTACGCCGGCGGATTGTCGGTCAGCGTGAAGTAGCCGAACTTCATCGGAGGCTAGCCGAGCGGTCCCTGGTAGACCTGGTCGACGTACGTGTCGGAGAGCGGCTCCAGCGTCTCCGGCCACACCGCCGGCACCGCGCGCCGCTCCGCGGCGGGCCGCACCTTGCCGTCCCAGCCGACCTGCTCCATGTAGTAGTAGAGCTGGACGCAGTGGCCGTCCGGGTCCAGCGCGAACGCCGAGTAATCGATGCCGGGGTAGAGCTCCGGCGGGATCGAGTCGACGAACGTCACCCCGTGGGATTTCAGGTAGGTGACGGCCTCGCGCAGCTGCGCATAGCTCCCGACCTCGACGCCGAACGACATGCAGGTCGTGTGCTCGGACAGGCCGAGCGTGCGCCGGAGCTCTCGCGGGAAAAGCCCCACGCTGTGATGCTCGGCGCCGGCGCGCAGGAACACGCAGCGCGCGCCCCGATAGACGGTCTCCTCGCTCTTCACGAAGCCGAGGTGCTCGGCGTAGAACGCCTCCGCGCGCGCCACGTCGGCGACGAACAGCCCCACCGGGCCGATCTTGGTGATCTTGAACGGACGCGGCAGCAGCACGCCCTCCACCTCGTAGGACTCGGTCGAGGCTTCCCGTGTGCGGTTGCCCCCGAAGACGTCGATGCCCTTCTCGAGCGCCTCCGCCACCTCGGCGATCTCGGACACCTGCGGCAGCGACGGCTTCTCGCGGAAGCCGCGGTAGTACATCTCGGTCGGCTTGCTCAGCTGGTTCCAGCCGATCTGCTCGATGCCGTAGTAGAGCTCGATGGTGTGGCCGTCGGGATCGTACACGTACACGTGCCAGTTGCTGCCGGGCATGTCGCGGCCCACGCGCTGGATGGGGATGCCGTGCTCCTGGAAGTAGGTATGGGCGTCCATGATCTCCTTGAGGCTGCCGCACTGCCAGGTGATCTGGTTCACCGTGACCTCGGGCGCGAACTTCCGGTCGGGCCGGTGATCGAGCACGCGCTTGTTGAAGAGCACGAACGCGTGGTGATCAGTCCCGTAGCGCATGAAGTAGCCGCGCGTGTCGCCGAGGCCGCCGCCCTTGGGCGCCCACGGCATCTTGCCGAAGTCGAGCACGTCGGAGTGCCGGAACCCGAGGAGCCGCTCGTAGAAGTCGAGCCCCTCGGTCATCTGGACCGCGTTGAAGCCGAAATGGCCGAGCCGCCGGATCTTGAAGGGCCGCGGCAGGAGAACGCCGCCGACGCTGTAGCGAGTGGAGTTGGATGCCATTGTTCGCTCCTCCCCGATTGTGAGTGCGCGGCTCAGCCCGCGCGTTTCTCGATTCCGGTGGCCCGGTCCACCGACGGCGCGCCCGGCCCCATCAGCACGACCGCCAGGGCCAGCACGCCGAGGGTGAGCACGAACTCGAAGCCATTCTTGCTGAAGAAGAAGCCGTTGACCAGGTGCACCTTGAAGAGCGCGACCGCCATGTCGATGACGAGCCCCGCCGCCCAGAAGCGGGTCAGGAACCCGAAGAAGATGCAGATGCCGCCCACGAACTCGGTGATGCCCACGACCCAGGCCAGGGGGACGTGCGGCTCGATGCCGGACTTCGCGAGCATGCCGGCGAAGCCCGCGATGCCTCCGCCGCCGAAGGCCCCCAGGAGCTTCTGCGATCCGTGCATCACGAAGACAAAGCCCAGGAGGAGACGCAACATCAGCACGGCCAACCGCTGCAACCCCTCGAGCCGCTGTGGCACGGGTGCCCTCGCTTTCCATCGGGCCACTCGGGCCCGAGCTCTGGGTGCGTGCGCTGCTCGCCGATGCCCCGGACGGCCCCGAGGATGCCTTCGTCGGGGCCCTCGCCGCAACGGTAATCTGGGCGATCATAGCGCCGTGGAAGGCAAACGCCTCATTGCTGCCGTCCTGGCCGTCGGGCTCTCGTTCGGCGGGGCGGCGTTCTCGGCCGACGACGTCGAGGTGGAGCTCGTCGGATTCCTGGGCGACCTCCCGGAGGAGGGGTGCGGCTGCCGCTGGCCGGCGTGACGACGGCGCGGCTCGAAGTTCCGAACGAGCAGGGAGGCTCGCGAATCGCGTTCACGGTCGAATTCACGCCGCGCACGGAGTTCGCCCGGGACGCGGGCCGCATCCGCAACGACCAGCTCGTCGTGCTCGAGGGCGTGCTCGGGCCCGGCCGGCTCCGGGTACGCCGTCTCCACGAGGTCGACATCGCGGAGTACGGTGGTCGCATCGCGCTGCGCGATGGTCCGCTGGACTTGCCGGTCGTCGCCGACCGCCTGGTCGAGATCTTCCTCGACGGCGCCCCGAGCCTTCCCGTGACGTTCCTCCTGACACCTCAAGACGACCTCACGGCAGTCGAAGCTCGGCGATGGCCAGCCGGTAACGATCGCGGTCGTGAGCGGCCGCCGCGTGATCGTCGGGATCGAAGCCTTCGAGCGCGCTAGCGCCGGGACGGGCGCGGTCGGGGCCGGAACTGGTTGGGGTCGAAGGGACCCGTTCCCGACATGCGAGCGCCGGACGACGCGCGCCGTGATGGAGCCCAGCCGCCGCGGGACAGCGCACGCGTGCCGCGTGGTCGTCTCGACCCCCAACCAGTTCCGGCCCCGACCGCGCCCCGCCTCCCGCCGCGTCGCCCGTCTCTAGCGCGAGGCGTCGGCTGCGAGAAAGTCGCGGAGGATGCGCAGGAAGTCGTCGAGGCGGTCGTGGTGGAGCCAGTGGCCGGCGCGGTCGATGCCGACTACGCGGACGTTGCGGAAGTGTCGCGCGCGCCCGTCGTCGGCGGGATCGCCGGCCTGGCTCTCCTTGCCGTACAGCAAGAGGGTCGGGCAGGTGATCCGCGACCAGAGGAGCTGGATGTCGCGGCCCTGCATGTCGTAGGGCGGCCACGCGCGTACGTAGTTGTCGAACTTCCAGCTGTACGTCCCGTCCTCGTTCTGGTTGGCGCCGTTGACGGTCAAATGCCGCGCCTGCTCGGCCGTGAGGTGCGGATTTTCCCCTGCATCCGCCGGAAGGCGTCCTCGATCGACGCGTAACGGCGCGGCAGGCGCGCGGCGAGGCCGCGCTGCTCGGCGACCCACTCGTCCATCCGCTCCACGATGGTCTTCGCGCTGCCCGCCTTGAGTCGCGCCGGCGAGGGCCCGAGCCCTTCGATGGCGACGAGGCGGGCGACCGTGTCCGGATAGATGCCGGCGTAGCGGAGGGCGATCTGGCCGCCGAGGGAATGGGCGACGATCGTCACCGGTGCCAGGCGCTGCTGATGGATGAGCTGGGCCAGATCGTAGATGTAACCGGCTATCGTGTAGCTGCCGTCGGTCGACCACTGGCTGTCGCCATGCCCGCGGAGATCGGGCGCGATGATGTGCCAGTCGTCCCGCAGCGCCGCGGCCGCCCAGTCCCAGTTCCGGCAGTGATCGCGCCCGCCATGCAGCATCAAGAGTGGCGGCCGGGTCGGATTGCCCCAGTCGACATAGTGCAGGCGCAGGCGCTGAGAGAAGAAAGTGTGGGACGTCGGTCCCGGCATGCGGCCGGTCATGGGTTGGCTTCTATGCTAGCATCCCTATCTCGTCAACGAAGCGCGTGAGGAGGATGCGATGGGGACATTCCGGTTGTACGCGGGCGCCGACCAGCAGGCCCACATCGAGACGATCGAGCTCAAGGCGAAGCCCGACTGGCTCAAAGGTCTTTCCGCGAGCCAGATCGCGTTCCGGAGTGGCCCGCCGGCCAGTTTCTCGACTGGCATCCGGCTCCCCGCCGCCAGTTCGTCATCATTCTCTCGGGGCAGCTCGAGATCGGCCTGGGCGACGGCTCGAAGCACGTGTTCGGTCCGGGTGATGCCCGGCTCGTCGAGGACACGACGGGCAAGGGACACACGACGCGCGTGCTCGGCAACCAGATCTGCGTGACGGCGACCGTTCCCCTGGCGTAAGCCTCGTCAAACCCAAAGGAGCCGGACATGGCTACCAAGATCGTCTTCATTCCCAAGCAGCCCGACGCGATCCTCGACATGGCGAGAAAGCTGACGCCTCCCGGCTTCGAGCTCGTGGTGGTCGATCAGGATACTCCGGAGTTCTACGAAGCGATCAAGGACGCGGAGTACGTCATGGGACTCGGCCGCCTGATCGCCGGCGAGTTCTTCCGGTCGGCGCCCAAGCTGAAGCTGGTTCAGCTCCTCAGCGCCGGCTACGACCGGGTCGACGTCGAGTCGGCGCGGAAGGCGAAGGTGGCGGTCGCGAACAACGGCGGCGCCAACGCGATCGCGGTGTCCGAGCACGCGATCATGCTGATGCTGGCGGTCCTCAAGCGGCTGGTGGTGTTCCACAACGACGTGGTCGCCGGCAAGTGGCGCGTCGGCAACCACTTCGACTCGCGGGTGTTCGAGCTGCACGGCAAGACGCTGGGCATCGTCGGGCTCGGCAACATCGGCAAGAAGGTCGCCCGGCTCGCGCACGCCTTCAGCATGAACGTTCTGTACTACGACATCGCGCGGCTCACCGAGGACCAGGAAGACGCCCTCGGCGTCCGCTTCGTCCTGTTCACCGAGCTGCTGCAGACGGCCGACGTCGTCACCCTGCACGTGCCGCTCGACGAGAGCACGCGGAACCTCATCGGCGCCCGCGAGCTCGGGATGATGAAGAAGACCGGCATCCTCATCAACACCTGCCGCGGCCCGGTGGTGGAGGAGGCTGCCCTCCACAAGGCGCTGACCAGCGGGCAGATCCTGGCGGCCGGGCCTCGACGTGCTGGTCGAGGAGCCGGCGAAGCCGAACCACCCGCTCTACGGCCTGAAGAACGTCACGCTCACGCCGCACTCGGCCGGGCCGACCTGGGAGAACTGGTCGGCGCGGTTCCGCAACGGGTTCGACAACATCCAGCGCGTCGCTCGGGCCGCCCCGCCAAGTGGGTGATCCCCGAGCTCCTGACCCCGCCGGGCATGTGGCGATGGCCGACGCGGGGCAGCCGCTCGCCGATCGAGTCGCCGTCGTCACCGGCGCCGCGCGCGGCATCGGCCGTGCGACGGCGCTGGCGCTGGGCAAGAGTGGCGCGCACGTGGTCGCCGTCGACCTGGACGAGGCGGCCGTCAAGCCGACGGCGGACGCCGTCAGCGCGCTCGGGCGCAAGGCGCTGGCTCTCGGCGCGGACGTCGGGGACCTCACCAGCATCGACGGCATGACTCGCCGGGTCGTCGACAGCTTCGGCCGGATCGACGTGCTCGTGAACAACGCCGGGGTGACCCGGCGAGCCTAGCGTGATGGATCTCACCGAAGAGGACTGGGACCGCATCATGCGGGTCAACGGCAAGGGCGTCTTCTTTTGCCTGCAGCGCGTCGCGCGCGAGATGATTCCCCGCCGCAGCGGCCGTCATCGTGAACATCGCGTCGATCGCCGGCAAGGGCTACGCCGGCGCCTCGAACGTGATCTACGCCGGCAGCAAGGGCGCCGTCATCAGCATGACGCGCATGGCGGCGCTCCAGCTCGCGCCCCACAACATCAACGTGAACGCGATCTGCCCGGGAACCACCGTCACCGCGCTCTCGGACGCCAATCTGCGAGCTCGCGCCGCCGACGAAGGCGTGACGGTCGAGGAGATGGCGCGGCGCCGGAACGCCGCCATCCCGCTCGGGCGCGCGAACGAGCCCGAGGACGTCGCGGCCCTGGCCGTCTTTCTGGCCACGCCCGGCGCGCGGAACATCACCGGCCAATCCTTCAACGTGGACGGCGGCATCATCTTCGACTGACTCAGAGGAGCGCGATCAGCCGATCGAGCTCCGGGTAATCCCTGCCGGGCCTCGCCGATATCCGCCCGCAGCAGCGCGAGCGCTTCGGGGACGTGCTTGAGGAAGTAGCGTTTTCCTTTCACCTCGGCGAGGAAGCCGTACGCGCCCAGGGCCTGCATGTGGCGCTGCAGGCGGCAGCCGACGAGGGTCTCCTGGAAGGCCTTCTCGTCGAACGTCGTGCGGCGAGCCTTCATCCCGGCGAGGTAGTGGCCGAGCAGCTCTCGCGCACCGCATCCTCCAATCGATGGTAGGGATCCCACAGGATGGAGGCGACGTCGTAGGCCGGGGCGCCATGCGGGCGCCTTGATAGTCGATGATCCGGGGCACCCTGCCGTGATCATGATGTTCTGGCACTGGAAGTCGCGATGGATGATCGACTTGGCCGCGGCGTCGACCCGCTGAGCGAGGCGGTGTAGGGGCCGCGTCGACCGCGGGCCGGCTCGCGATCTGGAGCTTCCGGTGCCCGACGACGGAAACGCTCGAGGAAGTAGGTGGTCTCCCAGCGGAAGTAGTCGTAGTCGAAGATCCGGGTTTTCAGCAGCGGGCACTCGTGAACCCGATCGGTGGCCGACGTGTGGATCGTCACCAGGCTCTGCATGACGGCACGGTAGATGCTCTCGACGCCCGCCAGTGTCGCGGGGCAGCTTCAGGTACGCATAGAGCGAGGTGTCGCCCAGATCCTCGAACAGCGCCCGCTTGCTGACGCTGTCCGACGAGAACATCGCCGGCACCGGGACGGCGTGGCGGGCGAAGAACCCGGTGTACGCGAGATGGCGCTCGAAATCGGGGTCTTCCGCGCGGCATTCCATGAGCACCGCCGTCCGCCCGCCGTGCTGCACGCGGAAGTAGCGCCGGTCCGACCCGCCGAGGCCGATCAGGATCGCGTCGGACCAGAGGGGCGAGTCCGAGGCGGGCGCCGCGCCTTGCGCCTTCGCCGAGGGTATCGCGAAATGCGACGCGAAGAGCGGGTCGCTCAAGGCGATGCGCTTCTTCTCGGCGGCGTGGAGCGCCGGCTGCATGTCGGCCTCGGAGAGGGAGATCGTGTAGTCGGGCCCGATGATCCGGTTCTCGTGGCTGCCCGAGACGACGGCGCCCGGCAGCAGGATGCAGTTTCAGTCGCGATCCGTCCCGGACCTCGGTGCGGGATTCCAGGACGACGTAGCCGTCGATCTCCAGACGTCCGCAGCGCGCCGTCGCCGAGCGATAGACCGTCTCACCGCGCTCGCGGAGCGCATCGAGCACGCCCCGTGCGTAGGTCGTCGGATCCCCGACGTCGTTCCAGTAGGCGCCGGTGACATCGAACGCGCGGACCCGGTGGCCGGCCTTGGAGGCGGCGACCCAGGCGACGGTGGCATGCGAGACACCAGACGGGAGAAACGAGAGGATCTCCGGCGAGTAGACCGCGATGCCCGTGTAGGCGACTTTGTCGGCCACGTGCGTGGATCCGGCTTCGAGGCGCCCGGGTTCTCGACGTCCAGCACCTGGCCATGCTCGTCGATCAGCGACGTTGCTCAGATGAGGAAGTCGGTGGCACACGAGCGTCGCGACGTTGCCGGAGGCCAGATGCTCCTCGACGAGCCGGGCGAAATCGATGTCCAGCAGGATGTCCGAGTTGTGGACGATGAACGCCCGTCGCGACAGGAGGGACTCCGCGTTCTTGAGCGCGCCGCCCGTCCCGAGGATCGGATCCTCGGGAAAGAAGACGATGCGCTCGCGCCAGGGCGACGCGGCGGCCCAGGCGCGCAGGAGATTCGCCTTCCAGTGCAGGTTGATGCCGATCGGGCCGTCGCACACGGCCGCGAGCTTGCCGAGGATGCCCTCGATGATCGGCGTCCCGAGAATCGGCAGGAGCGGCTCGGGCAGGTGGTTCGTGGCCGGCCGTAGCCGCTCGCCGAAGCCGGCCGCCGGAAGGAAGACGTCGACGGGATAGGGCCGCATCGTTACGAGCTTATCGCTCGCGGAACCTCGGGCCCAGCAAACAGTGCGAGCCTCTACGCGAGCGGTCGCCGCTCCACCGCCGGCGGATCGTAGGCGCGAATGGGCGGCAGTGGCCCGTCCAGCGCTCGACCTGCACGAGCGCGTGCTGACCGGAGCAGGCCTGGGCGAGCCGCGACGTGCCCCGGTCGAAGGTGAGGACGTTCGGGTTGCCGTGAACGCACATCGCCTCCGGGTCGGCCTGATCGAGAGGGTCGTACCAGGCGCCGGTCGAGAGCTGAACGACGCCGGGGCGCAGCGCGTCACTCACGACGGCGCCGGCCAGGCAGCTGCCCCGGTCGTTGAACACGCGGACGACGTCGCCGCTGCGTACGCCGCGCGCGGCCGCGTCGGCCGGGTGCAGGCGGATCGGTTCGCGCCCGCGCACCTTGGTCGACTGGCTGAAGGCGCCGACGTCGAGCTGGCTGTGCAGGCGCGACGTCGGATTGTTGGCGATCAGGTGCAGCGGGAAGCGCCGGGCCAGCGGCGCGCCGAGCCACTCCGAGGGCTCGAGCCAGGTCGGGTGTCCGGGGCAGTCCGCGTAGCCGAACCCGTCGATGGTCGCCGAGAAGATCTCGATCTTGCCGCTCGGCGTGCCGAGGGGCACCCTCCGGATCGGCGCGAAACTGCTTGAGCAGCACCAGATCCTCGTCGGCGCCGGACAGCTCCAGGAACCCGGCCGCCCAGAACGCCTCGAACGGCGGCGCCGGTTCGCCGTCGTCGGCGACGCGCGCGCGCCAGCCCTCGTAGAGATGGCGCAGCCACTGCATCTCGTCCCGCCCCTCGCTGAAGCGCTCGCCGGCCTCGAGCCGCGCCGCGAGGTCGGCGAAGATCGCGAAGTCGCTCCGCGCCTCGCCCCAGGGCGGAACCGCCTGGCGCATGGCGACGAGGCACCCGTCGTTGGGCGAGCCGCCGATGTCGTTCCGCTCCAGCGTCATCGTCGCCGGCAGCACGATGTCGGCGTGGCGGGCCATCGGCGTCCAGAAGGCCTCGTGCACGACGATCGTCTCCGGCCGCGCGAGAGCCGCGCGCAGGCGCGCAAGGTGCTGATGGTGATGGAACGGATTGCCGCCGCACCAGTACACGAGGCGAATGTCGGGATAGGTCAAGCGCCGCCCGTCGAAGTCGAACGGCTCGCCCGGTTGCAGCAGCATGTCGGCGACGCGCGCGAACGGGATGAACGCGCCGACCGGGTTGCGGCCCTGCGGCAGGGTCGGCGGGCCGACGCGCAGCGGCGCGCGACCGATGTAGCCGAGCGAGCCGTAGCCCTGGCCGAACCCACCGCCCGGCAGCCCGATCTGGCCGAGCATCGCCGCCAGCGTCACCGCGAGCCACGGCGCCTGCTCGCCATGCTCCACGCGCTGGAGCGAGTAGTTCACGTTGATCAGCGTGCGCTTCGTCGCCATGCGCCGGGCGAGCGCCCGCAGGCTTTCCGCCGGAACCCGCGACAGGCGCGCGGCCCACTCGGGCGTCTTCGGGCAGCCGTCCCCGTGCCGCGCAGATAGCGCTCGAAACGATCGAACCCGACCGTGTAGCGCGCGAGAAAGGCGCGGTCGAGCAGCTCCTCGTCGAGGAGCGTGAAGGCCAGCGCGAGCATGACGGCGACGTCGGTGCCCGGCACGAGCGCGAGCCACTCCGCGGTGACGAAGCCGGCGAGATCGTCCCGCGTCGGGCTGAGCAAGACGAACTCGGCGCCCCGCTCCCGCGCCGCGCGCAGGTGGTCGCGCACGGGTGCCGACTGGCGCCGCCGGGGCTCACCATCGTGTTCTTGATGGGGATGCCGCCGAAGCAGACGAACAGCTCCGTGTGCCGCTCGAGCACTGTCCACGCCGTCGCCCGATCCAGGAACTCGCGCATCGATCCGACGACGTGCGGCATGATGACCGACTGGGCGCCGTTGCTGTAGGTGTGCTCGCCCCGCACGTAGCCGCCCAGGCAGTTGAGGAAGCGGTGGAGCTGGCTCTGGGCGTGATGGAAGCGCCCGGCGCTGCTCCATCCGTATGAGCCACCGTAGACGCCCGCTCCGCCGTGCCGCGCGTAGACGCGTCCGAGCTCGCGCGCCAGCGTGTCGAGGCGCACTGGTCCAGCTCACCGGGACGAACGGCTCCTGTCCACGGCGCGTCGTCGGCGCCCGGCCCGCGATCGAGCCACCCGGCGCGGATCATCGGCTGCGGTGCACCCGGCCGGATGCCTCAGGCTGTCGACGATGTTGCCGAGCAGGGGGACGGATCCGGATCGTGCCGATAGGGGCGGATCCCGACGACGGTACCGTCGGCGACTTCGGCCTCGAAGGCGCCCCAGTGGGACGAGTGCGGCACGAACGCGCGGGCCATCCGAGCCAGGATAGCAAAGCGAGCGGGTCCGACCGCGAGCGCTACGCCGAGGGGCTCCGGTCGAGCTTCTTCATGATGCGGTTCACGTAGGCGCGCGTCTCCCGATACGGCGGGACGCCGCGATGCTTGATGACCGCGACCTCGCCGGCGCGTTGTAGGCGGCGAGGACCAGCGGCAGATTGTCCCCGAAACGGTCCATGAGGGCGCGAAGGTGCCGGACACCCGCCTCGATGTTCTCGCGGGGATCGAAAGGATCGTCCACGCCCAGGGTCTTGGCGGTCTTGGGCATGAGCTGCATGAGCCCTCGAGCGCCGCGGCGGACACGGCCCGGGGGTTGAACTCCGGACTCGGCCTCGATGACGGCCGCGACGAGATCCGGGGACACATTGTGGCGAGCGGCGACCTTCTTGATGAAGGCGTCCATCCCGGCCTGGGAGTCGATGTCGTCCTCGGCCGGCGTGCTCGCGCTTTCGGCGCGCCTCGGTGCGTGCGATCTCCTGTGGACCAGGGGCGCCTGGCGGACACCGGAGAGCCCCGTCAGCATGTATCCCGTGCTCAGGGTCAGGACCAGCACCCCCAGCCCGAGCGAGTATGCCGCTCGATGACCCCATCCCGGCGTTCAGCCCTGACTTCCGGATTCCCGGTTTCCATGCCCCTCTCTAGGGGCAAATACGATACCGAGACAGGAAAAGCATTCCCGACCGAACAGTTAGGGTTCGCTTCGGCCAGGATTGGGCCGGTAAATCGGTGACCGAAAGGGGCGCGTCTCGGACCACCATTTTCCGGAAAGTGGTCAGGAGGGACACGGCTGCCGCAGGGCGCCGGCCAGCACCAGGAGCAGGCCGGCACCACCAGCGGCGAAGAGGATGATCCACGAGACGGTTGTACGGCTGGAGCGCCTCGGCCAGCGGCCGCTGGAGGACGACCAGGACGTCGTCGCCGATCGGCTCGGCGTAGATCGCGTGCGGGTGGCCGCCGATCTGGATCCACGCTGTCCGTCCGGGACCCGACCACCCCGCGCCGGAGATCGTCCCGCTCAGACGTCTGCGTCAGCCGCTCCGCCGCGTCCAGGAGCGGGACAGCGGAAACGCCGCCCCGAAGCGAGCTCGGCGTGCAGGGTGACAGCGGCCACGGTGCGCCTTCGGCGACACGCGCATCCGCACGATCGCGATCCGCGCGTCGATGGCAGCGCGACGTCGTCCGAGAGCAATTGCGCGGCCCCGACCAGCTGCTGGCCGCGAGACTCGAGCTGGCGCACGAACAGGGTGCCGGCCAGCCGCAGCTCCCGGTTGATCTCGTTGCGTGCGCTGGCGCGGGCCGCCGCGGTCGCGACGAGGAAACACGCCGCCAGGACGGCGACGAACAGCCCCACGACGACCGCCCGCGGAAGCGGCGGAAGTCGACGACGCGCACGTGTCGAGGCACCTTGCGCGGTTCACGCCAGCGCCGTCGCGACCCCGGATCAACTCCGCCGATCTCGCTGTCGAGTGGGCGGTGGACCGGCAAAATAAGCCGTCGGCCGACGTGGAAACATGACACACTATGGCCCGTCTGGGGTCGGTGAAGCTTGCCGAGCCCGTCTAGGAGACCACGACTCTGGCGCCGTCTTCCGCGTTCCAGGGACGTTCTTCAACTGCGGGAGATCGGGTCGGAGGTTGTCATGGCACAGAAGCTCTTCATCGGAGGCCTCGCTTTCTCGACGTCTGATGCGCGGTTGCGCGAGGTGTTCGGCCAGGCGGGTGTCGTCGAGTCAGCGGCGGTCGTCATGGATCGCGAGACCGGGCGCTCACGCGGATTCGGCTTCGTCGAGATGGCGACCGCTCAGGAAGCCGACGCGGCCGTCAAGAAGTTCAACGGGCAGGAGCTGGACGGGCGCACGCTGAAAGTGGAGATCGCCAAGCCCTCGGGCCTCGGCGGCGGCGCGCGGAACAGTGGGTTTGGCAGGAGCCGCTGGTAGGGGTCGGGGCTCCGTGCAGGTCGCAGCGTTTTCGACCCCGTCGGATCCCCGCTGGCGCTGGCGCATCGTCAACTACGCGGGCGAGCTCGTCGAGGAATCCCGTGACACCTTCACCACGATCGCGGGCGCGCTGGAACAAGGCGAGAAGCGGCTCAGGGCGCTGCGACGTCGTGGACACGTCGGTCCCGTTCCATCCCCATCGATCGACGCGGCATCTGAGGGTTCCCCAGATGAAGGGGGCCTTCGGACTCAAGGTCGAGGTCTTCGATAACCAGATCGAAGGCGCGCTCAAGACGCTCAAGAAGCAAATGCTCAAGGAAGGCCTCTTCCAGGAGATGAAGCGGCGCGCCCATTACGAGAAGCCGTCGGTCAAGAAGAAGCGCAAGGCCGCTCAGGCGCGAAAGAAGCGGCGCAAGGCGCTCAAGCGGATGCAACCGAACGACTTCGACTAGGAGCCGCGCGCCCCTCACCCGGGGCGCGCGCTCGATTGGCGCGGTCCGCTCCCGATTTCGCCCGATGACGTGACGGCCCTGGTACCGATCGTGGTGACGGAGCCACCCATCGCGTAGGTCAAGCCCCTCTCGTCCGACGTCCTTTGATAGGTCCTGTCAGCTGATAGCTGTCGAGCGGCATGCCCGGTCTCGAAGTTCCTCGGTCGTGGCCGTGACGTGTTAGTCCAGATTGAAATCCCTGTGAAGCGCGAGCGGCGTTACCCTCAGGCGCGATGCGGATCATCGCCCACGTGGACATGGACGCGTTCTACGCGTCGGTCGAGGCGCGCCACAATCCCGCGCTGCGCGACCGGCCGGTCGTCGTGGGCGCCGACCCCAGGACGGCCGCGGCCGCGGCGTCGTCGAGGCGGCCAGCTACGCGGCCCGGCGCTACGGTATCCGCTCGGCCATGCCCATCTCGCGCGCCTGGAAGCTCGCCGAGGCCGCCCGTCGCCGAGGGGAGCCCGCGGTGGCCTTCGTCCACGGCAATCGCAAGCTCTACGGCGAGGTGTCCGAGCGGGTCATGGCGATCCTGGCGTCGGCCGGCGATGCGTTCGAGGAGGCGAGCATCGACGAGGCGTACGTGGACTCTCGTCGCTCGGCGATTTCGAGGCGGCGCGCGAGCGCGCCACGGCGCTGAAGCGCGAGATCGCCGAGCGCGAGGGTTGACGTGCTCGGTGGGTCTCGGCCCCAACAAGCTCGTCGCGAAGATCGCGTCCGATTTCAGAAGCCCGACGGCCTGACGCTCGTACGAGCGGAGGACGTCCAGGCGTTCCTCGATCCGCTGGGCATTCGCGTCATCCCCGGCATCGGCCCGAAGACGGAGGCCGAGCTCAACGGGCGGGGCATTCGCACCGTTCGCGACCTCCGCGCGCTCGAGCGCGACCAGCTCGCCGAATGGTTCGGCCGCTGGGGCGAGGATCTCCACGCCAAGGCGCGCGGACTCTCGGACAGCCCGGTCTCCAACGAGTGGGAGCCGAAATCGGTCGGCGAGCAGGAGACCTTCGAGGTGAACACGCTCGACGCCGCCTTCATCACTGGAGCGCGTGCGGGCGCTGGCCGGCGAGGTCTTCGCGCGGGTGGGACGCCAGGGCTTCCGCGCCTTCCGCACCGTCACCGTCACCGTGCGCTTCGCGCATTTTCGCACGGTGACCCGCGCGCACACGACGCGGGAGGCCATGACGAGCGAGGCGGCGCTCGCCGGAGCCGCCGTCGAGCTGCTGCAGCCGTTTCTCGATCAGCGGGAGAACCCGCGAGGAACGAAGATCCGCCTCATCGGCGTGCGGGCCGAGAAGCTTCTTCGGTGACGTCGTCGATCTCTTTCCCTTCCCGACCCACCAGCGCCTACGTCCGCGGACATGAGCGCTTTCTCATCTGGGACTCAGCGGCCGCTCATCTTCGATTGATACGGTTCGGAACGAGCGCGCCGGGCCGCGTGATCTGCGCACGCGGCTCGTCGCTCGACCGATCGCGAGATCCCATGATCATGGAAAGGAGCGCTCGATGAAACGTTGGATCATCGCAGCGACGGCGCCGCTTGCGGTGCTGGCGCTCGCCATCGTCGTCCCGGTATTCGCGCTGCAGAAGAGTAATCCGGCGCCGCTCTGGTCCGAGCACCAGGTGGCCCCAGCCGCCCCGGCGCCGCCGCCGTCACCGTGGGTCCAGCTGGCCCGCGAGCTGAAGCCCGCGGTGGTGAACGTCAGCACGAAACGCGTCGAGGGAGACGCCGGCGGCTGGAGGAGGTTGGGCGACGAGCAGGGCCCGTTCAACCAGTTCTTCCGTCAGTTCTTCGGCGACCAGCCGCGCCGCACGGTCCGGAGCCTCGGCTCCGGCTTCATCGTCAATGCCGACGGCTACGTCGTGACCAACAACCACGTCGTCGACGGCGCGACCGAGATCAAGGTGACGCTCGCCGATGGGCGTGAGCTGGCGGCGAAGGTGCTCGGCCGTGATCCGAAGACCGACCTCGCCCTCTTGAAGATCGACGCGACGGGCTTGCCGCTCATCGCGCTCGGCGACTCGACCCAGCTTCAGGTCGGCGAGCCCGTCATGGCCATCGGCAATCCGTTCGGCCTCGAGCAGACCGTCACCACCGGCATCGTCAGCGCGACGGGTCGCGTGATCGGAGAGGGGCCCTACGACGACTTCATCCAGACCGACGCCTCCATCAACCCCGGTAACAGCGGCGGACCGCTCATCAACAGCAAGGGCCAGGCGGTCGGCATCAACACCGCGCTCGTCAGCCAGAGCGGAGGCTCGGTGGGGATCGGCTTCGCGATTCCGATCAACCTGGCCAAGCCGGTTCTGACCCAGCTCGCGACGGCCGGCCGCGTCGAGCGCGGGTACCTGGGCGTGGCCGTGCAGCGGATCACGCCGGACCTGGCCAAGAGCTTCAAGCTCGAGGGGCCGCAGGGCGCGCTCGTCGCCTCGGTGGCGGCCGGCTCGCCCGCGATGAACGCGGGCGTAAAGCGAGGCGACGTCATCGTCGAGTACGACGGCCATCGGATCGCCCGCTCCGACGCGCTGCCGCGCGTGGTTGGCGAGACGCCGGTCGGCAAGGACGTCGCGCTCGTCGTCGTCCGCGACGGTAAGCCCGTCACGCTGTCCGTGAAGGTCGCGCGGCTCGCCGAGACGCCCGAGCGGGTGGTCGCCGAGAGCGACACGACCGCTCCGCTCGGCCTGACCGTGCAGACCCTGACGCCCGCGCTGGCGCGGCAATTCGGCCTGCACGAGAGCGTCGGGGTTCTGGTGCGCGGCGTCGAGGGCGCCAGCCCGGCCGCCGACGCGGGCGTGCAGCCCGGCGACGTGATCGCCGAGGATCGACCGTCAACCCGTGAAAAGCGTCGACGACCTGGAGCGCGCCATCGACAAGCGCCGCCCCGGATCCTCGACGCTCCTGCTCGTGCACCGCAACGGGGCGATCTCTACATCGCGCTCGGCTCGTGATCCGGCGAAGGGGAGGTCATGGGGCCATGTGGGACGAAGCCTGCACTGCTGTCTGCCGGCGTCATGCCGACGTCGTGGCCGTGTTCGAGTCTCCGCTCGGTCGGCTCGCGCTCCTGCTGCGCCAACCCTCGTGCCGGCGTCCGACGAGCGCGCGGACTGGCTGACCGCCACCCAGCGCTCCGCGCGGGCCGTCACCGCCAGCCTGCGGACCGTGGGCCGCAGCGACGAGATCGTTATCCTACAGTGGCAGCCGCTGCGGCGAGTGGTACGCATCATGGCCGACTGGGACTGTAGCTACGAGGGTGACGAGATCCGCCACGCGCAGCTCGTCGCCAGCATCTGCGCCTGGCTGACCGACGGAGGGCCGATCACGCCTCCGGTGGCCGGTCTCGGGCGCTGGTACCGCCAGATGACGCCGAGCTGGATGAGCGCCGAGCCGCCGCCGCGGCGGCGGCTGATTCTCCGGACCCATCGCTGGATCGCCGAGCGCGTGCTCGAGCCGCTGAGTCAGGACGAGGAGCCGGCGCTCGAGGACCTCGAGGCCGACGGGCTCTTGACGGAATTGCTGAACGACGCCATCGCCCCGGGGCGCGTGAGCCATGGCAGCCGTGGGTCGATCTGGTTCGCGCGCGGCTGCGGCGAGCGCTGGCCTGGCCCGGCGCGCAGCGAAACGATGTGTGGGTGCGCTGGCTCTTCCTCATTCCGTACAGCGTTCCGGCGCGAGTCGAGCGCGCGAGCCCGAGGCGCGACCACGTCCTCGTGGGGGCCGAGTAGCTCCGCGGTGCCTGGTGTACAAGCGCATTCTCGTTGCCGTGGACGGCACCGCGGCGTCGCAGCGGGCGCTCCGGGAAGCCGTCGACCTGGCGACCGACCAGCGCGCCGAGATCGAGATCGTGCATGTGGTCGATCTGACGCCGTACGGCATTCCGAGCTCGGAGTGCCCGTGAGCGCCTATGAGGAGGCGTGTCGAGCTCAGGGTCGGCTGGTCCTGGGCGACGCCACCGAGTACGCCCGGCAGGCCGGGCGTGGAGGCGCGAGCCGCGATGCGCCAGCGGAGAGGAACGCGGCTCAGCGCCGCGATCGTGGATGAGGCGCGACTCTTCGGGGCCGATCTCGTCGTGCTGGGAGCGGAGAGCCACCGCGGCCTGGCCCGGTGGTGGCGCGGCGCGCGTCGCCGAGGGCGTGATCCAGGGCACGCTCGTTCCGGTGCTGCGGATTCGCGCGCCGTGACGCCGCTCGCCGCCGCCACCTCGGTCGGGCTCGGGTTCCTGATCGGCGCCTTCGGCACGCTCGTGGGGGCCGGCGGCGGCTTTCTGCTCGTTCCGCTCCTGGTCCTGGGCTACGGGTTCGCTCCCGCCGACGCCGTGGGGACCTCGCTGTCGCTGGTGTTCCTCAACGCCCTGTCCGGGAGCGTGGCGTATCTGCGCCAACGCCGCGTCGATCTCGCGCTGGGATGGAAATTCGCGGCGGCCACGGTGCCCGGCGCCGTCGGCGGCGCGTACCTGACGCGCGCCCTCTCGGCGCACGCCTTCGTCCTCGCCTTCGGGCTCATCCTGTTGACGATCGCGGCGCTCCTGTTCGTCGGCATCCAGGTCCGGCCCTCGGCTCGCGCGGGACTTCGGAGCATCGTCGACGTGGGCGGCGAGGCACACCACTACCGGGTGGACGTGGAAGGGCGTCGTCGTCAGCGTTGCCGTCGGGGTGCTGTCGAGCGTGTTCGGGATCGGCGGCGGCATCATCCACGTGCCCTTCCTCATCGTGGCGCTGGGGCTGCCCGTTCACGTGGCCACCGCGACCTCGCACTTCGTGCCTCGATCTCCGCGTTCGTCGGCGCGATGACCTTCTGTCGCTGGGCCACGTCCGGCTCGCCACCACGGCGCTCATGGGGGTCGGCATCCTCGCCGGCGCCCAGCTCGGTGCGCTGGCGTCCACCCGGGCCAGCGCCGATCTGCTCCGACGGATTCTCGCCGGCTCGCCTCGCTCGTGGGCGCTCGCATGCTGTTCGATGTCCTTCGATAGGCCGTGATCTCGGGTTACACTCTGCGCGATGGCCGCTGACGGTCCGAAGAGCGCCTACGAGCTGGCGATGGAGCGACTCCGGCAGAAAGATCGCGAGTCCGGCGTCGAGGAGCGCCCGCTGACCGACGCGCAGAAGGCGGCGATCGCCGAGGCGCGCCAGGTCTATCAGGCGAGGATGGCCGAGCGCGAGATCCTCCACCGGGACGCGCTGCACAAGGCGCGGAGCGCGGAGGAAGTCGAGAAGCTCGACGGCGAGCTGGCGCGCGATCGCGACCGGCTCGCGAGCGATCGCGACCGCAAGATCGCCGAGATCAAGCGAGTCGGCGAAGTAGACGCGGCCGCGCTCAGCGGTCGTCCAGCCCCATCGCCTCGGCGAAGCGCCGGTAGGCCTCGAGCGGATCCCCGTACTTCCGGTGCCCCGCCGTGTGCTGGGCGCTCGCCAGCAGCAGCCGGTCGCGGTCGTGCGCCCGCGTGTGCAGGTAGTCCTCCAGCGTGCACAGCCCCAGCTCCTGGTTATGCGGGATCGTTGCCGATCTTGCACGCCGCGGTCGCCAGCACCTGGACGAGGGCGCCCGGTCGTGGCCGCCCTTCAAGTACGCGGCGGTCAGGTCGACCGATTCGTCGGCCCGCAGCGCGAGGAGGGCGCGCTCCAGCTTGTCGAGGATCTCGCGCGCCGACCAGCCCTCGGAGCCCTGGGGCGGCGCGATCGCGCGGCGGCCGTTGCCCGGCGTGTTGGCCTGGTGCTCGGCGCCGCGATTGATGAAGAGCGCGGCCACGAAGAGCAGCTTCAGCCGATGCGGGTGGTCGAAGGCGTCGTAGAACCAGCCGACCGTGTTGCAGTACTCGTAGCCGTGCTGCGCCATCGAGTAGTTGTTCGGCTCGCCCGTTTCGAGGATCACCTGCGCGGCGGCGATCTGGATGGCGTCGAGGATGCGCCGCGCGCTCCGCCCGGCCTTGAGCAGCGCCACCACCGCGTCGATCACCGAGAACTCGCGCTGGCGCGTGATGACGTCGACCAGCATCGCCTCTTCGGCCGGGGTGAGCGGCGTGTCTTGGCGGAGCAGTTCGGCGTCGCGGCCGTCGAGCAGGTTCTGGGTGACGTTGCAGCCGACTTCGTAGCTCGAGTACCAGCGCGGGCCCACCGCGATGTCGGGCACCCCGCATAGAGCACGTCGTGCGCCTGGTCCCAGCCGATCGCGTCGCCGAGCTCGATGGTGGCGCGGGCCCGGTACCCCTTGTGGCCGGTGCGTGTACGAGCGGTTGTGCCACATCCGGTCCTGCACGTCGATGAGCCCGGCGAACGCCAGCTGGGCCAGGACGTGCCGCCGGTTCGGCACGTCCTGCATCAATCCGAGAAACACGCGGTACGACTCGAGCACTTCACCGCGCTGCACGAGCGTGAGCCAGTGATTGAGGCGCTCTCGCAGCGAGCCCTCGACCTGAACCGGCGCCTGGTCAGGCCAGTGCCGCTCGGGCATGGGTGGCGTGGCGTTCACCTTGATGTCGTAGAGGCGAGTGTAGTGACCCGGAGCCTTGCCGATGAGCTGGTTCCACGGATCGAGCCCGGTCGGCATGTACCAGACCGTCTGGGCCATCGGCAGCCAGGCGAGCTCCGGCCGGATCATCGACCGGAGCGGCAGCCCGACCCGCTCGCTCAGAAGACAGTGATCGTTGTTCACGAAGCCTGACGACGCCGTCGTCCGAGCCGCTGGTGGTACGGCACGTGCGTGTACGGCGCGTGGATGCGCACGGTCTCGCGGGTGATCTCGGTGACGGCCCGGCCCTGCTTCATGAGCCGGTAGAGCACGTCGCTGGCGCCTCTTCTGGTCGCGCGCGAGGATGCGCTCTTCGAGCCGCGCATACTCGGCCGCGGGCGCCGATTCGTTCAGGACTGGTGCCGTCGTCGCCATGGAATCCCTCAGGCCTTCTGATCACCTTCTTGTAGACCATCTCGACGTTCTGACCGATCCGGTCGCGATACCGTCCGAGCGGATACTTGGACATCGCGGCCTCGTACTTGGACGCGAGCTGGTCGCCGATCTTCGTCTGCATCTCGGCCAGCGTGGGCGCCGTCGGACGACGCCTTCTTCACGGCGGCGATGAGGTCGGCGAGATAGCCGCGGAAGAACGCCGCATGGCTCTTGGGCGACGACGCTCGCCGTGGCCGGGATGATTTGCGTGAAGTCGAGCTTCTCCACGGCGCCCAGGGTCTGGACCCAGTCCTCCGGGTAGCCGTCGTTCAGGAACGGCATCCAGTCGATCAGCGCGTCGCCGGTGGCGATCACCTTTTCCTTCGGCAAGTAGGTGTAGAGATCGCCGTTGGTGTGACCGCGGCCCAGCACGTGCAGCTGGATCTCACGCCCGTTCTCCTTCAGCGTCAGCATGGTGGCGACCGTCCGCGTCGGCAGCGCCGGCTTCATCGACTTGAGCTCCTGCATGAACGACTCGGCCTGCTGCAGGTCTCGACTCGAGGTTGGCCTTCTTCGCGGGGTCCGTCTCTTTCTGGATGTCGGCCTTGAGCTTGTCGATCTCGCTCGGCAGCGCCGCGAGCTGCTTTTCGATGTACGGGATGCCGCCGACGCCGGCGTCGGGCTTCGGTGAGGTTCTCCTTGGTCTTGCTCGGAAGCGATGATCTCCAGCTTGGGGTTCGCCGCCGCGTACGACTCGTTGCCCTGCCAGTGGTCCCAGTGGAAGTGCGTGTTGATGACCTTGATGACGGGCTTCTTGGTGATGCCCTGGATCTCCTTGTACAGTGGCGCGGGAGGCCGAGGGCTTCGAGTGCGAGTCGACGACGATGACGCCGTCGTCGGTCATGATCACCGCGGCGTTGCAGTTGACCTTGTAGCGGGTCGCCGCGATGGCGCCGTAGACGCCGTCGCCCACCTTCTTGAGCTCGAAGAGATCCTTGGTCGCCGTCTGCGCGTGGGCGGCGACCGTACAGCAGAGCTCGTGGGGATCGAGGGTGTGAACCGCCGCGCGCTGCGATGCCCATCTGGGTCAGGACCTGCCGACGCGTCCATTGCTCTGCCATCACGTCACCTCCGTTGTGACTCGTGGCCGGTGCACTGCTCGGTGCGCCCCGTCAGCGAAGCATCAGTCCGCCCTGAAGATGAGATCGGGCGTGAGGTCGGCGATCTTGGTGCGGCCGCACAGACCCATCGCGATGTGCATCTGCTCGCGCAGAATCTCGAAGACGCGGGCGACGCCCTCGGCGCCGTCGGCGCCCAGCCCCCAGAGCGAGGTGCGCCCGAGCATCACCACCTTGGCGCCGCGCGCCAGCCAGCCTTCAGCACCGTCGGTGCCGCTCGAGAAGCCGCCGTCGATGACGACCTCGGCGCGCCCGGCCACCGCCTCGACGATGGGCGGCAGCGCCTCGATCGATGGACTGCGTGTGATCGAGCTGCCGGCCGCCGTGGTTCGAGACCCAGATGAGGCGCACGCCCATCTCGACCGCGCGCCGCGCGTCGGCGCACGGTCATGATGCCCTTGAGCCCCACCGGGAGCTTCGTCGTCTTGATGAGCCACTCGACGTCGGCCCACGTCAGGCGCATCTGATAGTCGTGGAACGGGCCGCGCGGATTGGGCGCGACTTCCATCGCCTTGCGCGGGCTCCAGCGCGCGAGCGATGTCGCGCTCGCGGCCGGCTGTAGTGCTGGATGTCGACGGTCAGCGCGACGGCCCTGTAGCCAGACGCCTCGACGCGCGCTTGAGCAGCTCGCCCACCCAGCCGCGGTCGCCGTGGTGGTAGAGCTGGAACATCTGCGGCGCCCTGCCGGCCTTGGCCACGTCCTCGACCGGCCAGCCGGTGGCGCCGGAGCAGCCACTGGAGCGTGTCGGCCTTGCCGGCGCCGCGCGCCATCTCGACGTCGCCCTCGGGATGGAAGAGGACGAGGCCGCCCATCGGCGCGACGCCGACGGGCGCACGACGAGCGGCACGCCGAGGAGACTCGTGCGCAGGTCGATCTCGCGCACGTCGACCGAGGACGTTCTGCGCGATCGCGCAGCCGGTCGAGGTGGCGCCGGTTGCGGCGCAGCGTCGCCTCGGACTCGGCTGCCGCCGTCGCCGAAGTTCCAGGCCTCGCGGGCGAGCCGCGCCCGGGCCGCGCGTCGGATCTCGGGCAGTGTCGAACGGGCGTGGGAATTGCCTTTGGCCGGGTCATGGCGGAGTACTACACGCCAGTCGCCGCCGTGAGTCTTGATACACTGCGGCGGCCCGTACGGCGGAGCGGCCCGAGAGGATCCTGACAATGGAAATCGGCTGTCATCTCCCGACAACCCAGGCGCCCGAGACCATGGGCGACGCGCTGGTGACGTTCGCGCGCGAGGCCGAACGGCTGAACGTCGCCTCGCTGTGGGTGAGCGACCACGTCATCATCCGCGAAGGTGAGCACCGGCTACGGGCGCGGCGGGAGCTTTCCGCATCCCCCGAGCGGCCGTACCTCGAGGCGGTGACGGCGCTCGCCGCCGCGGCCGTGTGCACCCGGCGGGCGCGGCTCGGCTCGTCGGTCTTCATCCTCGGCCACCGCCACCCCGTGCTCATGGCCAAGATGCTGGCGAGCATCGACGCGCCTGTCGAACGGCCGGCTCATCTGCGGCGTCGGCGTCGGGCTGGTGGAGAGGAGCTCGAGATCCTGGGAACGCCCTTCAACGCTCGCGGCCGGCAGGGCGACGAGGCCTGCGCGCGTTCAAGGCGCTGTGGACGTCGAGACTCGCCGCGCTCGAGGGCGAGTGCCCGCTCAGCGACCTCGGCTTCGCGCCGAAGCCGGTGCAGAAGCCGCATCCGCCGATCTGGGTCGGCGGAGCGAGCCCGAGCGCGCGTTCCGTCGCGTCGTCACCCTGGGCGACGGCTGGCACGCGTCTCGCGCAGCGTCGCCCAGCTCCGCGAGGGGCTGGCTCAGCTCGCGCGGCCGCGACGCACTGGCCGCGCCTGGGAGACGATCGAGATCTCGCTGCGCTTCGGTTTGAGCGACGAGCTGGTCGCCCAGGGCAAGCAGGCGGTCGTCGATCAGCTCTGCGAGTACAAGCGCCCGGGCGTGCGCCACACGCTCGTCGAGTTCCGCCGGCTGGATCTGGGGCGGATGATGGACCTGCTCGGTCTGGTGGCGGAGACCGTTCGGCCCGCCGTCGACGCCGCCTGAGCCGTCGCGGCGCGTGCCTGAGAGAAGACTCGTGAAGGAGAGACGAGATGAGCGGTAACGGCGCGAGCGCGAAGGGGATACGGCAGATCGGCTACTTCGACTGCGCCGGCGGCGGGCAGGTGGTCGTCGACGGGCGGGTGGCGTTCGATCGCGCACATGCAAGCGCCCCACGGCACGACGATCGTGGACGTCAGCGATCCGTCGAAGCCTCGGCAGCTCGCGGCGATCGAGGTGCCCACCGGCACGCACTCGCACAAGGTCCGCGCGGCCAACGGCCTCATGCTCGTGAACCGCGAGGCGCACGGCGGCCAGCCGTCGTCGCCGAATCCGCCGCGCGGGCTCGGCATCTACGACGTCTCGACACCGAGCCGTCCGCGCGAGATCGCGCTCTGGCGCCGCGGCGGCATCGGCGTGCATCGCTTCACTTCGACGGTCGCTACGCCTACATCTCGCCCGAGATGGACGGCTACGTCGGCAACATCGTGCTGATCCTCGATCTGGCCGATCCGAGCCGGCCCTCAGGAAGTCGGGCGCTGGTGGATGCCGGGGCAGTGGACGGCCGGCGGCGAGACCCCGCGTGGTCGGGGCGGCAGCACCGCTGCCACCATCCGATCCGGGTCGGCAACCGCCTCTACGTCAGCTACTGGCACGGCGGCTTCGTGATCCTCGACGTCGAGGACCTGGCGAAGCCGCGCTTCGTCTCCGGGCTCGACTGGAGCCCGCCGTTCCTGACGCCGACGCACACGGCGCTGCCGGTGCCGTTTCCGCTCAACGGCCGGCGCGTCATGCTCGTCGCCGACGAGGACGTGGCCAAGCTCGAGCCCGGGCCGCCGGCGTTTCTGTGGCTGGTCGACATCACCGACGAGAAGCAGCCCGATGCCGTTCGCCAGCTTCCAGGTGCGAGGGTATCGGCGACGGACCGCAGCCGGACATGACCGGCTGCCATCAGCCGGTCGAGACGATCACCGGCACCGGAGATTCCGGTGGCGTGGTTCGCCAACGGCCTGCGCATCGTCGACATCGCCAGGCCCCACGCGCCGCGCGAGGTCGCGCACTTCGTGCCCGGTGCCGGAGGGCTCGACGCGCGTGTGCAGCAACGACGTGTTCGTGGACGACCGCGGGCTGATGTACCTCGTCGACCGCGTGCGCGGCGTGCACATCCTCGAGCGCGGTGTGATGGCCGATAGCCTGCCGACCCGCGAGGAAGACTTCAACGAGTGGTACAACCAGCTCGTGCTGCGCGCCGACCTGGCGGACTACGCGCCGGTGCGCGGCTGCATGATCGTCAAGCCCTACGGCTGGGCGCTGTGGGAGAACATCCGAGCAGGCGCTCGACGGGCGCTTCAAGGCCACCGGCCACGTCAACGCCGCGTTCCCGCTGCTTCATCCCGAAGTCGTTCCTCGAGAAGGAAAAGCAGCACGTCGAGGGATTCGCGCCCGAGCTCGCGGTGGTGACGATCGGCGGCGGGCGAGGAGCTGGCCGAGCCGCTGGTCGTGCGGCCGACGTCGGAGACGATCATCGGCCACGCGTACGCGCAGTGGATCAAGTCGTACCGCGATCTGCCCGTGCTCATCAATCAGTGGAACAGCGTGGTCCGCTGGGAGCTTCGCACCAAGCTCTTTCTCCGCACGCTCGAGTTCTGGTGGCAGGAGGGCCACACCGCCCACGCGACCTACGACGAGGCCGAGGCCGAAACGCGCCAGATGCTCGACGTGTACGCCGACTTCGCCGTGAACGAGGCGGCGGTGCCGGTGATCCAGCGGCGTGAAGTCGACGGCCGAGAAGTTCGCCGGCGCGCTCCACTCGTACACGATCGAGGCGATGATGGGCGACGAGCGGGCGCTGCAGTCCGGCACGTCGCACAACCTCGGCCAGAACTTCGCCAAGGCGTTCGACATCAAGTACCTCGACCAGGCCAACGAGCTCCAGCACTGCTGGACGACGTCGTGGGGTCTCTCCACCCGCGTTCATCGGCGCGATCATCATGGTGCACGGCGACGACCAGGGGCTGATCCTGCCGCCGCGCCTGGCGCCCGCACCAGGTCGTGATCGTGCCGATCTACCGGAGCGACGCCGAGCGCGCCGCGTGTCTCGAGGCCGCGGGGCGAGTGAAGCGCCAGCTCGTGGCCGGCGGCGTCCGGGTGAAGCTCGACGAGCGCGACGGGCGTCACGCCGGGCTTCAAGTTCAACGACTGGGAGATGCGCGGCGTGCCGCTCCGCATCGAGATCGGCCCGCGCGACGTCGAGAAGCGCTCGGTCGTCTGGCCCGGCGCGACACGCCGGGGAAGGCCGGCAAGTCGTTCGTGCCGGAGGACGGGCTCACCGGGTGCGGTGACGGCCATGCTGGCTCGATCCAGACGGCGCTCTACGAGCGGGCGCAAGCGTTCATGCGCGCCAACACCGCGGAGCCCCGGACCTACGACGAGTTCAAGCAGGCGATCGAGGCCGGTGGCTTTTGCCGGGTCTGGTGGTCCGGCGACGCCGAGCGCGAGGCCGCGATCAAGGAAGAGACGAAGGCGACGATCCGGTGCATCCCGCTCGAGCAGCCGGGCGGGGAGGGCGTCTGCATCGGCACCGGCCGGCCCGCCCGGCAGGTGGCCATCTTCGGGCGGGCGTACTGAGGCGCGGCCTCTGGCCTAGGTCGCGACGGGGATGCGCGAGAGGACCGGACACCGGAACTGCGACCGACTCGGAGCACGCGACGCAGGCGAAGAGCAGCTCGTCCGGATGCCGCGCCCGCAGGACCATCCGCTGACCACAGCTCGCGTGATGGATGCCGCCGTCGAGCGCCCAGTACACGTTCGCGATCTTCGCTGACACCGAAGGGCTCATCGACAACCCCCTCTGGCTATGAATTCGCCTCGTCTCACGAGCGCCCAGCCGAAGGCCTCGAGGTCGGCCGCGACGTCCCGTTGCCGCCGCTCCTCGCGCCGGCGCTCGGTCAAGACCGGCTCTCTGGCGGCTCCGCCGATTCTGGACGCGACGGTCGAGGATTACCTCGCCGGTCTCGTGCTGTCGAAGACGTACTGAAGGTAGCGCGTACCGCTCCCGCTGCGAGCGCGAGACGATCAGGAGCTGACGGGTCACCGCTGGCTTCTCCGGCGTAACGAGCATCCCTCCCGCCAGCCCTCCTTCGCGTCGAGTTGGAGCGGTGATACGGAGCGAGAGCCGTGCCAACCGTGATCCGGAGCGCTCCCCTGGGTTTCCGCGCAGTTGGACGCGTCGCCACCGGCCGGCTCTGCAAGGGAAGTCACAGAGCAGGAGAGATTGCTGCGCAAACTCTGTAGGAGCCGTCAGAGCGAGGAGTCGAGAGAGCATAGCCGCGCCTGGGCTCGAGGAAGTGAGGCTCGAAGTGCCGGGGACTCGACCACCCGTGTCCGGGGCGACACCGCCTTGACCTCCTGCACGAACACGTCGGCCTCGCGCAGGCGGGCGTCCTGGGGCGCGCCATAGGGCGAGGACTGCTCGTCCCAGTGGGTCGCGAACACCAGGCGGGGCCGATCGAGGGCGCGCATGAGCCGGCCCGTGTAGTCGTGGATCTCGAGCCGCTGCCGGGCCGCCGCGATCAGCGCGACGTCCGGCCTGAGTCCCTGGATTTCCGCTCGAGGTAGTTCATGGAGCCGAACCAGAGAATCTCGATAGCCGGCCAGGCGCAGGAGGTAGGCGAGGGTCCCGCCCTCGACGTCGTTGTCCATCCGGCGCGGCCCGCGGAAGTCGCGCGGCACCACGCGGCCGTCGTAGTAGTGCTTGCCGTTCAGCGCCGAGTGAAGGCTCGGGATGACCTTGATCGAGAGGTCGCCGAACTCGTAGTCCTCGCCCCCGTGCACGGTGAGGATCTGGGCTTCCGGCACGCCGCCGGCGCGGGCGAGGACCGCCGTGCTCTCGGTGCCGATGACCGTCGCGCCGGTCTTCCCGGCGATGTACGGCATGTCGAGCGTGTGGTTGAAGTGCGAGTGCGAGCTGAGGATGAAGTCCGCCCGCGTGATCCGGGCGTCGACGGCGGCCGTATCGCAGACCAGGTCGTCGTCGGGCCCGAACACGCGGCGGGTGTCGCCGGGTAGCTCCGGCGTGTCCATCAGGCCGAACCGGGCTCGGTACCGCAGGCGGGACAGATAGGGATCCATGAGGATCGTCCGCCGGCCGTCGGTGATCTCCCAGCCGGCGGCGCCCAGGTGCGTGAGGCGCACCCGGGCGCCCCGAGCGTCCGGCTTGCGGGCACGCGTCATGCTTCGGGCGCGTGGAGCGATGGCGATTCGCCTCAGCAGCAGCGGCCGGTGTCGCCGGAGCCGCCGGCGATCTTCCGCGCCTCGACCAGCTCGACCCTCACGTCGTCGGGCGCCTGCAGGAACGCGATGCGCGAGCCGTTCGGATTCTGGATCGGCCCTTCGAGGAGCCGGGCGCCGAGCCCCTCGAGCCGCTTGATGTCGGTCTCGAGGTGCGTCGAGTCGAAGCCGAAGTGCTCGAGCCCGTGGTGCGCGCTCGCGTCACCGGGGCCCAGGCGCTCGTTGGTGCGCGCGCCGGAGATGTTGACGTTCATGCCGCCGTCCTCGCTCTGGCAGCGGACGAAGCGATCGCCGAACACCCGCGTCTCGTCGCCCGTGATCTTGAAGTTGAAGGCCCGCACGTACCACTCGGCGGTCTTGCGCGGATCGGGCGCCTTGAGATGGATGTGGTTGATCCGGAATGCCATGAGCGTTGCCTCCGCCGTTGACCGCGATTAGCTGCTCACACCTTCCACGAGCAAGAGCCGCGAGCGGGCCGTCTTCATCCGCAGGGCCTTCGGGCCGCGGTATTCCTCGCAGTCGTACCAGCGCCGCGCCTGCTCGACGCTCGCGAACTCGATCACGACGATGCGCGCGGGCTGCCGGTCGCCCTCCAGCAGCTGGCAGGCGCCGCCGCGCACGACGTAGCGGCCGCCGTACTTCTGGATCGTCGCGGACACCTGCTTGCGGTATTCCTCGAATCCGGCGGGATCGGTGACCTCGACCTCGGCGATGACGTACCCGGGCATGTGCGTTCTCCCTCTGGAATGTCGTCCAGGACCTCTGTATATACACCCGATCAGGGGTGCGACGATGGGGCAGCTGGACGGGCGGACGATCCTCATCACGGGCGCGGCGCGCGGGATCGGCGCGGCGTGCGCCCGTCGGCTCGCCGCCGACGGCGCGAAGCTGGTGCTGGCCGACCTCGACCCAGGCGTCGAGAAGGTGGCCGCCGAGCTCGGCTCAGGTCGCGATCCGCGGCCGACGTGACCCGGCGCCAGGACATCGAGCGCATGGTCGACGAGCCCTACCGGCGCTGCGGCCGGCTCGACGTGCCTCTTCAACAACGCGGGCGTCATCCGCGTCCAGCCCATGCTCGAGGTGACCGAGGACGAATGGGATCGGGTGATGGCCGTCAACCTGCGCGCCGTGTTCTTCGTGCTGCAGGCGGTCGGCCGGCGCATGCGGACCAGGGGCCTCATCCCTGGCTCGGAGCTGCGCGGCAAGCTCATCCAGACCGCCTCGATCGCGTCGTACCGCGGCGGGCAACCACCTGATGACGCCGTACTCGGCGTCGAAGGCCGGCGTGGTGAGCCTCACGCGCTCGGCGGCGCAGGCGCTCGCGAGCGATCGCATCACGCTCGAACTGCGTGTGCCCCGGCGCGGTCGAGACGGCCATGTGGGAGCAGATCGACCGAGGAGTGGGGCGCTCGAGAGGGCTGGGCGCCGGGCGAGGCCTGGAAGAAGAGGATCCGCGGCATCCCGCTCGGGCGCCCGGAGCGGCCCGAGGACGTCGCGAACGTCGTCGCGTTCCTGGCCGGCCCCGACTCCGACTACATGACCGGCCAGGCGATCAACGCCGACGGCGGACTCGTCATGGGCAATTGATTTCATCGGGGGCCGCTGAGTGTCCTCAGCGCCGCCGAAAGGGCTGGCGTAGTCCTGCGCGAGTCGCGCGCATCCTGCTTCCAGATCTGACGCGGAATGACAGAACCGGTGCCTGATTGGCGCGAGCGGTGGCCCGAGACATCCAGAGGCGGCAAGCCAGGGAAGTCCTTTACGGGAACCTACTCAAGGCATCCCTCAGGCTGAGAGTTGACGGCCGGCCCAAGTCTTGCCTTGGGCCCTGCCGTGGCCACTCTGGCGAGCCGATCCCTCGGGATCGAAGATTGACGTCTCGAGAGCGGGAGGTCCTCCTGCTGATCGCCGAGGGCTGCACCTCCCGCGAGATCGCCGGCCGGCTTCAGATCAGCCCCAAGACCGTTGAGGCCTTCCGCGCGATCCTCCTCGGCAAGACCCGCGCGAAGAACTCGGTCCAGCTCGTGCTCAAAGCCCAAGCCTTGGGCTGGCTCGATCTCCTCTCCACGCCCCACGCAGAGGTACTGACAATGGCAAATCGCCGCGACCTCGTCGTGACAACGCCGAAAGACGGCTCGGTTGGTAGCTCGCTCGTGCTTCCCGCGCTGCTCCGGGCGCTCCAGCAGGTCCGCGATGGCAATTTCTCCGTCCGGCTCCCCGTGGAGTGGTCGGGCCTCAGCGGCAAGATCGCCGACGCATTCAACGACATCGTATCCAGCAACGCGCGGATCGCTGACGAGCTTGAACGGCTCGGCAGAGCCGTCGGGAAAGAGGGAAAGACCCGACAGCGCGTATCGTTCGGCCGCCCGAGCCAGGCGTGGGGCGAGATGGAGGCTACGGTCAACGCCCTCGTGGAGAACCTGATCTGGCCGACGACCGAAGTCACCCGCGCCATCGCGGCGGTCGCCGAGGGCGACCTCTCCCAGACGGTGCGGCTGGACGTGGAGGGCCGGCGGCTGGAGGGAGAATTCCTACGGTCGGCCACGATCGTCAACTCGATGATCGCGCAGCTCGGCGTCTTTGCCCGGAGGTCACGCGGGTGGCGCGGGAGGTGGGCACCGGACGGGCAAGCTCGGCGGCGCAGGCGCAGGTGCCGGGGGTGGCCGGGACGTGGAAGGACCTCACCGACAACGTGAACTCGATGGCGGGCAACCTGACCGCGCAGGTCCGGAACATCGCCGAGGTCACCACCGCCATCGCGGGCGGTGACCTGTCGCGCAAGATCACCGTCGACGTCCGCGGCGAGATCCTGCAGCTCAAGGAGGCCATCAACACGATGGTGGACCAGCTGCGGTCGTTCGCGGCGGAGGTGACGCGCGTGGCGCGCGAGGTCGGGCACCGAAGGCAAGCTCGGCGGGCAGGCGCAGGTGCCGGGCGTGGCCGGCACGTGGAAGGACCTCACCGACAACGTGAACTCGATGGCGAGCAACCTGACCGCGCCAGGTCCGGAACATCGCCGAGGTGGCCACCGCCGTGGCCCGCGGCGACCTGTCGCGCAAGATCACCGTCGACGTGAAGGGCGAGATCCTCGAGCTGAAGAACACCATCAACACGATGGTCGACCAGCTCAACGCGCTTCGCCTCGGAGGTGACGCGCGTGGCGCGCGAGGTGGGCACGGACGGCAAGCTCGGCGGCCAGGCGCAGGTGCCGGGCGTCGCGGGCACGTGGAAGGACCTCACCGACAACGTGAACTCGATGGCGGGCAACCTGACCGCGCAGGTCCGGAACATCGCCGAGGTGACCACCGCCATCGCGGGCGGCGACCTGTCGCGCAAGATCACCGTCGACGTCCGCGGCGAGATCCTGCAGCTCGAAGGAGGCCATCAACACGATGGTGGACCAGCTGCGCGTCGTTCGCGGCGGAGGTGACGCGCGTGGCGCGCGAGGTGGGCACGGACGGCAAGCTCGGCGGGCAGGCGCAGGTGCCGGGCGTGGCCGGGACGTGGAAGGACCTGACCGACAACGTGAACTCGATGGCGAGCAACCTGACCGCGCAGGTCCGCAACATCGCCGAGGTGACCACCGCCGTGGCCCGGGGCGACCTGTCGCGCAAGATCACCGTCGACGTGAAGGGCGAGATCCTCGAGCTGAAGAACACCATCAACACGATGGTCGACCAGCTCAACGCCTTTGCCTCGGAGGTGACGCGGTGGCGCGGGAGGTGGGCACGGACGGCAAGCTCGGCGGGCAGGCGCAGGTGCTGGGCGTGGCCGGGACGTGGAAAGACCTCACCGACAACGTCAACGTCATGGCGTCCAACCTGACGGAGCAGGTGCGCGGCATCGTCAAGGTGGTGACGGCGGTGGCCCACGGCGACCTCAAGCAGAAGCTGACGGTGTGAGGCCAAGGGTGAGGTGGCCGCTCTGGCCGAGACGATCAACAGTATGACGGACACGTTGGCCACCTTCGCCGCCCAGGTCTCCAACGTGGCGCACGAGGTGGGCGTCGGAGGGCGCCTGGGCAATCAGGCGAACGTGCCCGGCGCGTCAGGGACGTGGAAGGACCTGACGGCGCAACGTCAACCTGCTCGCCGCCAACCTGACGACGCAGGTGCGCGCCATCGCGGAGGTCGCCACCGCCGTCGACCAAGGGCGACCTCTGACCCGGTCGATCAGGTCGACGCGAGCGGTGAAGTGGCCGAGCTGAAGGACCACATCAACGCGATGATCGACAACCTGCGGCTCACGACCGAGCGCAACCAACGAGCAGGACTGGCTCAAGACGCAACCTGGCCAGGTTCAGCCAGCCTGCTGCAGGGCCAGCGCGACCTGGCCGCGGTGGGACAGCCTGCTGCTCGTCAGAGCTCGCGCAGCTGGTGGACGCTCAGCAGGGCGTCGTGTACCATCATGCGGACCACGACGAGGGGTGTCCTCGCTGCACCTCGCTCGCCTCGTTACGCCGACCACGGGTCCCGATCAGCACAAGGCCACGCTCGTCGCTGGGCGAAGGTCTGGTCGGGCAGTGCGCCGTCGACCGAGCCACGCATCGTGTGATCACGACATCCTACCGGCGTCGGTCCACCTCGATCAGCTCCGGACTGTTCGAGGCCGTGCCGCGGACGTCATCGTGCTGCCGGTGCTCTTCGAGGACAAGGTGAAGGCGGTGATCGAGCTGGCCTCACTGCGCGATTTCACCGCGTTGCACCTCGGCGTTTCTCGAGCAGCTGACCGCCAATATCGGCATCGTGCTCAACACCATCGAAACCACGATGCAGACTGAGGGCCTCCTCGAGCAGTCGCAGGAGCCTGGCCGCGCGAGCTCCAGACCCGGCAGACGGAGCTGCAAGCGACCAACGAGCAGCTGGCGAAGAAGGCGCGCCGAGCTCGTGGAGCAGAACGCCGAGGTCGAGCGCAAGAACGCCGAGATCGAGCACGCCCGCCTGCGCGCTGGAAGACAAGGCCGTCCGAGCTGGCGATGCACGTCCCGCTACAAGTCAGAGTTCCTGGCCAACATGTCGCACGAGCTGCGCACGCCGCTCAACAGCATCCTCATCCTCGGCCAGCAGCTGGCCGACAACGCCGACGCGGAACCTGACGGACAAGCAGGTCGAGTTCGCCAAGACGATCCACGCGGCCGGCACCGACCTGCATGAACCTGATCAGCGACATTCTCGACCTGTCCAAGATCGAGTCCGGCACGGTCACGGTCGACGTCCGAGGACGTACCGTTCGCAGCACTTGCGCGAGACGGTCGAGCGCAACTTCCGGCACGAGGCGGAAGCGCCGCACGTCGCTTTCGATCACGACTGTCGACCCGCGCCTCGACCGACACATCACGACCGATTCCAAGCGCCTGCTGCAGGTGCTCAAGAACCTGCTGTCCAACGCCTTCAAGTTCACCGAGCACGGCAGCGTGCGGCTCGCACGTGAGACTGGCCGCGCAAGGCGGCTGGCAGCGCCGGACCATCCGGATCCTCAGGCAGGCAGCGTCGGTCGTGGCAGTTCGCCGTTACCGACACCGGCATCGGCATCGCCCCGGAGAAGCAGCGGATCATCTTCGAGGCGTTCCAGCAGGCCGACGCCGGCACGGCGCGCAAGTACGGCGGCACGGGCCTGGGGCTGGCCATCAGCCGCGAGCTGGCGCACCTGCTGGGCGGAGAGATCCGACTTGCGCAGCGCGCCCGGCGCCGGGAGCACGTTCACCCTCTACCTGCCGCTCGGCTACTCGGCTCGGCGAGCTGCCAGCTCACCGGCCATGCCGCGGACGACGGCCCGCAGCCGGTCTACCAGCACGATCGCGCTGCCGGCGACGCGCGCCGCAGGACCGATCGCGGACGACCGAGCGAAGCTGGAACCCGGACGACCGCGTCGCTGCTTGATCGTCGAGGACGATCCGCATCTACGCGCAACGTCCTGCTCGACCTGGCGCACGAGCACGGGCTTCAAGGTCGATCGTCGCCACAGACGCGGCAGCGAGGCGCCTCAGCCCTCGCGCGCGAGCATCGCCCGACCGCCATCTCGCTCGACATCTTCCTGCCCGGACATGCTCGGCTGGACGCGTGCTGCAGCCAGCTGAAGCACGATCCGCGCACCCGGCACATCCCGGTGCAGATCGTCACCGTCGAGGAGGAGCGCCAGCACGGCCTCGAGCGCGGCGCCTTCGCGTTCGTGACCAAGCCCCCGACGACCGAGGCGCTTGAAGGCCAGCGCTCGACCGCATCAAGGAACTTCGCCGCGCCGCGCGTGCGCGAGCTCCTGGTCGTCGAAGACGATCCCGACCGAGCAGCTGAGCATCGTCGAGCTGATCGGCCCACGACGACGTCGAGATCACCGCCGTCGGCACAGGCGCCGACGGCGCTCGCGGCGCTCGGCGAAGAGCCTTCGACTGCGTCGTCGCTCGACCTGCGCCTGCCGGACATCTCGGGCTTCGAGCTGCTCGAGGAGATCCACGAGGACGCCCGCAGCTGCGCAGGCCTGCCGATCGTGGTCTTCACCGGCAGGGAGCTGTCCGCCGAGGAAGACGCGCAGCTCCGGCAGCTGGCGAAGAGCATCGTGCTCAAGGGGGTGCGAATCGCCCGGAGCGGCTGCTGGACGAGACGCGCTGTTCCTGCACCGAGTCGTGACCGACCTGCCGCCGGCGAAGCAGCGGCATGTTCGAGCAGCTGCGCATCAATCCGACCAGCCGTCTGCGCGGCATGCAGGTGCTCGTGGTCGACGACGACGTGCGCAACATCTTCGCGCTCAGCAGCCTGCTGGAGCGGCACGCAGATCAGGCCGTGAGCGCGACGCACCGGCCAGGAGGCGATCGACCTGGCTCGAAGCGACAGACGACCGGGCATCGCGGTCGTCCTGATGGACATCATGATGCCGGAGATGGACGGCTATCGAGACGATGCGCCGGATTCGCGAGCAATCCCGGTTCCAGCCTGCTGCCGATCATCGCCCTGACGGCCAAGGCGATGAAGGGAGACCGCGACAAGTGCCTCGAGGCGGGCGCCTCGGACTACGTCGCCAAGCCGGTGAACACCGACCAGCTGCTGTCGCTGATCAGGATGTGGCTGCATCGCTGAGCGATGGCGCAGCACGGCATGAGCTCGATCGGCGACAAGGTCGAGACATCCTGCTGGTCGACGACCAGCCGGGCGCGACTGCTGCAGCTACGAGGCGATTCTCGGCGAGCTGGAGAGAACCTGGTCACGCGCCACGTCCGGCACGCGAGGCGCTGGCAGCGGCTCATGAAGGACGACTTCGCCGTCATCCTGCTGGACGTGAACATGCCGGGCATGGACGGCTTCGAGACGGCCGAGCATGATCCACCAGCATCCGCGGTTCGAGCGACGCCGATCATCTTCGTGACCGGCGATCCACGACACGGAGTTCGACCGCCGCAAGGGCTACGAGCTGGGCGCGGTCGACTACGTCCACGATCCCGGTCGTGCCGGAGATCCTGCGCAGCAAGGTGTCGGTGCTGGTCGAGCTGTATCGAGAAGCGTCTGAGAGCTCAAGAAGCTGAATCGCAGCCTCGCGGATGCGAATCGAGGAGCCTCGCGACGCGCCAACCACGACCCTGCTCGCCGAGAAGACGCGCGAGCTGACGAACGCTGAATCAGCAGCTCTGCAGACAGCGAACGACGGAGCTGGCTGCAGGCCGAACCGGCGCGCTGACAGGCCGAGATCAGCGGAGCGCTGCGCGCGCCGAAGCGGCGCTGCTCGACGCGGACCAGTCAGCAAGGACGAGTTCCTCGCGATCCTGGCGCACGAGCTGCGCAATCCGCTGGCGCCCGATCCGCAACGCCGTCGAGATCATGTCGCGCGTCCGCTGGACGAACCCGGAACCGAGATGGTCGCGCGACGATGATCGAGCGGCAGGTCGCTGCACATGACGCGGCTGCGTCGACGATCTGCTCGACGTCTCGCGCATCACCCGCGGCACGATCCGGCTGCGCAGGAACCGGTGCGCAGCGAGACGATCATCGCAGGCGTGCCGTCGAGGCGGTGCAGCCGCTGATCGACCGAGCGTCGCCACGAGCTGTCGATCGATTGCCCGGACGGCTCGTGCTCATGGACGCGGCGACCCGACGCGCCTGGCGCAGGTCCTCGCCAACCTGCTCAACAACGCCGCGAAGTACACCAACGACGGCGGCCGCATTCACTTGAGCGTGCGCGACGCGACGGCCCGTCGGTCGAATTCCGCGTCAAGGACAACGGCATCGGCATCGCGGCGGACTCGCAGTCGAAATTGTTCAACCTGTTCTCGCGACTGGAGACGACCGACGATCGCACGCCCGTGGTGGTCTCGGCGATCGGCCTGGCGCTGGTGCGCAAGCTGGTGGAGATGCATTCGGGCTGAGGTCGCGGTGCGCAGCTCCGGCGTCGGTCGAAGGCAGCCGAGTTCATCGTGCGAATGCCTTTGCTCGGGACAACATTCCTGCCGCCGGCGGATCGCGCGACCCGCGCGAGCTTCGCATCCCACGACCCAGCCCCGCTCATCGTAATCCTGGTCGCCGACGACAATCCGGATGCGCTCGGAAAGCCCGGCGCTGCTGCTGGAATGCGACGGGTCTGCGAGGTGTGGAAGGCCGCGAACGGCGCGTGAAGCGAAGCGTTCCGAGCTGGCGCAGAAGTTTCAGCCGCACCTCGCGTTGCTGGATATCCGCGGCATGCCGGTCCTGGACGGCCACGAGGCCGCTCGCCGCATTCGCCCGAGGGCCTGGGGCGAAGGCGGATGATGCCGGTCGCTCTCAGCGGCTGGGAGTCAGAGGCTCCGACGTGCCGCCTCGCGCGAGTCAGGGGATTCGACACGCATCTCGTGCCAGCCGGCGAGCTTCGACGCTGCTGCTCGCTTGCTCAGCCGCGTACCGCCGCCGGCGGCGCGGTAGTAGCGCGCCGCGCCCGGCTTTTGCCGCGTGGCGATGCACACCGGATCCGCACCGCTGCTCACCAGATACCATTGACTGCGATTTGCTTCTCCGAGCGACGCCAACCGGCGCTGCGGCCGAAAACACGCTGCACGCGCGCATCGTCGTTGATCACCAGCTGACGCCCCGCTCCTGCGGATCATCCAGCCGCCGCATCGGCCATCTCCTGGTCCGCCCCGCGCCAGCGTGCATGACCGGAAATGCACGGATCGAGCGACGCGCGCCGAGGCTCTACTGCTCCTCGAAAGCGACGAGACCGAGCCGTACTGCGGGTCGGCCATGCTCTCGACGTGCGCCACGGGCGGTGAGTTTGCTCGAGCGCGCCGCGTCGTTCAGCCGCGGATCTGCCACCCAGAAAGCTCAAACAGACGAGCGTGCACCGCCGCGAGCACGCCGTGCCGAACGCCAGTGAAGCCGCGCTGGCGGCGTGCGAGATCGCGCAACAACGACCGCGCTGGCGATCGCGATCCAGCGCGAGCGACCAGATCGGGTCGATGTCGGCAGCCGCGATCGCAGCGGCGTGCTGGTCCGGCCGCACGATGAAAACAACAACGAGCATCGCCAGGACGGATAGACCGCCGACGAGTGATGCGAGCACGAATAAAGCGCGCGTTGCGCACCTCGGCGACTCGCGACCTGCTCCAGGTATGGCGGCGCAAAGCAATGCAAACGCCGGCACCGCCGGCAGCACGCAACGCTAACGCCGCGCTTGCCGGCGCCTGCAGGCGAAGAACATGACGTGACCGGATACGATCCGACGATGCCAGCAACGCGATGCGCAGATCGAACGACCGCCAGCGCGTTGCGCCAATGCGTGGAACAGCCGCGGCGCGAGCAACGGCGAGGCGTGCAACCTTACAGCCCCGGAATCATGCAAAGTTGACGAGGGAAGTACTCAGAACGGCCTTCGCGATGGCGCCAGGCGTTGCCGTGGCGCTTCTTGACGGTCTGGTTGGAACAGTGATTCCCGTCGCGGTAGGCAGCGAGCGACGGATCTTTGCTGGCGGCGAAACGGCATCGGCACGAGCCAGATGCTGACGGCCGCAAAGTGGAACGCCGAGCAGGCCGAGGCCAGCGCGCACCGCCACCCGATGCCTTGCGCGGCTGCCATCTCGCGTTGCTGCGCAGGATCCGCAAACGGAATCAAGACGAGTACAGCGGCAGAAATCCCACGCCTTTTGTGATCACGCCGAGTCCCGCCGCGGCCTGCGCCAAGGATCGTGTACCAGCGCCATGACGGACCCCGCAGCACAAGCGTGGCGCAGCAACCCGTGGCAAGCTGAGCGTCGTCCACGAAGCTACAGCGTCGCATCGATCCGCGCCTGCCGCGCTCTGCCACACGAATTGCACCGTGAACACACAGTGCCAGCGCGCCCGTCGAATCTGGTCTCGCGATTCCACAAGCGCCAGCCCGAGGTCGTAGACCAGCACGACGCAACCGGAACCCCGCCAGGAACGATGGCAGGCAGGAACGCGACGCAACGCAGAATGCGTCAGCACCCAACCCCAGTCGCGACTGCAGCCGTGAAGAACAACGGCGGTTTGTCCGCGCACGGCTGCCCGCCGGCTGACCCGTGGCGGCAAAACAACCGGTCGCCAGGTCGCGACCATGTCCCGCGCCACGCGAGCGCGAAGCGCGTGGCTCGTCCCGGCGGGCCAGGGATCCTGTGCAAAGCCGATGCCTGTGGCGATCAGCAGCACGCGCCAACTCCAGCAGCCATAGGAGATCCACCCACGGCGATTGATTCTGGCGGACGGTGCCGCGTCGGAACATCTGATGAATTCCGGTCGCTCGCTTACAGGGGCCCGCTTCGGCGCGGCATTCTACTCATGGTTGCGTGATCGTTGGACAGCCGGTCTTGCACTGCACTCCGACGTCGCCCTGATCCTGGTCGTCTCTCGCGGCCTCGGGCGGTGCTGTACAACCTGCAGTTCTGGCACCTGTCAATCGCTGCGATGTGGCATCCGACGCCGGGTGCTGCGCTGTTCCTGGCTTCCTGTTCGTCGTGATCAGCGTGCCTGCAGGCGCTGCTGCTTGCGCTCGTGCCGACACGCGTCGGCTTGCGCGTGCCGCGAGTCGCGCTGTTCCGTGGTGGCCGCGGCCGGCTCGTTCTTCGCGAGCGACTACGGCGCCGTCATGAACACGGAAATGATGCGCAACCTGCTCGAAACCGATCGCGCGGAAGTGGGCGGGCTGATGAGCTTCACGATCTGTTCGCTCATCTCCTGGTGCTCGAGGGTGGTGCCGGCAGTGCTGGTTTGGCGCGTGAAGCTGCCCTCCTCCACCTGGCGCGCGCAACTACGACAGCGCCTGATCTTCATCGGCGCTGTGCTCGCGGTGTGCGCAGTTGCACTATTCGCGAGCTCGGCCAGTCGCGCGTCTTCTTCCGCGAGCACAAGACGGTGCGTTACGCGCTCAGCCCGGCCGCACCGGTCGTGAGCTTGGCGCGCGCCTGCTGTCCGCCAAGGCAGAAGCGTGATCCGCACGCGCCGCTGATCGATCCGGCTGGCAATGTGCAACGCATCGCCGGCGTCGACCACAAGCCGCTCGTGTTGCTCCTCGTCGTCGGCGAAACGGCGCGTGCCGCGAATTTCCAGCTGGGCGGCTATTCGCGCGCCACCAATCCGAGGCCGACCAGCCGGACGGACCTCGTGTACTTCGACTACGCGACCAGCTGCGCGCGTCGACGGCGGTCTCCGTGCCGGCATGTTTTCGCATTTGCCGCGCGAGCGCTTCGACGTCGATCAGGCTGACCGCTACACGAACCTGCTCGATTCAGTGACGAAGGCCGGCTTCGCCGCCGAGTGGCGCGACAACAATGCGGGCTGCAAAGGCGCGTCATGTGACGCGTCGTGCAGGCGGCCTATCCGGGTAAGTCGGATCCCGTGCACTGCCCGAACTCGTACTGCTACGACGAAGTGATGTTGCCCGACCTGGCTGCGCGACTGGAGCACGTGCAACAGGACACCGTCGTGATCTTCCACTCGATCGGCAGCCACGGTCCTGCGTACTCGAGCGCTACCCGGCGCAGTTCGGGAAGTCTTCAAACCCGCATGCCGCTCCAACGAGCTGCAGCGCTGCACCACACAGGAAGTCGTCAGCGCCTACGACAACTCGATCCTGTACACCGATCATGTGCTGGCAAAGCAGATCGACCTGCTGCAGGCGAATGCGAGCCGCGTCGACAGCTTGCTGCTGTACGCGTCCGGATCACGGCGAGTCGCTCGGCAGCAGGGCATCTACCTTCACGGCATGCCGTACGCATTCGCGCAGCGCGTGCAAAAGAAGTGCCGATGCTGTTCTGGGCATCGCAAGGCTACGTGGAGCGCACCGGCTTGAACATGAGCTGCCTCAAGTCCCCACGCGCACGACGCGATCAGCCACGACAACCCGTATCACACCGTGCTCGGGCGCTGGCCGTGGTAACGCGGTCTACGACCGCGGCCTGGACGATCTGGCGCAGTGCCGGTCGGCGCTGCCCGCAAGTCATGAGTAGAACCGATTGCTTTTGTCGCCGATCGGCGTCTTAAGTAGCAACCATGTACGCCGCCGAGCCGTGAGCTGATCGACGCCATGCTGGCGGGCGACGAGACTGCGTTCCGCAGCTTCTTCACGGCGTATTTTCCGCGGGTGTACCGCTTCGCGCTGCCGCGACTGAACAACGAGGTCGAGGCGGCGAAGGAAGTCGTGCAAGCGACGCTGACCAAAGGCAATGCGCAACCTCGCGAGCTATCGCGGCGAAGCTGCCTTGTTCAGCTGGCTTTGCCAGATTTGCCGGCGGCAGGTCGTCGATCACCTGCGCGCGAACCGGCGTCATGCGGAGAACGTAGTGTTGATCGATGACAGCCCGGAGCTGCGCGCGCCGCTCTCGAAGCGGTGGAAGCGCCCGCGGCGGACGATCCGCTGCGGGGCTACGGCAACGCGGAGACACGCCGACTCATCCAGTCGGTGCTCGATCGACTGCCGGCGCGCTATGGCGACGTGCTGGAGTGGAAATATATCGAAGGTCGCAGCGTCGAAGAGATCGGCGAGCTGCTCGGTATCGAGCGAGGTAGCGGCCCAATCGGTGCTGGCGCGAGCCCGCACCTCATTCAGGGAGGCACTGGAGACGGTATTCGGCTCGACGGCGCAGGACATCCTGGGGACCCTACGTGGAGAAGTGAACCTATGAAAGGCGACGACACAGGCATCGAGGAGCTGCTGCGCCAGGTAGGCGCGCGCGACGAGCCTTCGCCGGACGTGATGCGCCGAGGTTCAGGCCGCGGTGCATGCCAGTGGCAGAGCATGCTGCGGGCACGTCGCACGCGGCGGCAGTTCATTGCCGTGGGCATTGCGGCCAGCGCACTGCTTGCAGTGGGTGTTGGGTTCTTCGGCGTGCGCTATATGGCGGCGGCTCCGATCCAGGTTGCGCAGATCACGCGCATCGACGGACATCTGCTGGTGCGGCCGCAATCGCAGGCCGCTCACGAGGTCGCGATCGCGGCGAATGTGTCGACCGGCGAAACGATCCAGACCGACGATCGTTCGCGAGCCGCGCTGCAGTTCGGTGATGCAGTGTCGCTGCGCCTGGACCAGGGCACGATCGTGAAGATTGCCGCGGCCGACGAATTGGTGCTGACGGCCGGCGCGTTGTACATCGATTCGCAGGCCGAGAATCCGCAGGAGTTGACGGTGCGCACCGACGCAGGCTCGGTGCGTCACGTCGGCACGCAATACGAAGTGCGGACGCACGCCGACGAGATGGTTGTGAGCGTGCGCGAAGGTCGCGTGATGATCGCGAAAACGCGGCCGGCACGAGCAGCGGCGTCGCAGGCGAGCAAATCCGCGCAACGCCGCGCCGGGCAGATCGCACGCGCGCCGTCGCTGCGCACGATGCGCACTGGCAATGGGTCGCGCAGACCGCGCCGCAGTTCGACATCAACGATCACACGCTCGCCATGTTCCTCGAATGGGTCGCGCGCGAGACCGGCCGCAAGGTCGTGTACGCATCGAGCCAAGCGCAGAGCGTGGCGAGCGGGCTGAAGCTGCGCGGCTCGATTGCCGGGCTCGATCCGACACACCGCGCTCGACGCAGTGCTTTCCACGACACGCAGTTGCATCGGTATCCAGACAAAAGATGAATTGATCGGAATCGCGCTCGCAGGCGAGATGATTTGACGGTCGCGCAGCGTCCAGCCCCTGATGCTTTCCAGTCAGGGGGTCGAATGAGCGGAGCGCTACGAAGCGCAGTGACTTTGCTGCTACTCGCGCCGCTGTGCGTGCATGCAGCACCTGTCGCACCCGGCTGCCGAGAGCTCGAACAGCGCGGCGCGCGCATCGGCACCATACAGATTCAAGTCGACGACGTTTTCCGAGACCCGGACGCACCTCGCCGCGCCGTACCGCATCGCCAACGATCTGCACACATCTCGACCCACGACGCGACGGTGCAGAATCAGCTGCTGTTCCATACCGGCGACAAGTACGACCACCGGGTGCTCGATGAAACCGCGCGCATCCTGCGCGCACAACGTTATCTCAACGAAGGCGATTGTCGAGCCAGTACGCTACAACGAGGCCGACAATACGGTGGACGTGATGGTGCGCGTCCACGACGTGTGGACGCTGAGCCCCGGCCTGTCATTCGGCCGCAAGGGCGGCGAGAACAGCAGCAAATTGACGTTCGAAGACATGAATTTCCTCGGCCTCGGCAAACAACTGACGTTTGCCCGCTCAGCCAGACGTCGATCGCACCGCCTGGGAGCTTGGCTACGTCGATCCGAATCTGCTCGGCAGCTGGTGGCGGCTGTCGGCGGACTACGCAGCGCTGAGCGACGGCGACTCGAAAATGCTGTCGCTCGAACGGCCGTTCTACGCACTCGATACGCGCTGGAGCGCCGGACTTTCCGCGCTGGACCAGAGCAGCGACGTCTCGCGCTACTCCCTCGGTCGTGTCACGGAGCGACTGCAGATGCGCGGAGCGCAAGTTCGAAATCGGCGGCGGCTTCTCCGAAGGGCTGCGACGGCTGGACCAGCCGCTATCTGGCCGGCGTTCGCTACGACGCCCGCGAATTCCAGTCGTTACCGGATCAGCCGGACGCGTCGATTCCCGCCGACCGCGTCGTGTGCTTCATCCCTGGGTCGGCTGGGAGGTGCTCGAAGACCAGCACGTCAGCACTCGCAGCCTCAATCAGATCGGCCGCACCGAAGACGTCTATCTCGGCCTCAGCGCGCACCTGGAAGCAGGCTTCGCCGCACAGGCGCTCGGCTCGACGCACGACTGGCTTGATCCTCAACGGCAAGCTGCAGGCCGGCGCGGATCTCGGTCACGAGCAGTACCTGATTCACTCGCTCGGCTTCGGTACGCGTGTCGAGAGATACCCTCACGAACGCGTCACTCGACTGGGCGACTCGCTACTACCTGCGCGAATCGCCGCACAGTGTGCTGTTCGCTTCAGTCGGCCCGGCACGGTCACTTCGCATCGCGACCCAGAGGAACAACTGCTGCTCGGCGGAGATAACGGCCTGCGTGGTTACCCCCTGCGCTACCAGGCCGGCGACGCTCTCGCGCTGTTCACGCTCGAGCAGCGGTTTTACACCGACTGGCAGCCGCTGAAACTGGTGAACGTCGGCGCGGCAGTGTTCTTCGATGCCGGACGCGCCTGGGGCCGGAGGACCCTTACGCCGCTGCGCCGACCGGCTGGCTCAAAGACGTCGGGCTCGGCCTGCGCCTGGGCAGCGCTCGCTCGGGGCTCGGCAGCGTGCTACACATCGACCTCGTCCCGCTGGATCGCAGCAGCGACATCGACAGCATGCAACTCCTCATCGAAACGCGGCGGTCGTTCATGAACGGCGTGCAACCCTCGCGCTTGTGGTGGTCGCAGCTGCGGATCCCGCTCGCGATCTTCGTCGTGACCGCGACTGTCTTTGCGCTCACGCCGCTCGACGAGCACATCGCGCGCGCCGTGTTCTTCGATTCCGCCAGTGCGCAATGGATCGGCGGGCATTCCTGCAGGTGATTAACGAGTTGCTGCACACGGGCGGCCGCTGGGCCATTCGCGCAATCGTGGCCATTGCCCTCGCGTTCTGGGGGCGCGACCTTCGTCAAGAGCGACTGGCGCGAATTCCGGCGACCGGTGGCATTCTTCACGATCTCGGCGGTGCTCTCGATGGGCCTCGTCGGCTTGCTCAAGAATGTGACGAACGTCGATTGCCCGTGGGACCTCATCCCCTTCGGCGGTCGTTTTCCGGTACGTCGAGTTGTTCGCGGACCGTCCCGATGCGCTACGCGCCGCCCATTGCTTTCCTGCGGCGCATGCCAGCTCCGGCTACGCGCTGCTCGCCCCTATACTTCGTCTTTCGCGAGCGGTACGCGCGGCTGGCGAAACGGCCTGGCCGTGGGACTGCTCACGGGGTTGACGTTCGGATTGGTGCAGCAAGCGCGCGGCGCGCACTTCGTCTCGCATGACGTGTGGAGTGCGTTCCTGGTCTGGACGATCACGCTGTCCGTCTATGCATTCGCGTTTCGGGGGCGGCTGTGGGAAACGGAGAAACATGAGGCAGCGCCGGTGCGTGGGCTGGCTCCTGATCTGCGTTGCTGGCGACGCCGGCCTGGGCGGAGAACTTCCGCGGCCGGAAAGTCAGCGAAGTGCTGGACGAGCGCTGCGCTCGGCGGGACTGACCTTCATCTACAACACGCAGATCGTACCGAGCGATCTGCGCATCGGCGCTGAGCCGCAGGCACGCTCGGGGACAGAGCTGGCGCGTGAGGTCCCTCGCGGCGCACGGCCTGGGTTTGTCGCAGGTCGCACCGAAGGTCTTTGCCGTCGTGGCAAATCAGGCGGCGCGCGCACCCGACCGCGCCCCTGACAGCACGTCGTCGCAGGCAGCCGAGGTCGAAGAGGTGATCGTGCAGACGAGCCGCTATCGGCTCGCGACCGATCCAGCTCGCATCGCGCCACGTTCCTCACGCAGGAGCAGGTGAAGAACATGCCGCGCCTCGCCGACGAGACGCTGCGAGCGGTGCAACGTTTGCCGGGCACCACCACCAACGGCTTTTCCAGCATCGGTTCCGTGCGCGGTGGCGAGCCGAACGAGACCGCGATCGTGCTCGACGGGCTGCGACTGTACGAAGCCGTTTCACCTGAAGAATTTCCTCAGTCCGGTGAGCCTGCTCGATTCGCGGCTGATCCGACGGTCTCGAGTTCTACTCCGGCGGTTTTCAGGTCGCTTCTTCGGCGATCGCATGAGCGCGATCATCGATGCCACGGCGGTCCGCCCCGCCGATCCGCGCTATTTCGAGATCGGGATCAACCTGTCTCCACTCCAGCGCGGCTCGCCGCCACGCAATTCAGGACGGCCGCGGTCACGCGCTGGTGTCCGCGCGGCGCAGTAACGTTGGCGACCTGGCCACCCTGAGCGAGAACGATTTCGGCGAGCCGCAGTACTCCGATGGCTTCGCACGCGTCGATTACGAGATGGAACGAGGCGACCGCGCGCAGCGCTCGAAATGCTCGTCTCCAGCGACTTTACGATCGTCGCGCGGCAGAATCAGGGCGAGCAAAGCGCGCGAGCCAAGTATCGCAACATCTATACGTGGGCGACTGTCGATCACGCGTGGCAGAACGGCGCAGCGACGCGGGTGATCGTCTCTATACCGATCTGGAGAATCGCCGCCAGGGCGACGTGAATGAAGCCCGGCGTGCGCCACGGCGCAGGTTCACGACGAACGACTGTTCCATGTCATCGGCTTGCGCGTCGAGAACAATCTCGACGTCGGCATCTTCGAGCATCGCTTCGGCGCCGAAGTGCGGCGGCTGTGGGGCGACTACGACTACGCCAGCGGAGTGCACGTGCTGCCCGGCTTTCCGTTTCCAGGATCGCCGGGATTCGATACGGCGCGCGTGAGCGAAGCCGTCGCCGGACGGTTACGAGTCGTCCGCGTACTGGGACGATCCGAGCGCAATTCAACGACCGCTGGGCGCTGCAGGGCGGCGTCCGCATCGACACGCCAGACCTACGACGGCTCCGACGACGGCGAACAATGGAGTCCGCGACTGGGCGTGCTCTACACGCTGTCGCCGCAAACTGCAGCTGCGCGCGAGCATCGGCCGTTTCGTGCAGTTCCAGGGGATCAACTTGAGCTGCAAGTGGAGGACGGAGTCGACACGTTCACCACCCGGCGCAGCACGCGTATCGCTGGATACGTCGGCATGGATCACGCATTCGCGGCCGGCCTCGACCTGCGCGTGGAAGCGTTCGTGAAGGACTATCGACGCATCAATCCGCGCTTCGAGAGCATCTTCGATCCCGCTGGTGCTGTTGCCGGAAGCGGAGTTCGACCGGGTGCGGATCGCGCCGCAGAGCGCCCGTGCGAGCGGCATCGAAATGATGGCGCGGTTGCAGCGCGCATGGCTCGTGGAGCGGATGGCTGAGCTACACCTGGTCGCGCGCGGAGGATCGCATGGACGGCACGGACGTGCCGCGCAGCTGGGATCAGCGCCACGCCGTGAACCTCGGCATCGTCTGGGCGAAGGGCGCCTGGAGCGCGACGCTGGTGGACAGCTTTCACACCGGCTGGCCGACAACCGAGCTGCAGGTGACGGGCGCCGACACGGGCAATCCGCAGATCGCTTTCCGGCCGCAATCGCGCGCGTCTCGGCTACTACAACACGCTCGATTTCCGCGTCACGCGCACCTTCGCGCTGCCGCTCGGCGCGCTCGATGTGTTCGTCGAAGTGAACAATGCGCTGTCGCGTGAGAACGAGTGCTGTGTGACCTACGAAGTCGCACGCAATCCGGACGGGTCGCTGAGCTATTCGCGCCACGAGTTCGTGGCTGCCGTTGGTGCCGTCGGCGGGGTGTTGTGGAGGTACTAGCCGGCAAAGTCGCCTTTTGACGGCGTTGTCGAGGCCTCGGCGCTTTCGACCAGAAGACTAGGGACGCAGTCCCAGCGCGACAGATTCGCGACCTCGCGGGCGATGTGCCGCTGCTGAGCCAAATCGCGGGGCACGTCTTCCTTCACCAGCCAGCTCACCAGACCGGGCAACATCAACGCCCGCGCTTCGATGTCCTCGATCGGCGCGATGCTGCCTTCTTCGATGCCTTGCCGGAGCAGCGCGTGATACGCGTCGCCCAGCAGGCCGGAGTTGCGATCGAAGGCGGCCTGCCCTTCCGGCGACAGCGCGCCGTGACCCACCAGCGGCGCACAGCGGCGTCTGCTCATCGCTCGGGTAAGCCAGCGCTAGCGCGTGCATCGCTGCGGATAGCGCTTCCAACCGCGAGCCCTGGTGCTCGAGCATCCGATCCTTGATCAGGAAGAAGATGCGGAACGCGCGGTCGTAGCACGCCCGCGACCAGATCCTGCTTGCTCCGATGTGATGATGCAGCGTGCGCTTGGTCGTGCCGACCTGCGCAGCGATTTCGTCGAGCGACGTCGCATCGATGCCTTTCGCGATTGAACAGCCTCGACGCGACCCGCAGCAGCGCCTCGCGCTTCGCCTGGCCAGCCGCATCGCGATCGAACGCGCTCACGACGGGCGGCGACAACGCGGCGAGATCGAGCGGCTGAAACTCGGGCAACCGCGCCGCGCTGGAAAAGCCTTCGAAGACAGTTGCGGTCGCTGCTGCGAGCAGCCGCGAGTGACCCATCAGGCCGACTGCATGCGCCCACGGCCGCGCGCAGCGCCCAGGTCACGAGACTCAGAATGATCCGCGCAGAGACTTCGACGTCGCAGCGCCTCAGCACGCGCCTTCGCGCTCGCCGGTCTCCAGCACGTGCGCGAGACGCGTCGCGAGTGCGTCGTACAAACCCTGGATCGTGTCGCGCTGAGTCGGCGTTCAACATCGCGATCTCCGCCCGCGCGGCGATCTCCGGCTCGTTCGGATCGAGCATGCGTGTCACGAAACTACGGAGCATGTCCGCAGCGGTCCCGCCGGCGCGCGACGCTTCGAGCAGATGCCGTGCAGTGATTTCCGCGGCCCGCCGATAGCACTGGAACACGAGGTCTTCGCGATCCTCGACGTAGTAGTACATCGCGCCGCGCGTGACGCCGAGCTTGGCCGCGATTTCCGCGAGCGAGGTCAGCAGCACGCCTCTTCTCGTTCAACTGGCGCGCGGCTTCGTCCAGCACCCGCTCGTGCTTGTTCGCGGCACTCGAAGCCGGGATCGCTAATTGTTCGACTGAGGTCGTTGCGGGCATGCCAGGGTCGCCGGAAGAGCCCAGCGGAGCGTACAGCTTTTCGCGCAATACGCACTAGCCGATTACGACGCCGCATCGTTAACGGATTCTGCTCGATGGAAATCGTCAGCCTGGAGATTTTACATTTCGGTGTATATCTGCACTGCTATAGCAAATCAAGAAAAACCTGTGATATATCAGCCCTGCCGCCGACTCCGGCACGCAGCTCTGCAACCCGGAACGGCGGCAGGACCGTGCGCACGGCGTCGCGCCGGAGCGCCGCATGACCGAACAGAAAATCAACAGGGGGTTAACTATGAAGATCATCGATCGCTGGCAGCGCAGCTGCGCCGTCGGCCTCGGTCTGCTGCTGCTCGCAGCAGCTGCACGGGCGCAGACGAATCCCGCTCCAGAAAGGGCCGGATCCGACGTCTGCGATTCTCAACGCCAATGCCGGTCCGTTCGCGATCGCCAGCACGTCGGTGCCGAGCTCCGTGAGCGGCTTCGGCGGCGGCACCGTGTACTACCCGACGACCGCCGGCTCGTACGCGACCATCGCGACTCTGCCCCGGCTTCACGGCCACGCAGTCGTCGATCGCGTGGATCGGGCGGCGGCTGGCCTCGCACGGCTTCGTCGCCTTGACGATGAACACGAACTCGACGTTCGATCAGGCCGCCGAGCCGCGCCACGCAGCTCATGGCATGCGCTGCGCTATCTCACCAACAGCAGCAACAGCACCGTGCGCGCCCGCGTCGATGCGAATCGGCTCGGCGTCGCAGGACCATTCGATGGGCGGCGGCGGCAGCTGATGGCCGCGCGCGACAACCCGTCGTTGAAGGCTGCAGTGCCGATGACGCCGTGGAGCCAGACGAAGAGCTTCTCGACCGTGAGTGTGCCGACGCTCGTCTTCGGCGGCGAAAACGATACGGTCGCGCCAGTCTCGTCGCATTCGATCCCGTTCTACACGCAGCCTGCCCGGCACGCTCGACAAGGCGTACGCGGAGCTCCAACGGCGCCAGCCACTTCGCGCCGAACAGCACCAATACGCCGATCGGCGCTACGCGGTGTCGTGGGCCAAGCGCTTCATGGACAACGACACGCGTTACGACCGTTCCTGTGCGGCGCGCAGCACGCGGCGTTCGCGACGCCATCCGTGTTCTCCGACTATCGTTCGACCTGTCCGCTACCTAGTAGAAGATAAGGTTACGTGGGGTAAGCCCGCGAGGGCGCGGCGGCGGCTGCACCAGCAGCCGCCGCCTCGCTTTGCGCAGGATGAGCAAGCGTATCTACATCTGGCTCGGCGCCGTCGCGATCTGTAGTCGTCGCTGGCGCTCGCTGCTGTTCGGCCCTGCGCGAACGCAAGGAGGTGCCGCAGTCATCGCCGGAGGTTCCAGCTCCGGAACGAGCCCGCGCGCAGCCGTTTCAGTGAACGCTCCGCGGAGCAGGAACCGGCCGAATCGCCGAACCAGTTGCACGAGACTGTCATTACACGCGATCCACCCCCGCCCGTGGCGCAGACCAACGACAAGACTTTCCACATCAATGCTTCCGGGCGACTCACTGATCGACGAAGAGACGCGGCTAGAACGTGGAAGCCCTGTTCGCGCGCACGGAGCGCGATCATCTCGAAGAGGCGAAGCAGCAGGCGATCGAGCCGCTGCCCGCGCGGCACGCCCGCGAGCAGGCAGCCGAGCTGCTCGAGCACTACGACAATATCAGCAGGCTCAGAAGCAGACCTATCCGCCCGGCGTGGCGCCGGCGACCGAAGAAGCGGCCTTGGCCGAGCTGGACGGCTTGCACTCGCTGCGCGTCGCGCATTTCGGCCCCGTGGTCGCCCGCGCGCTGTACGGCGAGGACGAAGCGGCGTCGCGACACTTGGTCGAGCTGATGCGTCTGGAAAAGGATCAGAGCCTCACGATGGAAGAGAAAGCGGCGCGCGCCCAGCAGCTGCGCGATTCCACCCATTAGAGATGTCGGGCTAAACGCGGCTACACTGCGCCGCGAATGAAACCGTCCCTGCTTTCCCGCAGCGTGCACAAGTGGCTCACGCTGTTCGTCGGCCTGCAACTGCTGGTGTGGGCGGTCACTGGCTTCTACATGGTCGCGGTCGACCTCGACTTCATCCACGGCGATTCGCTGGTGCGCAACTTGCGATACGCCGATCGGCAGCACCGCGGGCTGTCTTGCCCGTCGCGCAGATCACGAGCCGGTATCCGCGAGATCTCGCTCATCTCATTGCATTCGCTGCCGGTGCCGGGCACGCCGGTGTACGAGCTGACTGCGGCCGGTCGCCGAGTGCTGATCGATGCCACGAACGGCCAGCAACTCTCGCCGCTGCTCCTCCGGAATGATTCGCCAGCTCGCTCGCAGTTATTACGCCGGTAGTGGCCAGCTGAGCGCTGTGCGAATTGCTCGAGCACGACGCGTGCCGCTGGAAGTGCGCGGCCGCTCGGCGCCGTTGTGGCGTGCCGATTTCGACGATTGGCTGGAGACGACGCTCTATCTGCATCCAGACACTGGCGCGCTGGTCGCGCGTCGTCATCGCTTGTGGCGTTGGTACGATTTCCTCTGGACGCTGCACATCATGGATTACGGCGTGCGCGAGACGCCGACTGGCGTCGTGCCACGCGTCGTGACTGTGCTCGGCGCGGTGACAGTCGCGAGCGGCGTGTGGTTGCTGTACTTCAGTTTCTGGCGGCCGCGCACGCGCGTCGCTAGGTCGCGCTCGATGCTGTTTCTGCTTCTGCGCAAGCTTCACAAGTGGCTCGGACTCGTCATCGGACTACAGCTGGTGCTTTGGGCCGTCAGCGGCGTGATGTTCGCGTGGCTCGATCGTGACGCGGTCGATGGTACGGACAGCGTGCATGCTGTCGAGCCGGCAGTGCTCTCGCCCTCGCTGGTGAAGGTCGATCCGCGACGTGGCTCGGCAACTATCCCGCTCAGGATCTTTACGACCTGCGCGCGGTCTCCAGCTCGCGGACCGCTGGGTCTGGCGCGTCGAGTTGCGAGATCGCGTGGAGCTGCGGGCCATCGAAGATGGCTCCCGGTCAAGGTGGACGAAGAATGGCTGCGCCGCTTGGCACTCGATCGCTACGCCGGCGGCGGCAAACTCATCGCAGCGACGTTGCAGACGCAGCAGCCGGACATCGCATCGCGCGAGCGTGACCCGGTATGGCAGGCGCAGTTCGATGATCGCGCACGCGCGGCGTGTACTTCGCCGCGGACGATGGACACTTCATCGCGGCGAGGACCGCTGCCTGGCGCTGGTACGATTTCTTCTGGATGCTGCACACGATGGACTACCGGGGCCGCGACAACTTCAACAATCCGCTGATCGTCGTGATCGGCTTTGCGACGTTGTGGCTGTCGATTTCCGGCGTGCTGCTGCTGACGCGGAGCTTCCGATGATCCTGAAATCGATCCTCGCGCTGTTGCTCTCTCGGTGCCGCACTGGGTGCGCTTGCTGCGTTGGCAACTGAGCGTCTGGCTCAACGCCTCCTTTCCGTCAATTCCGCCCGGTACTGCTGTCGAACCTGATCGGCGGTTACGTGGTCGGCATCGCGATCGCCGTGTTCGCGACGTCGACGTTGCCGCTCAGTGGCGACTGTTCGTCATCACCGGCTTCTGCGGCGGCCTCACGACCTTCTCCACCTTCTCCGCGGAGTTGGTGATCCTGCTGCAACAGGGGCGCTCGATGTGGGCGCTGGCTGCCGCGGGCGTCCATCTCGTGGGGTCGGTAGCGATGACCTTCGCGGGCATCGGCACGGTATTTTGGCCCGTAAATTAGGGAGTTAGCGGCCGACTGCGATCACGCAATGAGAACGATTCTCATGTAGTCTCTCATGCCATATCAGTCGTCCTGCCTCTCGAACGCATACTCCGCGCCCGCCGCGTGCCGGGCCTTGAGCGATCTCGCAAGGGTCAAGCCGCGCGCGTCGTCGGCGTCGTCGCGAGCGGGCCGACTGTGCCTTCCGATCCTGACGCGGCGGTTGGCGGATCTCGGCTTTCTCCCCGGCGAGCGCGTGCACGTGCTCGCGCGCGGCTCTCGGAGGCGAGCCCGTCGCGGTCCGCGTCGGCACCGCCACCTTCGCACTGCGCCGGCTGGAAGCGGACTGCATCCGAATCGCGCCGCTGGGTAGATCGTGAGTGCCGTCGCAGCTGGCACCCGCAGCTGATCGCGCTGGTTGGCAATCCGAACTGCGGCAAGACCGCGCTCTTCAACCTGCTCACCGGCAGCCGCCAGAAAGTCGCGAACTACGCGGGCGTGACGGTCGAGCGCAAGGAAGGCGTCGCGATCACGCCCTCCGGCAAACGCGTCCGCATCCTCGACCTGCCGGGTCTGTATAGCCTCGAGCCCGCGACACCCGACGAACAAGTGACGACCGACGTGCTGCTCGGCCGTCGCGACAGCGAGAACGAAACCCAGACGCGGTCGTCTGCGTCACCGACGCCACGAATCTCCGACAGAACCTGCGCTTGGTGCTCGCGCTCAAGCGTCGCTCGGCGTGCCGCTGCTGTCTCGCGCTCAACATGAGCGATCTCGCGCGCAAGCGCGGAATCGTCGTCGACAAGGACGCACTCGCTCGCGAACTCGGCGTGCCGGTCGTCGAGACTGTCGGCGTGCGAGCCGTCCGGCGTCACCGAGTTGCTCGGTCGACTCGATGCGCAGTGGCCGGCGGCGCTGGCGCAACTCGCCGCGTCTGCCGGACACGCAGACGTCGTGCGCGATCACGCCGAGGTCCGGCGCATCCTCGCGGCCGCGGGCGGCGAAGCGCGGGTCGCGAGACGCATGAGCGATCGCGTCGACCGCTTCGTGCTGCATCCGGTTTTGGGATTGGTGATTCTCGCGGCGACGTTGTTCCTCGTGTTCCAGGCCGTGTTCGCCTGGGCCACGGTGCCGCAGGATGCGATCACTGCCGGCGTCGATGCGCTCGCTGGATATCTGCGCACGGTGCTGCCGAACAACGCGCTGCGCAGCCTGCTTGCTCGACGGCGTGCTGGCCAGGCGCGGGCAGCGTGCTGGTGTTCCTGCCGCAGATCCTGATCCTGTTCCTCTTCATCCTGGCGCTCGAGGACTCCGGCTACCTGCCGCGCGCGGCCTTCCTGCTCGATCGCCTGATGGGCAGCGTCGGGCCTGTCGGGCGCGCTCGTTCATCCCGCTGCTGTCGAGCTTCGCCTGCGCGATCCCGGGCATCATGGCCGACGCGCACCATCCCGAATCGCGCGCGACCGGCTGGCGACCATCATGATCGCGCCGCTGATGACCTGCTCGGCGCGCCTGCCGGTGTACGCGCTGCTCATCGGCGCCTTCATTCCGCAGCAGCAGCGTCGGCGGCGTCTCAACCTGCAGGGCCTGGTGCTGTTCGCGCTGTACGTCGCCGGGCGTCGTCGAGCGCGCATGGCGGTGGCGTTCGTGCTGAAGCGCACCGACGATGCGCTGCGCAGCTATCAGCCGCTGATGCTGGAGCTGCCCGCATACCGCTGGCCGCACCTGCGCAACCTGCGTGCTCGGCCTGTGGCAGCGCGCGCGAGATCTTCCTGACGCGCGTCGGCACGATCATCCTCGTCGCTGATGATCCTGCTGTGGTTCCTGGCCAGTTTCCCGCGCCCGCCTGCCGGACGCGACCGGGCCGGCGATCCAGTACAGCATCGCCGGCATGCTCGGCCGCGGCGCTGGCAGTGATCTTCGCGCCGATCGGCTTCAACTGGCAGATCTCGCGTCGCGCTGGTGCCGGGCCTCGCGGCGCGCGAAGTCGCGGTCGGCGCGCTCGGCACGGTGTATGCGCTGTCCGGCGACCGGCGACGACGTTGCGGGCGCACTCACGCCGATGATCGCGCACAGCTGGTCGCTGCGCGACCGCGCTTGTCGCTGCTCGGCGTGGTACGTGTTCGCGCCGCAGTGCCTGTCGACGCTCGCGATCGTCAAGCGCGAAACCAACTCCTGGCGCTACCCGCTGCTCATGGCGGGCTACCTGTTCGCGCTCGCCGTACGCGGCGTCGTTCGTGACGTACAACGTCGCAGTGTGGTTCATGGGGAAAGCATGAGCGCCGTGCTCTCCAATTCGCTCGTCATCATCGCGATCGTGGTGAGCGCTGGCTACCGCCGTGTGGCGGCTCGGCCCGCGCAAGATGCGCGATGCGCTCGCGCATGCGATTGCGCACAGCACTGCCGAGCGTGTTCGGCAATCTCAAGGACAGCTCGTCGGCAGGCGCCTGCGATGCCTGCGGCGGCGGCTGCGCGCCGACGACGAGACCGCGCCCCCAGCTGTCCAAAGAGCACGCAGGTCTTCTGGCGCAAGCCGCGCGCGCTGAAGTCAGGACATCGGTTCCGGCGGAGGCGGCGGCTCTTCCGGCAGAGGAATGAATTCGTCGGCATCGCCGACCGGCAACACCATGCGCCCGCACGCCAATCGGCCTTCGCCTGCTCGATGCGCTCCACGCGCGACGAAACGAAGTTCCACCAGATGTGACGCGCGTGCCGAGCGGCTCGCCGCCGAGCAGCATGACGGTCGCGATCGGTCGCCGCGAACGATTCGCGGTCGCTGCCGCGCGTGAACACAGCATCTGTCCCGCCGCGTAGCTCTGCTCGCCGACGCGAACCGTACCCGGCGGCGACGATAGCACGCGCGCTCGCTCGTAGCCGGCATCTGGAATCGGCGCGTGCTCGCGCCGGCTTGCAGCTCGACGTGCACATAGACTAGCGGCGACTGCGTGCGCACCGGACTGGCGCTGAGCCGAACGCGTTGCCCGCGATGACGCGAGCGCGTCGCACCAGCGGCCGTCGACTCGAGCGGCGAAGCGTCGGCCGTCGTAGTGCACGAACGCCGGCGCGATCTCCTCGCCGCTCTCGCGGCAGCGCGACCCACGCCTGGATGCCGTGCAGGAGGCGCGCCGTGCTCGGCGCATCGCAGCTCGAAGCGCTCGGAGTGGCTGATGCCGCGGCCCGCGGTCATCAGTTGCACTTCGCCAGGGCGCGATCGCCTGATGAGACCCGAGGCTGTCGCGATGCACGATCTCGCCCGCGAACAGGTACGTGATCGGTCGACAGACCCGATGTGCGGATGGCGGCCGCACGTCGACTCGCCGCGGCAGGGTCGCGGCAAGCTCTAGCCGGACCCATGTGATCGAAGAACACGAACGGGCCCGACCGATGCGGCGCTTCGACCATGAGGCAGCACGCGCCCGGCCGCGAAGCGCGCCGAGATCGCGGCGCCGGGCTTCGATGACCAGTGCTCGACCGGGGAGTTCGATCGCTCATGCCGCGAGTTTAGCGGCGACCACGGGCCGTTTGGGCTATCGCTTTCGCGCGGCGCACGGCGTAAGACGCGTACGCGGTCGCGCTGTAGTCGTGGGGAGGACGTCTATGGCGAAGCGAATCGTGTTCTGTGCGGACGGCACCTGGAACGGCCCGGAGAAGCAGACGGGCGTCGCGCCGATCGACGCGGCCGACGAGCACGGCGAGCTGCACGGCGCGAAGGTCACGAACGTGGTCAGAAAGCTGTTCCGCGAACCTGGGCGGACGCGTCGCATCGCCGGAGACGATGACGCTGCGCGACGAGCAGGGAGAAAGATCGTGGCCGACGCGGCCGGGCGGCGATAAGGTGCAGATCGCCAAGTACGTGCATGGCGTCGGCGACTCCAGCAGCTTCTCGAAGAAGGCCGATGGGCGGAAATGTTCGGCATGGGCGTGATCGCGCGCATCGTGCGCGGCTACACGTTCATCTCGCGCGGCTGCCGTGTCCGGGCGACGAGATCCCACATCGTCTGGCTTCAGCCGCCGGCGCGTACACTGGCGCGTGCGCTGGCGGGCATGATCGCGAGCGTCGGCCCCACGCTAGAACCGCGCCGAGTACGATCCGAGCGGACACGGACGAAAGCGTATCGGCTCGGCGTCGCCGCCTGGTGCAAGGCCAGAAGAACATGTCGCTGCACGGCGCGGGCAAGCTCACGGACCTGGCGAACCATCATGCTGAACTTCGTCAGCGGGTTCTTCGCGCAGCCAGCTCGAGGCGGAGCAGCTCATTCGCAAACGTGCCGATCAAGTCCGTCGCGGTGTGGGACACGGTCGGCTCGATGGGCATCCCCGGCCTACGCCGGCGGACAAGCGCTTCGACGTGTTCCGCTTCGTCGATACCAAAGCTGAGCGACGACGGTGCAGCACGGTCTTTCCACGCGATGGCCGATCGACGAGCTGCGCGCGCGGACTTTCCGGTGACGGCCTGGGACAGCCGCGCGGGTGTCAAGCAAAGTGTGGTTCGCCGTCGGCGCGCACGCGGACGTCGGCGGCGCGGCTACACGCGCGCAGGAGTCGCGGCTATCGGACATCGCGCTCGAATGGACCGATGAGGCGGCTTGCGGAGGTCGGCGTGCGCCTGGCGACGCCGCTGACGTACAAGCCGGAGCCGCTGATCGCGCCGGCGATTCATCAGCCGTGGAGCGAAGGCGCCATTCGCGCTGCTGCCGCGCTCGCCACGGCAGGTCGCCCGAAGCGCGGGCCACGCTCCACGACAGCGTCGCTCCGCGCCGGTGGCTTAGGCCGATGCGAGTTATCGCCCGCAGTCGATGTCCGCGGTCGCAAGCAACCTCGATCCGGTTGAATAGAGAGCTGTAGGTCGGCCGCTCCAGCGCATCCTGCGCCCGCGGCATTCGCGCATCCTGCGCAGCGGGCTTTAGCCCGACCAATCCGTGCCAGCTAAGCGAGCGCGATCCTCGACTCGCTTGTTCCGCGCCCCTTCGTTGCGAATCCTCACGACGCGGATCGCACCGATCTCGGCGATGTTCGCGACGTGCGTGCCACCGCACGGCTGCAGGTCGATGCCGGGAATCTCGCAGCAGGCGCACGCGCCCCGCGCCGCGCGGCGGCTGCACGCTCATCGTCTTGACCAGCTCGGGCCGCGCGTCGAGCTCCTGCGTCGGTGATCCAAACCGTCTCCGTGGCGACGCGCGCGCGCGATCAATGCGTTCGTCTCGCGCTCGATCTGCTCGGCATCGAGCAGGCTCATGTCGATGTCGAAATCGAGGCGCGCCTTGTCCGGGCGCGATGTTGCCGCCGGTGACCGGCGCCACGACGACGCAGGACATCACGTGCAGCGCGGTATGCAGGCGCATCAGAGCGTAGCGCCGCTCCCAGTCGATCTCGAGCGTCAGCGTCTCGCCCGGCCGTCAGGCGGCGGCTCACCGGCGCGCCAGGATGTGCACGACGCTGTCGAGCGTCTCGCCCTTGCGCGTGTCGGCAATGGCGATCCGCTCGCCGTTCGCGCGCGATCAGCGCGCCGGTGTCGCCGGGCTGGCCGCCGCCCAGCGGGTAGAAGATCGTGCGATCGAGCTCGATGCCGCGCTCGCCGACGCGCGATGCACGCGGGCCGTGCGCCGTCTTGAGGTAGGCATCGTCCCGAAAGAGCAGTTGTGTCGTCATAATGGCTGCGAGCAGAATAAACCAGAGGGGGTCCGCCCATGCAGACGACGATGCTGACTCCCGATGCTCGCGCTGATCGCGTGATGGACCTTCGTGATCTGGTTCTGGCTGTACGCCACGCGCCTGCCGGCGATGCGCGCCGCCGGCATCGAACCCGCGCGCATCAGCGCAAGGGCGACCTCGATCCGCTGCCAGTCTCCGGTGCAGCAGATCGCGGACGCAACTACAACCACCTGCACGAACAGCCGACGGTGTTCTTATGCGCTGGCGGTGTGCTCGCATCTGGTCGGTCGCGGACCCGCTGAACGTCGGCTGGCTGGGGTTACGTGGGCGTGCGCATCGTGCATTCGCTGATCAGTGCACCTCGAACTTCGTGCCCGTGCGGTTCACGGTGTTCGCAGTGGCCTCGCTGCTGCTGATGATCATTACTGTGCGCAATGTGCTCGCGTTGTTCTAAACTGCGTGCCCGCATTTGAAGGAGCTGCCATGGGCGCCTACGACGACAGGCGGCGAACAAGAAGCCCGGGCGCAACGACCAGCAGCGCCCGGAAAGCATCATCGACCAGCTGTCGTTCAAGTCGCGCTTCGTGCTGATCCTGCTCGGCGAGATCGACGACAAGCGTGCGCGCAGTCGACCTGCGAGCGGCTCGGTGGCGATCGGCCTCACCGAAGTCCTGACGCGCCGATCACGCGTGCTGATCTCCGTCGCCGGGCGGCCACGTCGAGTCGGGCGACGCGATCCACGGCACGATCATTCGCTTCAGGCAGCGCGCCGGTCGCCGACCGTCGGCACCGGCTGGGTACGACGCGGGCACGCACATCTTCCTCGCCGCACGCCCAAGGACCGGCGGCGTGTGCCTGCCGAACACGCGCTTCATGATCCAACCGTGCCGCTCGGCGGCGCGGGTGGCCCGGCGACGGACATCGCGATCCAGGCGAAGGAGATCTTGCGCGACGCGCGAGCGCATCGGCCGCGCGATCGCGAAGCAGACCGGCAAGCCGTGCGAGGCCGTGCTCGCCGACATGGAGCGCGACTTCTGGATGAGCGCGCAGGGAGGCCGATCGAGCCTACGGCGTCGTGTCGCGCGATGATCGAGTCGTACAAAGATCTGCGGCTCAGGTCCATCCACACCATATCGCGCAGGCGAATCCGGAACTGTCTTCCATGACGGCGGGATAGCCGCGCGCCGGCGAAATCGCGCTCGATGCGCAGCGAGCGAAAGCCGGCCTTCTGATAGTAGGCGAGCTGTCCGATCCGGCGTTCGCCGTGCCGACGATACGCCGCACGCCGCTGCGATGGCTCGTCGATCACAGCTGCGAGCATGCGCCCGGCCGATGCCGCGATTCTGCTGCGTCGTATGGACAGCCACCGCCTTCAACTCGACGCTGTTCTGCTCCGCCGGCAGCGTCAGCACTATTCCGACGGCAATTGCATCGCGCCCGACGAATGCGTACAGCTCGCCGCGCTGCATGCGAACGCACTTGTTCAGGCGACTCATCAGCAAGCAACAACAGCGGCAAAAACGCTCGCGCTCTGTGCCCGGCGGCACGCTGATCGGTGTGTACTCGGCCATCAGCCTTCGCCGAGCTGCTGGAGCATCCGCCTCAATGCAAAGTGCCGGTAACTGAACAGCGCCAGCTCGCGCCACTTTAAACCAGCCGTCCGAGATTGCGCTCACATCGAGCGAGATCAGCAGCCGTTGTGCGCCATGTACGGCGGTATCGAGTAACGCTCGTCGCGCGGTGAGCATCGCCTGTTGCTCGACACACCGACCCCAGAGCGCGAGCGTCAGTCGTCCTCGACCGCGCTGCTGATAGGCCTGCAGCGAATGTGTCTTCTTGCCCGCGCGCCACACCAGGCGAGCCGAACTGCTGTCCGGGCTCACCTCGGGCCATTCCGCCGCCAGCTTGATCAGATGCGGCGCATCAGCCTTGAGCACCGCCTGCGCGCGCTTGAGATTCCAGCGGATCGACCCTGGGCTCGGCGGACGCGCCTGCCGGTCGGCGGCGCGATCTCGATGGTCTTGCCGATGCTGTCGCCGCCAGCTGCCGGCGGCGCGACTGTTCTCGTAGGCCGCATCGCACCAGCGTCGGCGACGCGCTTCACGAGATGCCCCTTGTTGAGGTGCACGCCGAGCCAGCCGCGCGGCCCGACGTGCGGCGGCACGAAGAAGTGTTTCAGGCTCCGCGCTCACGTGCAGCTCCTGCGCGCCGCGCGCGGCGCAGGTGAGCCACAGCGCGACGCGCCGCGTCGCCGTGATGGTTGATCGACGTAGCGTCGCGAAGGTCTTGCCGCAGCACGCGGAAGTCCGGCGAGCCGTGCGAGCGGCCTTCGTCCGTTCGGGGAACTGGCATACTTCGCCGCACTGCGATTTATGTCTTTGGCCTTAGTCTTGGACATGTCTTCAGCGTACCCCCACCAGATCGCCTCAGGAGATCCGCCATGATCCGCACTCAGGTATCCCTGTCGTACTGACCGTGCTTGTGGCCGGCACGCTGGCGGCGGAGTCGGCGGCCAAGCCGAGCTTCGAAGCGCTCGACAAGAACTCCGACGGCAAGGTGAGCCTGAACGAGGCCGCCGAGAACGACGCGCTGTTCGTGGCCTTCAAGGGCCTCGATACGAACAAGGACGATTGTACTGAGCCGCGAGGAGTTCATGACGTATCCAGAAAGAAAAACCGTCGGCGTAATGCAGTCAGGCTAAAGCCTGACCCACAGCCTCGACCTCTTTGTGGGTCTGGCTTCAGTCTGACTTCTGAGGAACGATCAGTATTTCGAATGGCACGCTGTGCAGGCTTCGTACAGCGCGCCGCCGGCATCGAAATGCCTTCCCTATAATCACCGCTTTCGGCCGCTTCGAGCACCTGCGCCGCCGCTCCGACATCCCGCTCGCGGTCGCCATCACTGATCGCATCGACCGCGCCTGGCCGTCCGAGCATCAGCCCAGGTTGCTACGCGACTCGACGAGCGTCGCCAGCCGTCGTTGCGGAAGCGAGGCCCACTCCTCGTCGGTCTGCGGGTGCCGCTCTGCTGAATTGGCGCCTTGTCGGTCGGCGGCGCTGCCCGACCGAGCCCACAGATCGCGGTGGCGTTCGGATCGATGATCCCGGGTCATCAGCTGCTTGGTGGTGAGCGATCGCGTGGGCAGGCGCGCGCGGCGGCGGCGGTCGCGGCCGGCAGGCTGTCTGCGCGGCCGTTCGCAGCCGATCGACAAGCATTGCGCCTACGGAGTGGAACCGCTGCCAGCCATTGCCGCATGGTGGCATCAGGCACTCTCATGGTCTCATGGCACGTCACGGTCTTGCGGGGCTCGCGCTGCCGCACGGCGATCTCTGCGGCGAACGGCGCGGATCTGAGCGATTCTACACCACGCAGCCGGCTCGTCCGCTGCCACGCAGGCCGCACTGGGAGATAATGCGCTCTTGACGCGGCGCGCTTGTTGACGAGCCGCACCGACGTCACTGTTTCTATCGCCGCGACCGCATGGGGGGAGACCAAACCGATGCGAGTATTTCTCCGCGCAGCTTCCTGCTGGCTGCGGCCGCGGCTTTCGCGCCACCGGCGCACTGGCCGCAGGAGCACCGGCAGCGACAAGGGGCCGCGCACCAAGGACGGCAAACTGCCCCGGCCTGCGAGACGGCATCTGGCAGGCGCTGAACTCGGCGCGAACTTCTGATCTCGGAGCCGCACGCGGCGCGCCGCGCGTCGCCTGGTGCCCGGCCAGTTCGTGCCGGTGCCGGCGCCGGCTATCGTCAAGATGGGCGCGGTCGGCTCGGTGCCCGCCGGCTCAGGATGGTGGTCGGGAGCGAGCACGATCCGTACCTGCCGGCCGCGCTCGAGAAGAAGAAGGACAACCAGAGGAACTGGCTGACCTCCGATCCCGGGATCAAGTGCTACCTGCCCGGGCGTGCCGCGCGCGAGCTACATGCCGTATCCGTTCCAGATCCTCCAGAGCAACGAACGCGATCTTCTTCGCGTATCGAGTACGCGGGCGCCGTGCGCAACGTCTACCTGAAGGATCCCGGGCCGCCGCGCCGGTCGATTCGTGGATGGGGCAGTCGCGTCGGCCAAGTGGGAAGGCGACACGCTGGTCATCGACGGTCGACCGGCTTCAACGATCAGCACCTGGTTCGATCGCGCCGGCAACCACCACAGCGAGGCGCTGCACGTCGTCGAGCGCTACACGCCGCACCCGGACCGACCTGATCCGCTACGAGGCGACGATCGAGGATCCGAGACGTTCACGCGTCCGTGGAAGATCAGCGCATGCCGCTCTATCGCCGCGTCGAGCAAGAACGCGCAGCTGATGCGACTTCAAGTGCGTCGAGTTCGTCGAAGAGCTGATGTACGGCGAGCCTGCGCAGAGAAGCCGGCCGCAGCCTAGCGGCCGGCCGACCGAGAGCAGCTAAAGAGTACGAAGGTAGATGCACATGCGGACGAAGCTGTTTGTGATGGCGGCGCCGCGTTCGCGTACTGCACTGTTGGGAGGCGCGGCCGCGCTGGCGCACCATGCGTTCGTCCGCCGAGTTCGACGCCAACAAGCCGGTGAACCTGCGCGGGCCCGGTGACCAAGGTGGAGTGGATCAACCCGCACGCCTGGATTCACATGCGACAACAAGAACCCGGACGGCACGATCACGCCGTGGATGGTCGAGGGCGGCACGCCAGACACGCTGCGCCGGGGCATCACCAAGGACTCGCTGCAGGATCGGCACCGAGATCGTGGTGCGCGGCTACCAGTCGAAAGACGACTGTGCAAGCCGAAGTGCCGCGCCAACGGCCGCGACGCGTACGTTCCCGGACGGCCGCAAGCTGTTCATGGGCTCGTCGGGCACCGGCGCCGAAGGCGGCCGGACCAGACCGGAAGTAAGCTCTGGCTGCACGTGAGCGCACAGGAAAAGATCGCGGTGGCGTGTCCGCCGCGTCGCGCTCGCCGCTGCGGTCTACGTGGATCGTGCAGATCATCGGCGTCGTCGCCACGGTCAAGTCGCGTACCCTCGGCGGAGCCGGAGAGCGGTCGGCGACCGCCGCGAACAAGCTTGGCTGTAGGCTGTAGGTCGGGCAGATGCTTCTCTCTCACCCCGCATTCTAGCGAATGCCGATCCAGCGGCCCGACGCCGGCCACCACGAACCAGATCGCCGATCGACGCCAGCGCAATGCAGCTTCAGCGTCCACGGGATTGAGCTGCGCGCTGCTCCTTGCGCAGCAGCGGCGCGCGAACACACGAACACGATGCCGATGCCGAGCGTGATCATCTTCGTCCAGTAGAACGGGTTGTGATAGCGCACTTGGTCGCGACGCCCGCGAGCATGAAGAAGCCCGTCACCAGCTGCACGATGAGCGCCAGCTTGAACCAGCGGTGCGCCTGATCGGTCGCACCTGTGTTCGACGGCGTCGCGCAGCACCACGTTCCGCGCAGGCGCAGATCAGCGCCCAGCACGGCCGCGCCGAGCAGCGCCAGCGCCATCAGGTGCACCGCCTCCGATGATGCGAAGCGTCGCGGCCCTTGTCATCGACGAATAACGCCGATCCGGCGAGGCTTCCAGCGCTTCGAAATAATGCAGCAGGCTCATTTACTGCAGTCCCTTCTCACTGCCGACGCAGCCGGCCGCCCAGTCGATGAACGGGCGGTTGTCCTGGCCGCAGTCGTACCAGTCGTGCGTAGGCGATGAAGCGGCCGCAGGCGATCCGCCCTTAGCCAGCGTGAGCGACAGCGCGCAGCGATGCGCGTGCGACGTGGCGGCACGCCGCGACGTCCACGAGCCGGCCGACGCGCCTGCATGTGCCGGCGGAACAGCCAGCGCGTTGATGAAGGCGCCTGCCAGCAGGATCATCTTGATCCGGAACCACAGGCTCTGCGTCGTGCGGATCGGGATGCCGGCGCTACGCAGCACGCCGGTGACGACCGTGATCGAGAAGCCGATCAGCATCGGCCGGTCGAGCCGCTGCGGCGATCTTCGATGCCGGCGTCGTCGCGTGAGCCACAGGCCGAGCATGCGCAGAGTCGATCACGATCAGCATGCCGAGGCTGATCATCAGCGTGATGACGTGGAGCGATTCGATCCACGCCGTACGCGTAGTACGACTCGTGCAGAGCGACGCTGAACGTCCGCGCCGATCGCACTCGGCGAAGTCTCAGCAAGCAGACTCGTTCATGGTGTCGACGTGTCTTCGGCGGTGGCACTGCCGGTGCGCGCGGCAGCGCAGGCGCGGCGGCGCCGCATCCATCTTCGTCGCGCGCGTCTTGAAGCCGTTGGCTGTCTTCACCAGCGTGTCGTTGTACATGCCGGTGGCGACGATAGCGCTTGGTGGTGACGTCGACCAGCATCAGGAACACCGGGCGCTCGCGCCGTCCTTGCTCGGCACGATGCGCAGGTTGTGTTCAGTGCGCCGGCGGTTGCCGCCGTCTCATCTTTCCTTCCAGGCTGGATGAAGCCGACCAGCTGGTCGCTGACCGGTGGGCTTGTTGAACGGTGCCGTCTGGCGTGAACGTCGCGGCCCAGCGCTTCGCCGTCGCCGGAATCGATGGCGTGGTTATATGTCGAGTACAGCTGCTCGATGTCGATGTAGTCCTGCGTGCTGAGGGCCCGTCGGCCCACGCGACGCTGCGTGAACCCCAGAATCGTTACGGCTGCCGCGCCATGAAGGTCAGAAACCTGTTCATGGTTGTTCTCCCCTGCAAGGATGAGCGGGCAGTATCCGGCGATCCGGCGGCCTGCCGCCCGTCTCTTAAGAAAACTTGGGATCTTTAGAAGATGGTGTAGCCGCCGTCGATGACGAAGCTGTCGCCGGTGTGGAAGCGCGAGGCGTCCGAGGCCAGGTAGACGGCGATCCCGGCGAAGTCCTCCGGCTCGCCCCAGCGGCGGCATCGGCACGCGCCCGATCGCCTTCTCGTTGAACTTGTCGTCGACCCAGGCGCCGCGGTCATGTCGGTGCGGATCCAGCCGGGCAGGATCGCATTGGCGCGCACGCCGTAGCGGGCGTACTCGACTGCGATGCCGCCCGGATCCATCGCGATCACTGCGCCCTTCGTGGACGCGTAGGCCTGGTTGCGGGGCGCCGTGGATCGCAGACGTGGACGACGTGACCACGCACGCGAGCCGCCGGGATCGCCGGCCTCGGCGCGCGTCATCATGTGCCTGGAGGCCTCGCGCAAGGTCCAGAACACGCCGTCGAGATTCGTCATGGTGACGCGGCGCCACTGCTCGGTCGTCGTCTCCGTCGAAGGCGAGCGGCCGCCGCCGCCGACGCCGGCATTGGCCGCCACGAAGTCGAGGCCGACCCAGCGTGCCGATCACCTCGGCGCATGCCATCGGTCACGCGCCTGCTCGTCCGCGACACGTCGACGCGCTGGACCAGCACGTCGACCCGTGTGTGCCTCGCAGGGCTTCTCCTCGGCGATACGGTTCTTCTCGGCGTTCTGGCCCCAGATCGCGATCTTCGGCCCCGGCCTGCGCCAGGCCCTGACGGCCATGCCGAGCCCGATGCCGCCGTTGCCGCCGGTGACCAAGGCGACCTTGCCCGGACAAGGTCGAATAGCTTTTTGCGTCACAGTCCACCCTACGCTGAGGTGTAGCATGCGATCACATGAGCGGCCCGCGATCCTGCAATGAGCGAAGGCCGTGCGTGGCGTGCTGGCACACGGCTCGATCCGCGGGTGCGGGACGTCGCGAACCTCGCGCGATTGTCGGCGGGCGCGACCAACGAGACGTGGTCGCTCGATGCTGTCCGCGATGCAGGCGTCGAGCCGCTGATCCTGCGGCGGTCGGCCGGCGGTCGCGGTGCCGGCGTGCTCACGCTGCAAGCCAGCGAAAGCGCAGTGTGCTCTCCGCGGTGCACCCGGCTGCGGCGTGCCGGTTCCGGCAGTCCGCTGCGTGCTCGCGCGCCGGACGATGCGGCACCGGGGAAGGCTTCCTGATGCGGCGGATCGCATGGCGCGAGCGCTTGCGCCTGGCAAGATCCTGCGCGATCCCGCGCTCGCGAGCGGTGCGGCCGCGAGCTGGCGGAGCCAGCTCCGGCGGCGATCGCGGCGGCAGCGATCCATGCGGTCGATCTGTCGCGTCTTCCGAGGTTGCCGCTGCTCGACGCCGCAGCGTCGGCTGGAGCACCTGCATTACGCAGTACCGAGGCGCGGCAGACCGCCGCGGCCGGTTTTCGAGCTCGCATTTCCGCTGGCTGCGCGACCATCTGCCGCCCGCGGTCACGCCGGCGCTCGTGCGCGGCGACTATCGTCACGGCAATCTGATCATCGGTGCGCAGGGCGTGCTCGCGGTGCTCGACTGGGAGCTCGCACGCAGCGGCGATCCCGGTCGGCCGATCTCGCGTGGATGTGCGTCCCGCCGTGGCGGCTCGGCGAGCTTCGACCAAGCCGGTCGGCGGCGTTCGGTCGACTGCGCGAGGAACTTGCTCGGCTGCGTACGAACGCGCGAGCGCGGAGTGTCGATCGATCGCAGCGCGCCTCGCGTGGTGGGACGTGCTCGGGAGCCTGCGTCTGGGGAATCATGTGCGCCGACATGCCGAAGTGGCTGCGCAGCGGCCGCGACACGAGCGTCGAGCGCGCGACGATCGCGCGCCGCGCGTCGAAGAAATGAAGAGTTGGACCTGCTGCGAACTCTCTCGCCAGACCGCCAAGCGCCAAAGAGAACTGGGGTCGGGCTTCAGCCCGACCTCAATCCGTCGAGACTTATCATGCAAGACCACAACCATCACCACAGAGCTGCTCAGGCACCGCGGCCGCGTTCTCCGCAACGTCGCAGTCCCACAACTCTCGGACACGCGTCGTTTCATGCGCGTTGCCGCCAACGCGCTCGACATCGTCAAGCGCGAGCTCGAGATTGCGACCGGCTGCCGAGCGCGACGAGCACGTGCGACTACAAGCACTGTTGCGCACCGATGGGTCGCTCGAGGAACTCAATACACTATTGAGCCGACGCATCGCAGCCGGCGAAGTCGATCTCAATCACACCTGGCTTGGCCGAGCACCTGGGCGACGACGCTCGCGAAAGGTCGCGATCGATCAACCCACGTACGCGTCCTATCGTCGCGAAACCGGGACCTGACACCATGGACTTCTGCCTGCCCGCCGACTGCTGGACTACCTCGCACGCCTGATGCGTTCATCGACGGCGGAGATCACGCCGCTGCAGTGCGCGGAACGACAACCAGCCGCTTCTTCGATCACCGGCGCGAGTGGGCGCGGACCGACTTCGAGACGAGCGGGCCTGCCGCGCCGCGAATGGGAAGCGCTGCTGCGCCAAGCGCAAGAAGCCGCGCCGACCGGCCGGCCATCTATCGCTTCGCGCTTGCCGAAGAGATACGGCGGCAGCGACGGCTCGAACCTGTGGATGGCGGTGATCCGCGAGCATCTTCGCCACCCAGGGCCTCGGCCTGCACAACGACCTGCAGAACGAGCACTCGATCGTCGGCAATCTTCCGTTCGTCGATCATGCTCGACCTTTAGGGACGCCGCGAGCAGCGGGCGAGTGCATCGACGGCAGCATCGACGGCGAACATCGCATCACCTTCGGCCTGACCGAGCCCGACCACGGCTCCGGACGCGACGCACATGGAAACCGCGCGCGGTGCGCGACGGCGCAGAACGGCGTCGCCGGCTGGCGCATCGACGGCAAGAAGATGTGGACGACCGGCATGCACGTCGCCACTCACTGCGCGCTCTTCGCCCGCACCAGCGGCAAGGACGGCGGACGCGCGACGGCATCACCGCGCTTTCTCGTGCCGGCCGACACGCCGGGCGTCAACGGTCGAGGAGTACCTGTGGACGTTCAACATGCCGACCGATCATCCGCGCGTCGAGCTTCACCGACGTGTGGGTGCCGGACGACGCGCTGTTCGGCGAGCTCGGCAAGGGCCTGTCGGTGGCGCAGTGCTTCGTGCACGAGAACCGCATCCGGCAGGCGGCGAGCATCGCTCGGCGCGGCGGTCTACTGCATCAACGAGAGCGTGCGCTACGCGCGCCGAGCGCAAGCCGTTCGGCGAGGCGCTCGCCGAGAACCAGGCGATCCAGTGGCCGCTGGTCGAGCTCGCGACGCAGGCCGAGATGCTGCGCCTGCTGATCCGCAAGACCGCCTGGGAGATGGACCAGATGCCGCAGCAGGAGATCGAGCACCAGCTCTCGACAAGGTGTCGATGTGCAACTACTGGGCGAACCGCCTGTGCTGCGAGGCGGCCGACCGCGCCATGCAGGTGCACGGCGGCATCGGCTACTCGCGCCACAAGCCGTTCGAGCACATCTATCGCCACCACCGCCGCTACCGCATCACCGAAGGCTCGGAGGAGATCCAGATGCGCAAGGTCGCCGGCTTCCTGTTCGGGTACGTCGGGCCCACCGACGAAAGGTGCGCTGCAGGTCGGGCTTGGCGACTCATCACCGTACCTGTTTGATATCAACAGTGTATCGATATACAGTACTACTTCCCCACGCCTCCTCATATGACTCCATCCCGTGCTCTCCCGCGATTACAGCCCTGGCATTGGCGACGCAGATCGT
>ERZ1370068.7949-contig-6836_pt1 | contig 97333 bp, 142 predicted proteins | sample MGYA00561227_ERZ1370068 | MGnify/ENA primary metagenome ERZ1370068 (study PRJEB38410, sample SAMEA6850437) | metagenome | study: Metagenomic assessment of the ecological functions of the soil: analysis of the soil microbiota associated with the...
CGTTGGATGGACAGTGTCGGATCGGTACGACCGGCGCTCGAGCGTCTGCCGCCGAGCGCACAAAGCTTCCTGACACGGTCCGAGCGGCGAGCCGATCGCGCAGCCCGGCACGCTGGATCGTCGACCAGCCGACGGCACCATTGTCTGCCTTTTCACGCTGATCGCGTCTACCGTTGCGCGAGGAAATTGCGATCGTGCGCGGCGACGGCGCACCTGAACGGTCTGATCTGGTCTCCGACATCGAGCGCAAACGAGGACGTGCTGACCGGTTTCGGTGACGCGCAAGATCTGAGCGTTCCACGGACTCGCGCAGCAGATCTGTCGCACGGTGCTCACGCCTGCTGGCATCAGACACTGGGCGCTGATTTGAGATTGATGATACTGAGGGCCGGCGGCCTGCCACGCCGGCGAGCTGTTCCGGCATCGATAGGCGGCCGTCGCGAACCTGCCATCGCGAGACAGAGAGCGTGCTGGCGGATGCGAGAACGTGCCATATCAGCGCCGTTCAGTACCCAGCAGTCGTCATCGATTCGAAACGACCGGTTGGTGGGCGTTACGCGATCCGGGGCTTGCTGGCGGTCAGCTCGCCGGAATTTCGCCGGAATGCGACCGCGCGTTCGCTTCAACTTCATCATGCGACGGCAACGTGTTCTGTTAGGCCGCGCATGCCGCGGAGCGAGAGCCGCTGCGCCGCCAACCTGGCTGCCAGTATCGGTGCAGCGATCGCCCGAGTTGCCGCTGCGCAGCGCGCCGCGCGTCGGGAATGCGGCCTGGCGCTTCTTTACTGGCTGAGTCGCCGCGCTTCGGGCTGACGATTCGCGGCCGACGCCAGTTCGATCTCGATCATCATTGATCGAGGTTGCTCGCTGCCTGACGTCTCGTTGATCGCCGTCGCCCGGCACTGATCACGCGTCCACTACGGGCGGCACCGTAATCGGGTAGAACCCGAAATGATGATACGCGACGATAAAGCCACCGCTCGACAGCGACGTCAGTGGCAGATCGCGAAATCGGCTCGGCGCAGCGATCACATCACCCGCTATCGCGGTCTGCTGCTTCGTTTCGGCATGGCATGGTGGTCGGCAAGCCGGGTTTCGAAACCGCTGCACCGGCGTAACAGGCGGCTGATCGCTGGCGGCGACGAAGGCGCGGCGTCCGCGCATTCGACGCTTACGACGGCAGTTCGCGAAAGTGGTCGAGGACTTCCAGGTATTCATTATCGCTCGGCGAGCTTGTCGGCGGCGGACGCTCGCGCGCTCACTGAGCGCAGCTGGCGACTTCATGCTTGAATATCGTCGGCGGTCTGGCCTGACTGGCGGCGACAAGAACGTGGGAGTCGCGCACCCAGATTTCCGGCGATGAAGCAGACGCCGACGGTTCCGGCGCCAAGACTGTCGTGTTCAATCCTGACAAGATCGCCATCATCATCGAGAAGGAGATCGACGCTGCATCGGGCACGAGAAGGTCCGTGATATCGACGAGAACACGGGACCCCCGGCTGCCGATCCGGCCGAGGTCGACGCTCAAGCCGGCGACGACAACGCGCCGGGCGTTGTTCGTTCTCGTTCCTGAACGCTATTCCTGACTCAGCACGACACTCCAGCCGCCATTCACTGAGTCGACGCGTCGCGATCCGCCGAGAATCGACGAGCTGGCCGAGCTGCGCCGCAGGCCTGGGGACGGCAGAGATCGATGACGACGCAGCGATCACGCCAACGCGGCCCCATTCGCCGCCGATCCGATCACTGAACTGATAGCAGCTGTCGGCGTTCGGGCGAGGTGCCACGTCGATCGTCATCTCGACGCTGCGCAATGACGTTCGCGAGTGCCGCGGCGGACGGTCCCGATCGTCACGCGCGGGAACACGGCGTTCCTCTCGACGTCGATCCGACGCGAATAGCCCCCGACTTGACAGCTTCGTCCCGCGACGCGGCATTCCGAAGATCGTCCATGATTTGACTGCCTCGCTCGCGTCGGTCGCCTGCCGTTCCGACTCGGTCGAGAAACTCGCCGCCGAGTCCGGCGCAGGTTTCGAGGTCACTTCGGCGATTCACGCGATAACATGAGCGCGGTGATGCGTTCATCTCGAGATCGATGTCTTCCGCGAAAGACGCCTACCGGCTCGAGGCCGTCGGGAATCGTGAGTCTCGACGGCCTGAACCGTGGGATCGCCCGCCGGGCTCCATGCGTGACGTGATTCCAGGCACGATGGCGACGCTCAACGTTCAACATGAACTTCACGCGCCGGGGAAGCTGAACGGGCAGCCGATCGAAACACCGTCGCCGCCAGCGCCGCGTCGCTCTGCTTCGGCGACGGAGTCGTGCCGACGCCGTTCACCACTTCGTTCGGCAGTTCGCAGTCCGTCTCATTCTGCGCCTGATGCCGAGCTGCCGTCGCGGCGAACGACCGCGGGATCGAATTAATGTTCTCGATCATGAAAGCGTCGATCGCACGCACTCATAACGCGATCGGCGGCGACAGCCGTCATGATGGCGAGACGCGGACGTGTTCAGGACGAGGACATGACGGGTCACAAGGCGTCGCCATGCCGACGCCGCAGCCGGTGCCGGCACGCGCGGTCGATTCGGCGACGAAGGAATGGCGGCGCCTACTCGCGACGTCGATCGTCCGGTTCCACGCGGAAGCGGAGCAGCTGAACGGTTTGACGGTACGATCGGCGACCCAGCGAACTGCTGAGCCGTCAGCGCCTTTAATCCGCCTCCTGAAACAATTTCAGTCGACGACACTTTGCGACATCATTAGCGAACGTGGTCGGCAGTTTCTCGCACCACGATACCTGCCATGCTGGCGCCGCGTGTCGCCTCAGCCGCAGCCTTCGGTCTGACGCGGTTCGCGAACGCAAAGTGCGAGGCTGCGGCGCGATCTCTCTGTTTATCTCGCGATATGACGATCGTGCCAGCCAGCGGCTCGCGGGCCGGTGAGCCGCCCGATGCGCGCCAGCATGAGGGCATGGCCGACAAGAGCGCGGGCGCAGAGCACGTCGCCGCGCCGTGCGGACTGCCGACTGGCCCACGACGAAGCTGTTCAGTCGAATACCCGTTCGAGATCCCGCTCGATGCGAAGGCCGCGAAATGTACGAACGTCCCGACGCCTGGTGGCGCCACCCGGTGTTCATCTGGGCGCGTTTGTTCGCCATGACGATTCGCTCGACGTACGATCGCGAGAACGCGATCATCGACTTCCGGCGATAATGATATCCCGACGGCGCTTCGGCGATGACGTCGACCTGGTCGCGGCGAGTGGCGGCGCTGGTCGCACTTTCCAATTACTGGGCTGGCCGGGAGGGCAAACCGTTGTCACCGATCTGGTGCCAAGGTCAGCCGCTCAGCGTGACATGGCAGAGGCGGCGTCGCACAGGTGCGTGCCTGTCGCCGATGATCGCTACCGCACGAGCCAACGAGCGGCGGGATGGGTCAGCCTGCTGGCGGCGGTCACGACCATCCGGAAGTGCACTCGGTGAACATGCATGGTCTACTCGGTTGATCATCAGATCGCTCTGACATGGCGCGCTGGAAGCGGCGACTACTCCGGCAAGGAGCGATTTCCTGTCGAGAACTCGCCACTTAACGATTGTTGCCCAGCAAATACTGGTTGCGGCGGGCGTGGTCGTCGACACCAGCGGGAAGATGCGGCCGCGATCGATGGGGCTCGATGAAACTTCGCGCCGCTTGCAACGACGATTTCGACCGATCGATCGCGCTCATACCACGACTCCCGGTTCATCGGCGTGCGGGCACGTAGCCTCGCTGCTGGCGTTCATCATCGCTTCGTGATCTCGGCGACTCCGGCTATGCACCTGCCGAGTGGCCTGACGTCATTTCATCAGATCATTTCCGGCGCGACATTCGAACCCGACGTTAGCAGAAGACGCCGTCTGTCGGTTCCGGGCCGGGGCGCTGCGTAGCGCTCGTGGCCCGCCTGACCTCGTCGACTGCTACGGCGTCGCGCGAGTCTGCCTGGGGCGCGCTGTCCCGCCGATCCATGGGACGACGTCGGTTCGGGAAGCGACAACGGCCGGCATCACTACGCTGCCTGAGCGAGCTGGTGTCGCAGGCAATACGTCGGCGCGGTTACGCCGTAGGCCCGGCGCCGCCGCGAGCGCCCCCGGCGTACCACTCCGCCTTCGAGCGTGCTAAAATCGGGATGCCATTGCGTTCGAGCTCATCGACGGCGGCATCGACATGGCACGCCATGACACGGCGATGGTGGCGTGAACCCGCACACCAAACAGCGCTCAACGACGCTTCCTCGTTATGAGAAACACGCTTCGCCCGCGGCGGGGCGGCGGGTGTTTCCGGCTGGCGACGATCTCGTTCATCGGAGCGACGCCGTCGACGATCACCGTCTGCGGCGCCGGTGAGTGCCTGCGAAGCCGCGAGCGTGCCAACAAAGCCACGACTCGCCACGGCCTGAACCCCCGATTGTCGCAGATGGCCGGGAGGTAAATAATGATAAAGGCCGATCCGTCGCCTGGTCTATGTCGCTGGTGCTCGGCGAAGCTGATCGTCTGACACCAGGCGCTGCGCGACTTCGGCCCCCGCCTACGGCAATTCGTCGTAGCGCGACAGTCGATAATAGCGTCGTGCGCTCGACGAGTTCCGGCAGATGCGATCTCGCCGGCGTTTATCCAGAGCTTCGCACTGAGCCGCAGACGGCGACGCTGACGCCGGCGAGTACTGAACCCGGCGTCGTGCCGAGGAACGGGCAGCTCGAACAGCCTTCCGTCCCATGCCGCGATCCGCACCGATTTATGTCGGTTTCCCGATCTTCACCCGGCCATAGCCACCCATCCAACGACGCCACGACCGCGGTGTCGCTCGAGCTCGAGATCCCGGCTGACGGCGGCCATCGGCGTTGCGGATCGTCGCCGAGCTGGTGTCAGAGTCCGATCTCGCGGGCACGCAGGGTGGTTCCGCGATCGCCATCGCCGCCTGCAACACGTAATGGTCGGGATGCCGGGGTGACTGGCGTGCCAGGCCGAGTCAGACGCGTGGCTGCACAGCCGGCAGATCGGTGCCTGGACGTGGGGTCGGCCCATAGTCTCCACGATCGGCGGGCCGCATGGCGCACGCTTGCTCGACGGCGGAGCTGTCGCTGAGTGCACTGGGATCTGCTTCTACCATCTTCGGCGTGGCGGCATGGCAAGTGGAAGCTTCAGACTGTGGCCTAGACTGTGGTGACGCTGAGGCGAGAGGAACTATCTCAGTCGATGTCACCCCTTCAAGTGGTTGCTGGCTTGAGTCCAGAGAATGGAGAATGCGCTGCCGCACTGAGCTCCACGCCAGATTTGGCGGGCTGCTGATCAGAGGTCCGTCGCTGAACGCAAAGCCCGGGAGAAGTGTCCTCGTGCATACCGCAGTCGCGTCTTTCGATCGTGCCGACCTTCATCTGCCGCTCCATGGAACTGATCTGATATCGTTCGCGCGACATGGCGGTGGCATGGCGGGATGATGCACATGCGACCCGCGATCACCGCTGGCTGCCCTCCGCGCGCGGCGCCGATCAGTTTTCGCATTTTGACGGCGGGCAGATACCTGCCGGGCCGCACGCTGGACGTTGCAGAGAGCTTTCGCGCGAACGGAAAGCGACGAGCTACCGCGGCTGTCGATGAGTTATCGACCTCCGTATCTCCAACTGGAGATCCAGGTCATGAGTGAGGCTACTAACGAAACTGAGTTGTTTACGCCCAGCAGCGCTAAAAACAGTGGTGTTTTTATCTGAACCCTGCCGAGCCGGGAAGTTAGCGCAGTGGATTGTCCTGACGCACGACAGCATCGCAGTGTCGGCTGGTTATGACGCACTTGTCGTCAGCAATTCGGGCGAGCTTGCAAACGCGATGGCGCCATCATCTCGCATCGCCGTTTCAGCGATGCGGAGGCCGAGTGGTCGGCCCGGCTTCCGAAGAGCGACTCGCCGTGGCTTACGCGTGGTAGCCGGTGGGCCGTCGGTATGCCACGCCTGGTCGTCCGGCTGTTGCCGCGGAAGCGGAACGTGGTCGATTAAGTCCACGCGAGGCCGCGCCGGTGTCGAACCATCCGCCCATCGTTATCTTCTTCTTCTCTTCTCTTCTTCTTCTTCTTCTTCACAAAAGTCTGCCGCCAGATGGCAAAATATCTGCTCATTCGCGGGTTGCCCTGTATCGTTACCAGCCGGCGTCAGAATGATCCCGGCTCGAGGTGCACGATGGCAGCTGCGCGAAACACAGCAGGCGGGCGCGGTGCTGATCTTCTCGAGGATATTCGAGGACGTCGTTCGGTCGAGCATTGACCGGCGCGGCGCGCACGCGCTGGAAGCCATACGGCGTCTTCACGCCAGCCGTTCATACGCGACTACCGATCAAATGACAGATCTGGCGCCGGCGAGCTGACGAGCGAGGTATCCGGGCGCCGACGATACCCACTGACTGAGGTGGACCGTTCGCGAGCACGCGATCAACCATGACTGATTGCGCGGCTGACTGGGCGCGCGTGGATGGCGGAGCGCATCGAAGGGTCTTCGCTTCGCGTCGACTTGCTGGTGGCGATTGTTCGACGCGGGCGACGCTGGCCAGAGCACTGCGCGCTGGAGGTTCGGCAGCGAGATTCTCGGCGAAAGGTCGAGCGCTGGCCTGCATGTGGTCGCGCTCGGATCGCCGCGCTGATCGGCGTGGCGCATTCATCGCCGCGTTGATGAAAAACTGCCACCGGCGCGATCTCACCAAAGGGGTGGCGGCAGTCGGCGCAGCGCGCCGCCCAGCGTGCTGGCGTTACGCTGCGGCTGCTGGTCGGCGACGGGTCGCGACGCGCATTGTCGCGTTCGCGTCTACCCAGTGGTTGAGTGACAGCGGGAGCGGATTTTCTGCGGCGGCGAATCGCTGGGTATGGCGTGCCTGCAGTGAGCGGCGCTGATCCGCATGCGCTGGCGACGTGGACGGTGCGCCCGACGGATGGGCGCGCCGCTGCGTCAGTCGGTCTTTGCCGAACAGTCGCGCTTTCCGGTCGTCTCTCGAGGCCGTCGCTCGATCGCGCATCGCGCACTGAGGCGATATTCTGGTTCCGGGACCGGCACGTTGAATCCGTCGCCGGGCAGTCACCGGCGTCGAATCGCGAGCGCACGCTGTTACGGTCTCGATCGCGCGCACGGTAGGCGACCTCGAAGTGGCGAGTGCCCGATTTAATGGGGCGCGAGGCGATAAACCTCGAAGTAGGCGGTGAGCGAGCGATCCTTCTCCGATTACAACGCTTTTGGCGCTCGCAAGACGACGTCGCTCATCCCGCCGCCACAGTTTACCGGCGCGAAAGGCGCGACCACGGTCACGGCTGACGCGATATCGCCGCCCCGCGATAGTCGGAGGTCCAGATCGCCGACGGCGACACTCGCGCGTTCCCCTGGCGCGACGTTGACCACGTAGCCGCCAGAGTGGAAATCCGGGGCATTACCTCGCGACGAGCGACGCGCGGCCCACGGTCGTTCGCGACCGCGGCGTACCGCAGTTCATTGCCGGGCGGCGCGGGAACACGTTCGTCGCGATCACTACCACGGCCGGATCGCGGATTTTTTGCAGCGGCAAAGCGTCAAGGTCGAAGATGCCGAGCCCAGTTCCAGACCTGACGTTCATCGGATACTGAGCGCAGCGCGCCGTTCTCGGCCTGGGATCGTCACCGGTTCACGAATGCTGCCAGCTTGGCCTGAGCTTGCCTGGCCGGGCGGCGCGCGCGTACAGCTGCCGCGCCACGCCTCCGCGCCGTAGCGTCGCGATCCGCGCCTGCTGATCCGAGCCTGCGGCGGTGCCGGATTCGTGGATCATCCTGAGAACGGCGGATATGCCGTTCCGATGGCAGCGCGGTGAGCCAAACACTGGAGCGATGCCTCGACCGCGCGCTCGTCGAAAGAGGTGCTCTTCGGCGAAGCTGAGGTCGCCGCGCCGGTAGGCGATCAGCCAGCAGCGTCAACTCTTCGTCGGCGCGATCCGGTAGGCATGTCGTGGCCGCGGCGGCGTAGTGGGTATTCAGGTACGAGCCGAGTCGAAGCCGGGTGGCGGTGGCCTCGCTCGAGTCTTTCGCAGAATTGCACATCGCGCGCTGCATGACGGCGGCCCGCCCGAAGCCGCCTGCGCCGCAACACGCGAGCAAGGCACACGACGCCGAGACTGATCGCCGGCGGTAGTCCGTTCCATGGAGAGATCAGTTCTGCCGGTCCGAACGGCGCGCATCTGTCGCGGTTCAGGGGTCCTTTCGACTGGATCCGACAGGCGACTGACGGTAGCTTCTGATCGGCACGGTCATGACCCGTCGCAGCGAGCTGATCGTTCCGTACAGACCGGCGGATGTGGCGCGGCGCGAACAATGGCGCACTTCAGGATGCGCTTCGTCCTTCCGACTACCGCGTACGCCATCTGAAGCGCGATTGTCCGTGATCGTCGAGCTCAGGTGGTAGACTCGACGGTAGCGACGCCACGCACGTCGTCACGCTCAGACCGAGCGCTCGCAATCAGTTCCGGCCTCCGGAACACGCCGTGATGTCGCCGGTCGTCGAGGTGGATGCCGGCTTTAGCAGCCTCGGCGGTGAACTCGCCGACGCGTTTCGGTGGAACAAGATGCCGACGAGCACGCGGCAAACACCGCGACAGCCGATCGGTTGATCACCACTGCTTCACGCGCTGCCGGGAAGCGTGGGGACTGCCGTGCGGTCACGCCGAGCGCGACATACAGTACATTGATGCGGAACACGCGCCGCGATCGTCGCTCACCGGCAGGATAGCCGTCTTCAACGCGCGATCTGGCAACGGGTCGGGATGCGTTCAGCGAGTAGTCGATCAGCACGATTTACCATGTCTGAAGCCCGGTACAGATCTCGGGCGTTGAATCGGTATCGGCGGCAGGTGATTGACCATCTGAGCGATTCACCGGTTGACACTTCACCGTACTGGATGTCCGACGGTCGCAGCGCACGCCATCAGCGACGCTCGTCCTGTCTCGGCGTGCGGATCGAACAGCAGAAAATGCCGCGCGCGCCCAGAACGCGAGCTGCCGTTCAGCTTCTCGGCAACGCGACGTCGGGACACGTTCGCCGGCGGTGAGGTCCGGCTGGATCTGGTCGCTTATGCCGGTCGCTGTTGCACTGCAGCAGGCAGGAAGGTATCGGTCGGAGGTGGTATCGGGCGGTCGCGCGCGAGCACTGGTTGAAGCGCGAAATGCCGGGCGCTCGATGGCGCGACGCCGATCCAGGGCAGCACTGATCAGCGATTACCGCCGGCGTCGAACTGCCGATCGCCGACGAGTACACGAGCGTTCTGATCCGTCGCCGTCGCCAGCGCCCAGGCCGTGGTGTTCTTGAGAACCCGTGGCTTCCCGGATCTGGCGATGGCGCGTCGATGGTGTTAGCGCCCGCGTTAAGAGTTTCGATGGCATACAGCGGGTTGGCACGAGCAGCGGGCGGGACGATCGAGAGCGGCCGCGCGGCTGCGACGATCGGCGGGACCGGGCGCACGCCCGATCGCAGCCTGACTTTAGCCCGCCCGCCCGATCGCCCTCCGTCGCGATTGACGCACCGGATCTGCGCCGGCAGCGCATTTACGACCGATGCCGCCGATCAGCGGCGCTGCCGCACCGAGGACGCTGGAACCAGATGCGCCTGTCCTCTCCACGAGTGGACGGTGGTGTCAACTGAAGCGCACCTCACTTACCGGCGCCGAGATGGTGCGAGCGCTGACAGCGCCGGGTTGGGGCTCGAGCTGACCTGCAGCATCCGTAGGTCACGAAGCGCGCCTGGCCTGATCCGGTTCCCCGGCGCGGAACGACGTCATAAATGTCCGGCGCCGTCGCTCACTGAAACGCCGATCGAGGTAGCGTCCGCCGGCAGGTCGTCGCTCATCTCGCGTCATTCGGCGGGATCGCAGGCCGAGGGCGAGAGCGATCCGCGCGCATTGCGCAGCGTCGGAAGAAGACGATCTGTCGCGGCGCTGCCCGGGCGCCGCTGATCAGACTGCCGTCGCTCCGAAGCGCGCGAGCGAAGACGCCCGGTAGCTGAGATGTCGTCAGTCGCTTCGACGCCATCGATTTGACTGTGTCGCGCCATTACTCAAGATCGGATCCGTCCACCTCGAGACGCGCGGTACTTCATTGACATCGGCATGCCGAGCCACCCCAGATCAGCAGATTGACGGCATGCCGAGTTCGGCATCGGGTTGTACCGGAACGGATGTCTGCCGCGACGGGCGATCGGGAACGAGCATGCGCGCGCCGCTGCGCCTCAAACTGCGTCGGGATCGCCGCTCTTCCAGAACCGCGAGTCCGGCCGGAAGTCGGAGGACACGTACACCGCCGATGCCGAGTTGGCGCGATGCGCCGCGCCAAATGTGATGCCGCGCTAACGCGCGCGGTTGATGAACGATCCGGTAGTCGGTGGTGAGCACGCCGCGCCCCGCGGGCGATCGCCGGCGCCAGCCGCGGTCGCCGGGAAGTTCCCGCATCAGGCAGCGGGATCTGCCGGGCGATTGAACCCGGGACCCGAGTCGCGGCGGTCGAGGATCGCGAGGCCGGAGGCCGGGTCAGGCATTGAGCCAGTCGCGCCGGGCAAGACCTGTCCGGAGCCGCTGCCCGGCGCCGGGAACAGGAGTTTCGGGCGCGTTGACGCGCCTGCGCGAGAGCGTCCCGCCTACGCCGCGAAGCTGGCGGGATCGCCGGGGGGCAGGGTGCCGTCGATCGCGACGCGGTGGTCGAAGGTGCGATCCAGCACGCCGCGCGAAGCAGCGCCGGCGTCACGGTGTCGGTTCGAGCCTGCCGGGAGGGTGATGGCGGTGAAGTGACGAAGACGAGGTTACGCGGAACGGTGTTCGCCCATCGGGTCGCCGATGATGCGGTCACTGCTTGATATGACGGCCGCGGATCGCGGTGATCGCGAACACGTCCACGTTCATGAGCGGTGAGCGAGACCGAGCAGAGCCGTGGTCGCGCGCGCCGCGCCTGCGCCCCGATTTGGCGCTGGCTGGCGCACCCCGGGTGCTGAACTGACGCTATGCAAAAGTCTCGCTCTCCGAGATGTGCGTGAAGTGGATCGGTGCCAGAGATCGGCTATTCACCAGCCTGCATTCTCCGGGACGCCGAGGCAAAGGTTGTTTGCCAGCGCTCAACGAGCAGGTGCCTATTTCGGGCGTGGATGCTTGGTCGCGCGGCTATGCTCGCGAAGGACCTGACGATGTTCCCGGCGATCACGTTGCGGAAGTGTCGAGGGCGGCGATGGCGCGATCGCGCTCGCGATCCAGCTGCCGCGGTTCGATGCAGCTGAACGGCGCGCTGCATCGCGGGCGCGGCGATCGCGACGGCAGTTCCGGTCGCGATCGCGGGCGGCGTGCTCACCCGGCCACACATACCAGACGCCGAGGCGCGGTTGCGCTGATCGGTGCCAGGCTGCGCCGATGGTGCGGTCTGAGATCGAGCGGCGCAGTGACGAATGCTCGGCATGGTTCGCGAGATTTCAGCCGCTTGCTCTTCAAGCGATCGGGCTGCGCATGACGGCTGGTGTGATGGGCTGTGCGGCACGCCTGGATCTCGCTCACTGGTGGTCCTGGATCGGCGTCCAGCCTGCTGGACGCCGATCAGGATCAGCACCGCCGAGGTGATCGAGAAGAACGGCTTGAGCGGGATCCGGAGCGTGCCGCGCACGAACATCACACCGAACGCGATCGCCAGCGCGAGCCCGATCGCGGCCCCCAGCAGGAGCCCGAGCCCCTGGCTGTTGAACTCGGCGGCCGAGAGGAAGATCGCGGTCTCGACGCCTTCGCGGAACACCATGCCGAAGGCGAACAGCGCGAAGCGCGAACGTGGTCCTGGCACGCCCGCGCGCGGCGCGCTCGATCCCGCTCTCGATCTCGGACTTCATGCGCGGCGCGCGCCTTCCACATCCACGCCACCAGCGTCAGCACCAGCACGGCGCCGATCAGCTTGGCCGCGCCCTCGGCGATCTCCTGGTTGTAGTCGAGCCGGGTGAGCGCCGCCGCGATCGCGACCGAGACCGCGATCGCGATCGCCGCGCCCGCGTACAGCGCGCCGTTCAGCCGCTCGAGGCCGCGGCGCTTGAGGATCGCGAGCGCGATCGCGAGCACCATCGCCGCCTCGACGCCTTCGCGCAACGTGATCACCAGGGCTTCGAACATGGGTCAGGTCCTTCGCGAAAGGCGCTAGCCGCGCCCCCGGGGCTCGGGGCCCAGGGTCTGCTTCCACGCCTGGCAGATCCGCGGCGCGCAGAAGCCGAACGCCTGCTCGTTGAGCGCGTAGAGCTGGCTCTTGCCGTCGCGGCGCACGTGCACGATCTCGAGGTCCCGGAGGATGCGGAGCTGGTGGGAGGTGGCGGAGAGCGAGGCGCCGATCGCGAGCGCCAGGTCGCTCACGCACATCTCGGAGAGCGAGAGCGCGAGCACGAGCTTGCTGCGCGTCGGGTCGCCGAGCGCCGGAAGCGTTCGCGCCAGCCGCTCGACGCTGCGCGTGGTCGAGCAGGGCGCGGCGCGCGCGGCCACGAGCTCGGCGGACGGCGCGGGCGCGTGACGCGGGCGGGTCTCCGGGTTGCGCTTCTTGGCTTCGGGTCTCGGGGCTCACAGGGCTCATGGACGGTGGATCACTTGAGTAACCCTTCACGTGTTCGCGATCCTGCGCGATCCGCGGCCGTCGCGTCAAGCCGGGGACGACGGAAAGCGTTGACCCTGCGCGCGCCGACGTCTCATACTCGGCGCGTCGCGTGGCCGGGTTCTGGAGGCCCGATCGGATGACCACCGTTCCGCGGCCCGCGGTGGCCGCGCTCCTCTTCGTCTGCTTCACCACCGCCATCGCCGCTCCGGCGGGAATCGAACCGACACCGTGACGCCGACGCGCTCGCGCGCCACGCCGTGGCGATGCTGGATCGCGGCACCTTCGACGCCCGCCGCGTCGCGATCGGCGAGCTCGAGCAGGCCACCCTGCTCGCCCCCGAGGTCGCGTCCCACCAGCTCGCGCTCGGTCAGGCCTATTACGGGGCGGGTTTCTTCAAGAGCGCACGGGCGCGGTTCGAGCGCGCCGAGCTCCTCGACCCCGCGAGCGCCGAGGCGGCGTTCGGGCTCGGACAGGTCGCGCGGCGCGACTGGCTCAAGTACCTGACCTCGGCCTCGCTCGACCTCGCGATCGAGCGCTTCGACGCCGCCGCGGTCCGGCGTCCCGGGTTCGTCGATGCCCGGCTCTTGCAGGTCCCGCTGCTGATCGAGCGGGGCGACCTCCCGGCCGCCGCGTCGCGGCGCGGCAGGCGCACGCCGACGATCCCGCCCGCGCGGAGGCCACGCTGGCGGTCGCCTACACCGACTACCGGATGGGCCCGCATCGAGCGCGCGGACAGCGCCTTCCGCGCGGCGCTCCCGCGGCTGCAGCACGGCGTGCGCGAGCGCTTCGAGGACATCGGCCCGGTCGCCACCGAGCGCGACACGATGATCCTCCACAGCCTCCCGGCCGAGATCCAGCCGGACTTCCTGCGCCGGTTCTGGAAGAGCAACGATCCCGACCTCACCACCGCGTTGAACGAGGCGCAGCTCGAATACTGGGCGCGCGTCGCCCACGCCTACTTCCTGTTCTACGATCCGCGCCGTCGCGAGTGGGACGAGCGCGGCGAGGTCCACGTCCGCTACGGTCCGCCGCGCTCGCGCCAGTACAACCCGATCTGGCGCGTCGCTGCGCGACTTCTTCGGCATGCCGTCCAATCTACTGATCTGGGAGTATCCCGAGCTCGGCATGCGGGTGGCGCTCGAGGACCGGCTCCTGACCGAGAAGTACCTGCTGCCGATCTCCCGCGAGGTGGACATGGATCCGATCGCCGATCCCGAGCAGGTGGCGCGACACGATCAGTCGGTGGCGGTGAGCGGTGGCCGCGGCGTCTTCCCGAAGCTGCCTCCGGGCGTGCTCACGCTGCCCATGGTCGGTGTGCTCGCGCGCTTCGAGGGGCGAGCCGGGGCGGCGGATCCTCGCCCAGGTCGAGTGCCCCGGCGCGCCGGGCAGAGCGCCGCGACGCCGAGTGGGTCGTGCTCGACTCGACGCTGCGCGAGGTCGCGCGCGGATCGAGGTCGCTCGCCCTCGGCCTGCGATCCCACCGAATGGCAGTGTGGGCGACTCGCGACCGACCTGCCGGCCGGACGCTACCTCGTCGGCGTTTCGGTGAGCGACGGCGCCGGACGACGCGGCGTGTTCCGCGCCGAGACCGAGATCGAGCGGGCCAAGCCGGAGCGCCTCGCGCTGAGCGACGTCGTGGTGACCTGCGGGATGCCGCGGGTCGAGCAGCCGCTTCGCCTCGAGCCCAACCCGGCGGCGCTGGTCGCGGGATCGGGCGCTCACCGCGTACTTCGAGATCTACCATCTCGGCGCCGGCCAAGGTGGGGAATCGCGCTTCGAGATGACCTACACCGTCCGCTCGATGGAGAAGGACGAGCGCATCTGGTTCCAGCGCGTCCTCGAGCCGCGGCAGGCGCCGCCGCCGATCAGCGCGACTCGCGAGGAAACCCAGATCGGGCCGCGGCGGCGTCAGTTCGTGAACGTGCCGGTCGATGCGCTGCCGCCGGGGCGCTACCGGCTCGAGATCCGGGTGCGCGACCTCAATCGCGACGAGGAGGCGGTCGGGCGGACCGGAGTTCGTGAAGTCGGGCTTCGCGGTCGGAGGATGATGCGCCCGGTCGGCTCCGTGACCCCGTTCATCGTCTCGATCGTCCACCCGGGCCGTGCGCGCGGCGCGTGGCTCCCGCTCCTCGGCGGGATCGGTCTCCACCTGCTGCTCGGGCCGCACTCCTTCGCCGCCGCCGAGCCGCGCAGCGCGCGCGCCGACTCGCTGGCGCACCACGCGCGAGACGCTGCTCGAGCGCAACACCATCGACGCGCGCCGCCTCGCGATCCAGGAGCTGGAAGAGGCCGTGCGTCTGGCGCCCTCGAACGTCGAGCACACGCGCGTTCTCGCCAACGCCTACCTCAAGGCCGGGTTTCTCAAGAGCAGCAAGGGGATGTTTCAGCGTGTACGCGTGCTCGAGCCGAAGGACGCCGAGGCACACACCGGCCTGGGCGAGGTGGCGCGGCGCGACTGGATCAAGACGCTCGACCGCGCCTCGCTGATCGAGGCGATCCAGCAGTTCGACGCGGCGATCCGGTCGCGTCCGGATTACGCCCGCCCCTGGATCGGCGTCGCGCCGTTGCTCATCGAGCTGCCGGACTACGAGGCGGCGCTGCGGGCCGGCGAAGGCGCGTGCCGCGCCGCGCCCAACCAGCCCGAAGCCGTTGCTCGCGCGCGCGACCGCCCAGTACCACCTCGGCCGGCTGGACGGCGCGAACCAGCGACTTCCTCGCCGCGTTCGCCCGCCTGCCGCGGGTCGCGCGCGAGCGCTTCGAGGACATCAGCCCGGTCGCGACCGAGCAAGACACGATGATCCTTCATCACCTCCCGGCCGAGATCCAGCCGGACTTCCTGCGCCGGTTCTGGAAGAACAACGATCCCGACGTCGCGACCGAGCTGAACGAGGCGCAGCTCGCGTTCTGGGCGCGCGCGGCGCAGGCGTACCTTCTGTTCTTCGATCCGCACGCCGGGACGTGGGACGAGCGTGGCGAGATGTACGTGCGCTACGGCCGTCCCGCGAACATCCAGTACAACCCGGTGGGGATGGACCTGGTCCAGCCGTTGGGTCCGCTCGGATTGGTCAATCACCTGCCGCCGATGCCGTTCAACGCCCAGGTCTGGTACTACCCGGAGCTGGGCATGAGCGTCGTGCTGATCGACTACTCGCTGAGCGAGAGCTACCGGCTGCCGATCACCCGCGACTTCGATCCCGACCCGTTGCCCGACCCCGGGCTGATCGCGCGGCAGGGCGGCATCCTGCCGGTGAGCGGCGGCCGCGGCGTGTTCCCGCGACTGCCGCCGGGCGTCCGCCCGCTGCCGCTCGACGGCATGGTCGCGCGCTTCGAGGGTGACCGCCACGGCCGCCTGCTGGCGCAGCTCGAGGTCCCCGCCGCTCCCGGCGACAGCCTGTGGGGCGAGTGGGTCGTGCTCGACTCGACCCGTCGCGAGGTGGCGCGCGGCGGCGCGTGCTCGCGCCGTCGGCGTGCGAGGCCACCGAGCGCCAGGTCGGCGAGTTCGCCGCCGAGCTGCCGGCCGGCACGTACCTCGTCGGCATGACCGTGAGCGACGGCGCCGGACGTCGCGGCGTGTTCCGGGCCGAGACCAGCATCCCGGGAGTCGCGCCCGAGCGTCTCGGTCTGAGCGACGTGGTGGTGACGTGCGGAACGCCGCGCGTGGGCGAGCAGTCGGTGCGGATCGAGCCGAACCCCGCGGCGCGCGTCGAGGCCGGCTCGCTCACCGCCTACGTCGAGATCTACCACCTGAAGCTCGACGATCGCGGACAGTCGCGCTTCGAGATGGCGTACACGGTGAAGTCGGCGGAGAAGGACGAGCGCATCTGGGTGCGCCGGTTGTTCGCGCCGCGCCACGTCCCGCCGCCGATCTCCGCAACCCGCGAGGAGACGCAGTCCGGCTCGCTGCGGCGCCAGTTCGTGACCGTGCCGGTCGAGGAGCTGCCGTCGGGTCGCTACTGGCTCGAGATCCGGGTCGAGGACCTGAACCGCGACGAGGAAGTGATCTCGCGCGCCCTGTTCGTCCGCCCGTTCGGATGAGCCGGCGGAACTGATCTCTCCATGGAACTTAGGCCCCACCGACCGACCCGCCGGCGATCGAATCGCTCGGCGGTCGTGGTGGTCGCCTTGCTCGCGGTGACACTCACGGGTGCCGCGGCCCGGGCGGCTTCTGGCCGCGATCGCGCCGAGGCCGCCGCGTCGTACGAGCGCGCGATGGTGGCGCGGCGCGAGTGGCTGATGGTCCTTCGCGAAGGAAGGCTCGAGCAGGCGATCGCGGAGCTGACCACCGCCACCCGGCTCGACTCGGAGCGCGTCGACGCGTGGGTCGCCCTGGTGCCCTTGCTGCTCGAGCGACGCGACGTCGACGCCGCCGCGGCCGCGACAATAAGCGCCTACCGGATCGCGCCGCGCCGGCCGGAGACGGCGCTGCTGGTGGCGATGATCGCCTACCGGCGCGGCGACCTCGAGCTCGCCGAAGGCGCGTTCGCCTCGGCGCTCCCGCATCTTTCGGCCGGATGGCGCGCGCGGTTCGAGGACATCGCTCCGATCGCCGCGGCGGCCGATACCGACGGGCTCGCCGCGCTGCCATCGGAACGGCGCGCCGAGCGGATCCGCCGGTTCTGGATCGATCACGACCCCGATCCGGCCACCGCCGTGAACGAGGCTCGGATCGAATACTGGGCGCGGATCGCGCAGGCGTGCTTCCTCTACTACGACGCGGAGCGTGGGGAGTGGGACCAGCGCGCGGCGAGCTGTACGCGCGCTACGGTCCGCCCGGCCGGACGAGCTTCAATCCGCAGGGCGCCAAGCTCGAGCAGCTGTTCGTGAACCGGGGGATGGAGGGCGACGATCCCCGGGCCGAGGCCTGGCGCGCGCACAACTTGCCGCTCCCGTATCCGATGAACGTCCAGATCTGGGAATACCCCGGGCTCGGCATCTTCGTGCCGCTCGAGGATCAGTCCTTGACCGGGCACTACCGGCTGCCGCTCTCGCGTGACGTCGATCCCGATCCTCACCCCGATCCGGCCGTGGTGGAGAGCGGCGGCAACCTGATCGCGACCCCGCGGGCCGCGGCGTGTTCCACGCGCTGCCGCCCGGCGCGAGCCGGCTGCCGGTCCACGCCGCGGTCGCGCGCTTCGAGAGCGACCGTGGGCCGCGCGTGCTCGTGCTGCTCGAGTGCGATGCCCCGCCGGCGGACCGCTTCACGGCGAGCTGCGTGGTGCTCGATTCGTCGCGGCGCGAGGTCGACCGGGGAGCACGCGAGCTGTCGCCGTCGGCGTGCGAAGCCGGCGCGCGCCAGGTCGCGGACTTCGCCTCCTGACCTCGCGGGCGGCGACTATCGCCTCGCGGTGTCGGTGACCGACGACCATGGTCGCGTCGGGACCTTCCAGGCGCCGGTGCGGCTGTCGTCGCCGGCGGCGGGGCTCACGATGAGCGACGTCGTGATCACCTGCGGGGCGCCCGCGCCGGGAGCGACCGCAGCGTCGGGCGGCGTCCGGCTCGACCCCAATCCCACGGCACGGGTGGAGAAGGATCGCTCGCTCACCGCCTACTTCGAGGTTTATCGCCTCGCGCCCGACTCGTCGGGCACTCGCCACTTCGAGGTCGCCTACACCGTGCGCGCGATCGGGAAGGACTCGCGCTCGTGGCTGAAGCGTGCGCTCGCGTTCGGCCGCCGGCCGCCCGTGATCGATGCCCGGCGCGACGAGGGAGCAGGACCTGGGGACCCGGCGGCAATTCATCAACGTGCCGGTCCAGGACCTGCCCGCCGGGAACTATCGCCTCGAGGTGCGCGTGCGCGATCGGGTGGCGGACGTCGAGACGACCGGAAGCGCGATGTTCGTCAAGGCCGACTGATGCGGCGTACGGCGAGCCCGCGCGCCGAATCCGTCAGGCGCCCGTCCGCGTCGCCAGGTACTCGCGCCTCGAGCTCTCGCACATGCGGATCAGCGCGCGCCGCTCACGCCGCAGGCGCGCCACCTGCCGGCGATTCGCCGCCGCCAAGAAGACCAGCCGGATCCGCTCCCACTGTCGCTTCAACCACTGGGTGTAGGCGATCGCGAACACGCCGAGCCCAGCGGTGATCGCGAGCGCGATCGCGATCCGCGTCGCCGGCCAGCCGAGGCCGCGCCGCAGCCCGAACGCCAGCGCCGCGTAGAGCGCGGAAAGACGACCAGCGCCACGCCGATGCGGCTTGCCGCCACCTTGGTGGGGTCGCCGGTGCGGCGGGCCGCCATGGCGCTCGCCCGGTACGGCAGGTAGTGCACCACGCTGCCGATCAGCGCCGGCAGCAACCCCGCGAGTCCGAGCGCGACCATGCGGGTGCGCTCGACCACACGCTCGCCGGGAGGGAGCATCTCGCGCACCGTCTGGTCGCGAACATCCAGCGCGCGCAGTTGCCTCTGGTAGCGCGTCACCCGCGTCGAGGCGAACGCCACCCGCTTGGGGTCGACGCGGGCGAAGTGCTCGATGCACTCCGCCATCCCGCGCGCGCGGTCGAGGCGCGCTCGCGCCGGCATCGAGCGGCATCTCGTCGCCGTAGATCTCCTCGATCGCGTGCACCAGCGCGACCCGGTCCACCTCGAGGTTGAGGATCAGGCCTTCGAGGGCGCGCTGGATCTCGGCGGTCAGCGCCCGGACCGCCTCGCGCTCGTCGGCGATCGCCGGGGCGCCGAACGGCGCCAGATCGATCGGATCTCCGATCGACACGACCACGTCGGTCCAGAATCGCGTGCGGTCGGCGAAGTGGAGGCCGACCGGCAACAGCGTGAGGCGGCCGCTCTGCCCGGGACGCGCGTCCTGGCCGAGCGCGATGCGCGCCGCGCCGGTCCGGATCTCGACCAGACGGCGATCCTCGAGGCTCACTCCTCGGGGAAGATCAGCACCGCGCCACCGCCGTCGAGGAACTGGTGACAGGCGCGAAACGTGTCGTCGTTGCGTTCCGTCAGGCCGGGATCGTCCTGACGCCGGTAGATCGGCAGCGTCCCGCACAGGCGCAGGGCGAGCCCGCGAATCCAGGGCCGGAAGATCGGCGCCATCGCGAGGAAGTGCAGGCGGCGCGGAACCGCGAGGCCGAGCACGATGACGTCGGTGAACGAGGCTGGATGGTTCGACACCACGAGCACCGGGCCGTGACGCGGCACGCGATCGCGGTGGCGGACGTCGATCGAGCGGAAGTAGACACGGGCGGCGGCGCCGAACACCGCGCGCCCGGTCCAGTAGATCGGAATCCCGAGGCGGCCCACGTCCACCGCAGCAGCATACGACAGCCGGACCGCCGCCGGAGGCGCGGTGCGGGGCCCCGGATGATCCCGGAGCCCCGCGGGCGGAGCAAGGGGCCGCGCTGAGACGATATGGAACGACCGGCCCAGGTCGTAACGTCGAGCCGTCTCGCGAGAGAGGCCGACAGGTCTGGCGGGGACGCCGCCAGCGCGATCGCGGGTTGACGCCTCGCGGCGACAGAGCCGCATACGAGAGAGCCGGTCGTGAGCTCGAACGGTATCACTTGGGTGGGGCTGGACGCACACAAAGAGTCGATCGAAGTCGCAGCGCTGGTTCCGGGGCAGCCTGAGCCGGTGGAGTGGAGCGAGCACACCACGCCGGAAGCCATTCGGCGGCTTGGCCGCAAGCTGCAACGCATCGCCCCCGGCGAAGTCCGCTGCTGCTACGAAGCCGGGCCGACCGGGTATGGCCTGCAGCGCATGCTGGAAGCGGCGGGGGTGATCTGCGAAGTGGTGGCGCCATCGCTCACCCCGGTGAAGCCCGGCAGCCGGATCAAGACGGACCGGCGCGACGCACGCAAGCTCGCGGAGCTGCTGCGTGCTGACGTGTTGACTCAGGTGCATCCGCCCAACCCGGCCGATGAGGCACTGCGCGATCTCTGTCGATGCCGCGACGATGTCCGGGTTGATCTGCTACGCGCCCGACACCGGCTCAGCAAGTTCCTGTTGCGGCGTCACTGTATCTATCGGCAGACCAAGCACCACTGGGGCACGCGCCACTGGGCGTGGCTGCTCGAGTTTCGTTTCGAGGATCCGGTGAGCCAGGCCACCTTCGACAGCTACCTGCTCGCGGTTCAGCAGCTCGAGGAGCGGCAGCGCCAACTGGATCTCCAGTTGGAGCACTACGGGAACCAGGATCCCTACCGTGAGCCGGTGGGATGGTTGCGCTGCTTCAAGGGCATCGACACGGTGACCGCGGTGGCCTTGGTCGCCGAGCTCCACGACTTTCGTCGCTTTCGTTCGGCCCGCGAGCTCATGTCCTACGTCGGCCTGGTGCCGAGCGAACACTCGTCCGGCGGCCGCGAACGGCGGGGGCCATCACCAAGACCGGCAATCGTCACGTGCGAAGACTACTGGTCGAGGCCGCCTGGCACCATCGCCATCGGCCGATGATCAGTGCACCACTGCGCAAACGACGAGAGGGACAGCCAGCGCGGGTGCTGGCGATCGCGGATCGAGCTCAGGAACGCTTGTGCGCCCGCTTCTATCGCATGACGCACCGTGGGGTGATCCAGCCCAAGACCGTCGTGGCGGTGGCGCGCGAGCTCACCGCCTACCTATGGGCCGTAATGCATCCCGCCGCCACCGCCACTCGTCAACGCACGAACTGATCGATCGGAGTTCATGAGGCAACGGATGAAGGTCGGCACGATCCGGAAGACACGCGACTGCGGTATGCGATACGGAGGACACTTCTCCCGAACTCGCGTTGCTAGAGAGCGGACCTTCCCGACGGATCACAGTCATGCGGCTCGGCCCGGGACGCCGGAGCAACCCGCGAATATCAGCGTGACTCGTCGTCGAAGCGCCCGACCTTCTCCGTTGTCTCTTCGTTCGGCACCAACAACCCTCAAAACGGCGGCCACCCCGAAGGGTGGCCGCCGAGAGAACAACAGTGCCTTGACCTAGGGTCGTTCCATATCACCTCAGCGTCACGATCCGCTGCGTCAGCCGCCGGCCGGCGGTCTCGAGCCGCGCGAAGTAGATGCCGCCGCGCGCCGGAGCGCCGCTCGCGTCGGCGCCGTCCCAGTGCGCGTCGTAGCGGCCGGTGCGACGCTCGCCGTCGAACAGCGTGCGCACCATGCGGCCCGCGACGTCGTAGACGCGGAGCGACACGCGTCCGGCCTCGGCGGGCGCGATCGCGTACGAGAGCGATGCCGGGCCGCGCGTCGGGCTCGGCCGCGGCGCGCCGAGCACGGTCACCCCGGCACGTCCGCGCCGACCGACACGGTGTTGCAGGCGGCGGTGGCGTCGCAGACCACCTGCGTGCCCGCGAGATCGGACTCGAGCACCAACTCGAGCGTCCGCAGCTCGCGGTGGCCGCCGTCAGCCAGGATCTCGAGCTCGAGCGACGCCGCGGTCATGCACGGCGCGTCGTTCGACACCTGGATCTGGAACGGCTGCGCCGCTGCCTCGTGGTGCGCCCGGGCGAGATCGGGGAAGCCGACCTCGTCGGTGCGGATCGCGACGTAGGGCGAGAGGCTGCGCAGGTGCGCGCGCACGTTCCACGCGTCCGAGCTGCCCTGGTTCTCGAGCACGACGCCGAGGTTCAGGTACTCGCCGGCGTCGGGACGTCCGTCGCCGTCGCAGCCCTGCAGCTCGGAGAGTGCGAAGCTCTGGATCGCGAGCACCGGCGGATCGCACGCCAGGTCGATCGAGCGCACGACGCTGTTGCCGTCGACGTTGCCCTGGCTGTCGCGCGCCCGCACGACGAAGTTCCAGGTGCCGTAGGCGAGGCCGGGGATGCGGATGCGCAGCGCCTGGGTCGAGGCGATCGGCTCGCCGAGCGGCACCGGCAGCGTCGGTGAGGCATAGACCAGGTAACGGATCGGCCCGCTCGCGTCGGTGGCCGCCGCCCACTTGAGGTCGAGCGCGTCGCACGACGGCAATCCGGGGTTCAGCGCCTCGACCAGGCCGGCGAACACGGGCGGGTCGTGGTCGGCGTTGGCGCAGCTCGCGAGCTGCTCGCAGGCCTCCCGCAGCACCTGGGCGCCGGTGAGCGACAGGTCGTCGATGTTGACGCCCGCGAACGGCGTCACTCCGGTCGAGGCGAGATCGGTCGCCAGCCGGAAGCGCACCCGCACCGTCTGTCCCGCCCACGCCGCGAGGCTCGAGCGTGACCTGCTCGAACTGCGGGAAGCCGTCGTTGAGCCCGTTCCAGCACCGCCGGCCCGAGATGGTGGACTGCGGGTTCACCATCACCGTGTCGTCGTAGCCGGTGTTGGTGAGATCGCCGACGTCCTGCCAGGTCGTGCCGCCGTCGGTCGTGAGCTCGAGCACGTAGCCGTCCCAGTTGTCCTCGGTGTCGTAGCGATGCCAGTACGACAGCACGCTCGAGGACGACGGGAATGAACGCCGGGGCTCGAGCGGCACGTCCTTGCCGGTCGGCGGCGCCGAGGCGAACCACGACGTGCCGGGAGCGCACCGACGGTGTGGTTGCCGTCTCGTGCTGCGCGACCAGTCGTCCTCGTAGACGTAGGCGTAGTGATGCCAGCCGTTGTCGCTCCCGGACTCGACGTCGTCCATGAACGGATCGAGCGGGACGAAGGTCGAGTCGACGCGCACCCGGAGCAGGAGCTCGCGCGACGCCGCGTAGCCGCCGTCGGCGTGAGGTCGAGGCGGAGCCGCGCCTGAGCGCCGCACGGCGCCCCGGCCGGAACGCCGACGCGGAACGGCACGATGCTCTCGCCGTAATGGCCGCGATCGAGGTTCGGGAATGTCGCACCAGGCGTGATCACGGTGAGGTACGCGGGCGTCAGGCTCGTCAGCGTGCCGTGCACGTGGGAGGCCGGCGCGCCGCTCGGCAGGTTGCGCAGCGTGACCGCGAGGTCGACGACCTCGCCCGGATCGGGATAGCCGTCGAGGTCGCAGCCGCCCTGACCGCGAAGCGATCGACCGAGAGCGCCGGCAACGGCGTGCAGGCGAGGCCCACCGAGACGTTGGCGGTCATCTTCTCGCCGCTCGCGCTGATCCCCGTGACCCGCACGCCGGTGAACGATCCGTCGTGGCGCGCGAGGAGGGTCCGGTGAGATCGGTCAGGCTGTCGTTGCCGGCGGCGCTGAAGAAGTCCTCGCTCTCGCCGAACCAGGGCCCCATCAACGGTGCAGCCGCGGTCTGCATCTCCCACTGGTTGTCGGCCTCGACCACGCCCACCTGGTAGTGGCCGCTCAGGCACGGATTGCCGCCGGGGCAAGGCTCGTCGTTCTGGGTGAGCACGCCGTCGTCGACGTGGGTGATGAGGAAGCCGTTGCCGAGCAGGTACTGGTCCCACTTCTTCTGCTGGCGGCTCTCGACCAGGAAGTGCTCCTTGCCGGAGTAGTCGCCGCCGCGCCACAGCTTGAGCGCCTCGGGCGCGTCGCCCTGGAAGTAGAGCGTCGCCGGCTCGTCGCAGGTGACCTCGCGCGGCGTGATCCAGCCGAGCTGCTCCTTGGACCATGCGCACATGTTCACCGAGTACGCCGGATGGTCGTAGTCGCCGCCGTACGAGCCCGCCGCCATCAGGCAGTAGAGCCCCATCCCGCCGCTCGACACGAGCCCGAGCCCCTGCGCATCGACCGCGGTGCGGTCGTAGAGATCGGGCAGGCCGAGCGCGTGACCGAACTCGTGCGCGAACACGCCGGTCTCGATGCGACGCGCGCCGCCGCACGCCACCGCCGGCATGATCACGTAGTCGTCGACCTTGAGCGGCTGGCCGTTGGCACCGAGATCGTCGGTGACGAACGGCTTGCCCGTTCTCCGGCCAGCCCGAGTAGTGGAAGGAGTGCGACCAGATGTCGCTGCCGCCGCACTCGCCGCCCTCGTTCGGGTGCACGAACATGACCAGGTCGACGTAGCCGTCGTCGTCGCCCGAGTTGGGCACGCCGTCGGGACCGTCGTTGTCGTAGGGACGGAAGTCGATGGTGCCGTCGGCGGCCTGCAGGGTGTGGCGGATGAAGGCGCCGGTCTCGCCGGTGGTGCGGTCGAGGCCGAGGCCGTTGTCGTCGCTGTAGTAGAACGCGCCGGGCTGAGGCACCGGAACCAGCCGAACACGCCGCCCTGGAGGTCGAAGGTGCCGTACGACATGTCGCGGTACTTCTCACGCATCGAGCCGGGATCGCCGAACGGGTTGTTCTGCGAGTAGGTGAGGCTGAACAGCTCGTCGTTGAGGTCGGAGGCCGGCCAGTCCGGCGTCCCCTTGTCGGCGTAGATCCCGCACAGCACCGGGCAGAAGCGGGTGACCGCCGTGCTCTGCGCCGCCTTCTTGTCCGGCCATGCCCTCCGACATGCCGGCGCGCATCAGCCGCGAGCGCTCGCCGGCCCGCGCGAGCCGCTGGCGCGGCGATCACGTCCTTGAAGCCCTTCCGCGGATAGAGCAGCGAGGGATCGCGCCGCAGCGCCTCGCGCACGTTCGCGGGCAACCCGCGCGTGTTGCCGCGGGCGGGAGGCATGAGGGCGTGGGCGGGGTAGGCGAGCAAGGCGAGGAACACGAGGCACGCGGCGCCGGCGCCCCAACGTCGAATGGGGTGATCAGCGCCCGGACGCGGTGCCGGGGACGATGCGCCCGACCGGAGCTGCGGGTGGTAGCGCGAACATTTGGGCCACGTTCCTTTCCACGAGTGGACGGTACGCACGAGGGATGTGCGTGCCGGGAACGTTGCCGTGTGGCTATTGACTGGGAGTTGACTGGAGGCGGCGCCCAGAGGCCTGAAGCCGGCGGCCGTGAGGAGCCGGGTGGCTAAGGCGCGGCGGCCGAGCGGGTTCTGGAGGCGTCGCCGATCGACCTGCGATCAAACCGTTCTAGCTGCTCCACTCCGCGTGGAACCCGCGGACGTCGACGTGCATGAACGGGCCGTGACCGGTCGCGGGGCCGTAGTGCCGACGCCGCCGACCAGCTTCTCGTGCTCGGGCTCGCGCCTCGACGCCGCGCACGATGCCGGCCAGCACGCGGGCGTCGGCGATGGTGTGGCGGCCGTCGTGGTTCAGGTCGTCCATGACCCCGTCATGGTCCTCGTCCACGAACACGTCCGGCGGCGTCGCCGTACTCGTGACGGCTGAAGGTCGTCACGTTGCCGATCGCGGCGTTGTAGTTGGGCGTGCGGTAGGCGCTCGCGATCGAGAACGTGGGCGCCTCGATCCCGCGGTCGTTCACCGCGGCGAGCAGCTCCTCGAGCTTGGCGAGCAGCGGCTGCCGCAGCACCAGGTACTGGGGATAGGACCCGGACTGCCTGCAGAGGAACTGCCGGAGCTTGAAGTGAGGCGAAACCTGAGCGTCGAGCACCGACTCCGTCACCGGGATGAAGCCGCGTGGACGCTGATAGGCCTCCTCGTGGCCGCGGCGCGGGAGCGGATAGGCGCCGATCCGGTACCCGTTCAGCGTTCCCGGCGCATCGCGTCGTACGGGACCATGACGAAGACGTTGAGCGTCACGGTGTCGCCGTCGTACGGGTCGGTCACGCGGATCGGATGGAGCCCCGGCTGCGCGGGCGCGGTCCACGTCCAGCGGTTCGGGCCGTCGGGGCTCACGGTTCCCGACGCGGCCTCGAGCCGGTAGGCGTCAGCTCGCGGAGGCGGAGTCGATCTCGGGAGCCGGGCGCGTCACCGTGATCGGCACGCGCTCGCCCGGCAAGGCGAACATCGCCATCACCGGAGCGTCGGTGGTGAGATCGCCGAAGCCGACCTCGAAGTCCGCCTGCGCGGACTCGACGGCCGAGACCTCGACCGAGTCGACCACCGGAACGGCGGGCATTGCGACCGACGACGCGGGAGCGAAGGAGGAGAGCAGGGCAACCAGGAGAGTCCAAATCATGGACGTCTTCAGATGCCGTTGCCCCTCGCGGGACGCGAGCCTGATGTCAAGAATCGGGGCTATTTTCGCGGCTCGGATCGTGGTCGAGGAGCGTCGAGGGGACGCCGTGTTCCCAACGCGTCATGTCGCGGCCCGACGTCAGGACTTGATCCGCCCGTGCGGCGCCTCCGCGCGGAGAGCGTCCATTGCCGCGAGCAGCGGAGGATCGAGGTGGTAGATGTCCTCGGCGTAGCGCACCTCGCCCGAGGCGCCGACGCTCGCCGTCCAGTAGACGATCAGGATCGGCAGCGGATGGTCGAGCCCCACGTTGAGCGTGGAGTCGCTCGCGATCGTCCGCTCGATCTTCACCCGATCCCACGAGTCCTGGCCCTGCAGCAGCAGCTCGGCCAGCCTCGATCGGGTTCTCGAGGCGGATGCAGCCGTGGCTGAAGGTACGGCGGTCGGCCTCGAACAGGTGGCGGCTGGGGGTGTCGTGCAGGTAGATCGAGTACTTGTTCGGGAACAGGAACTTGACCTTGCCGAGCGCGTTGTCGTCGCCGGCGGGCTGGCGGATCGTGTACGGGAACTCGGCCGGATCGGCCGAGCCCCAGTCGATCGAACCGGGGTCCACGACGTGGTTCTCGCGGTCGGTGATCACGAGACCCTTCTCGTCGATGACGTTCTTGCCCGATCGCATGTCCTCCATGATCTCCTTCTCGATGATGGTGGGCGGCACGGTCCAGTCGGGATTGAACACGACGGTGCGGATCTTGGCGCGGAACGTCGGCGTCTGCATCGCCTCCTCGCCGATCTGGGTGCGCGACTCCACACGTTCTTGTCGCCGCGGATCAGGTAGGCCTTGAACGCCGGCAGATTGACCAGCATGAAGTCCGGATCGAGCCTGCCGAGCACCCAGCGCGCGCGCTCGAGGTTGACGCGCAGCTGGCCGATCCGCGCGCCGACGCTCACGTTCATCGCCTCGACCGTCGCGCCGTCGACCACGCCGGTGGGATCGAGGCGATGGCGCGGCCTGGAAGGTCTCGACCGCTTTCGCGAGCTTGCCGTCGTAGCGCGTCGAATCGCGCGGGACGCCGCCTTCCAGGTCGCCGCCGGCGATCAGGCGCCGCCGCACCTGAGCCACGCGCCGGTCGACTGCGCGCCCGGTTTGAGCGGCTTGCCGGCCGCCGCCACCGCCGGCCAGCCGCCGTTCGCGTGGATGCCGCGCAGCCGCGCGAGCTCGGCAACGAGACCGCGGTAGATGAAGTGAGTGGGTCGCTGCGCCTCGATCGACGAGCGCACCGAGCCCGATTTCGCGATCACCGCGAGCGTGCTGTCGAGCGGTGGCGCATCGTCGCGCGGGTCGGCGGTCCATTCGGGATTCACCCGCGAGGGTCGGACGCGCCCGTAGTGGACGTGATCGGCGATGCCGGCGACGGCGTCGGACAGCAGGACGTCGAGCGTGGCCTCGCTCGCGGCGGTGCGCTCCGAACGCCGCTTCTCGAGCAGCGACTCGATGGCCTGGAGGTGGTAGTCGGCGGGATCGAGGCCGTCGGCCTCGGTGCCGCGGATCACCGTGACGATCTCGGGCGCGTGGCCGAGCCATGCCGGTCGCGAGCGTCGACCTTTGTAGAAACGCGAGACGGCCGCGGGCTCGACGAGCCGCTCCCCGCCGACGCGCGACGCGCTGCGCAGCTTGGCGATGGGTCGGGCGATCTCATCGCTGCTCGGGCCACCGATGCAACCCGTGAGGACCGCACCGAGGGACAGCACGAGGACGGTGGCGGTGGCTCTCGCTCCACCTATCGGGGCCGACTGCGATGCGCTGGGTCCAGGCATGCGTGACGGTGAGCCTAGCAAAGACGTTGCCGTCGCGCTCGTGGGGATCCCGGAAGCCCGGACACGCGGGGTCGCATTCCGGCGAAATTCCGGCGAGCGTGACGCCGGCGCAACCCCCAAGCCCCGGATCGCGTAACACCCCTGCTCGGTCGATTCGAATCGGTGGCCAACCTTGGAGCCCCACTGAGGCGGACGGCGCGGCCGCCTCACGCGACCGGCGTTCTCACCTCCGCCAGCACCTTCATCATCTCGCGGTGAAGCCCCGGGTTCGCGGCGAGGATCTGCGCCGCCCTCGATGCGGAACGGCTCGCCGGCGTAGTCGGTGACGAGGCCGCCGGCCTCGAGCACCATCAGCGCGCCAGCGGCCATGTCCCAGGGCGAGAGATGGATCTCCCAGAACCCGTCGAAGCGCCCGAGTGCGGTGTAGCAGGCGTTGAGCGCCGCCGAGCCGTCGCGACGGATGCCCTGCGCGCGGGTCAGGAACGCGTGGAACGCCGGCAGGCTCCGCTCGGGATGCTCGCGCACGTCGTAGGGGAAGCCGGTGACGAGCAGCGCGTCCTCGACGCGCCTCGATGTCGGAGACCCGGATCGAGACACCGTTCAAGGTGGCGCCGTCGCCGCGCGCGGTCGCGAACATCTCCTCGCGCACCGGATCGAACACGGCGCCCGCGGCGAGCCGGCCGCCGACCTCCACCGCGATCGAGACGCAGAAGAACGGATAGTTGTGGGCGAAGTTGGTGGTGCCGTCGAGCGGGTCGACGATCCAGCGTGCCGGGCTGCCGGCGCGATCGTGCGCGCCCGACTCCTCGGCCAGGACCGCGTGGTCGGGGAAGCGCTGGCCGATGCGCTCGAGCAGCAGACGCTCGGAGCGCCGGTCGTACTCGGTGACGAGATCGATCCGACCCTTGCGCTCCGGCACGTGCGCGCGGCCATAGCCCCCTCGCGCAGCACGGCGCCGGCCTCGCGGGCGAGCTCGATCGCGGCGTCGCGCAATCGGCGCGGGTCGAGGCTCACGGGAGCGGCCGCGCCTGGCTGTGGAGGCAGAAGCGCGAGTAGGGACAGTACCCGCAGCTCCGCGGGTCGGGACGCGGCGGGAACTGGGCGGCGCGGATGCCCGCGGCGGCGACGTCGATCCGCTCGATCGCGCGGTCGAGGTGCTTGGGCTCGACGGTCGCGGCGCCGACGATGCCCGAGCCGACGTAGCGCAGCTCGACCCGCGCCGGCGTGACGCCGTACATCTCGCGATAGGCGAGCGCATAGAGCCCGAGCTGCTCGTCCTTCAGGCTCCGCGCGGCGCGCTCGCGCGCCTGCTCCGGATCCTCGACCTCGGCGGTCTTGTAATCGACGAGCACGATGCCGTCCGCATCCTCGTCGATACGGTCCCAGCGACCGACGACGACGTTCTCGCCGAGCTTGAACTTGAAGTCGCGCTCGATCGCGAGCGGGACTCGCGAGCTTGCCAACTCGCGCGCGACGAACCGGCGCAGCGCCTCGCGGCCCTCCTCGAGCCGACGCTCCTCGTGCTCGCGCGAGTAGAAGCCCTCGTTCGACCACGCCTGCTCGAACACGCCGATCACGTCGGCGGCCGAGATCGGCAGGCCCTTCATCCGGTGCTGGTGGAACACGCGGATCGCGTGGTGCACCGCGATCCCGTACATCGCCGCCGGGTTGGTCTCGATCGGCACCTGGGCCACGTGCGCGTAGCGGTACTTGAGCGGACAGGTCAGGTAGTCGTCGACCTGGTGGTGCGAGATCTCGCAGCGGCTGGTCGTCGGGAATCGGCGCGACCTCGGCGGCCCTGGGCTCGGCCGCGGGCGCGAAGCGCGCGATCGATTCCAGCGCGGTCGGACCCTTTCCGCGCTTGGGCGGGCTCGGCAGGTCGAGCGCCTCGATCACGAAGCGGCTCGGCTTGTGTGCGCGGGCGCCGCCGTAGTCCGCGGCATGGCAGAGCACGAGCCGGTCGCGCGCCCGGGTCATCGCGACGTAGAACAGCCGGCGCTCCTCGCGCAGGTGGTCGAGGGCATCGTCGACCGCGCCGTTCCGCAGCTCCGGCGGGAACGGCAGCGCGTCGCCGCGTCGCTGGCTCGGGAAGCGACCCTCGACGAGCTGCACCAGGTAGACGACGCCGAACTCGAGCCCCTTGGCGTTGTGCGCGCGGTGAGCAGGCTCACCGCGTTGGGCTCGAGTGTCGACCACCGCCGGCGCGGGGTCGTCGCCCATCCGGATCAGGAGATCCAGGTGCTGGATGAACGCCGGCACGCGGTCCTCCTTGAGCAGCGGGCCGATGCGCGCGACGATGCCGAACAGCTTGTTCAGGTTCTGCACCTGCTCGATCGCCTCGGGCCCCTCGTCGGCGGCGAGCCGGCCGAGCAGGCCGCTCTCGGTGACGAACTCGTAGAGCACGCTCGGTGGTCGGGCGCCGCACCGCGCTCGCGGCCAGCCGCCGGTGGAGATCGACGAACCGCGCCACCGCCTCGCGCGTGGCCTCGCTCACCTCGCCGGAACGCGCCGCGGCCTCGGCGAGGACGAGCAGCGGCCGATGGGTGCGTCGCGCGCGCTCGCCGAGCCGGGCGAGATCGACCGGATCGGCGCCGAAGATCGGATCGCCGAGGATCATGTAGAGCGGCCCGCCCTCGTCGGGGGCGGCGATCGCGCGCAGCACGTTCAGGCAGAGCTGGATCTCGGAACGCGAGTAGAGCCTCGCGCATGCCGACGCGGCGGAAGCGGCACGCCGCGCGCGCTCAGCGCCAGCGCCACCGGGTCGAGGCTCGAGTGCGCGCGCGCAGCACGGCGACGTCGCGCGGCTCCCGCGCGCCGGTGGCGATCGCCTCGGCGATGTCCGCGGCGACGGTCTCGGCCTCGTCGCTCGCGGTCTCGAAGACGCGATGCTCGACCTCGCCCGCGATGCCACGCACCGGCGAGCAGCCGCTTGTCGTAGCCGAGCGTGGCCTCGAGCCGTGCCGGGATCGTTCATGCGGATCAGCCGGTGCGGCGTCGTCGAGGACGCGTCTGCCCCGAGCGGTAGTTGCGCGTCAGCAGGAGCACGCGCGCGCCGGGGAAGGCGTCGATGAAGCCGAGCAGGTTCTCGACCTTGGCGCCGCGGAACCGGTAGATGCTCTGGTCGTCGTCGCCGACGACGGTGAGGTTGCGGCGCTTGCCCGCGAGCAGCCGCACCAGCTCGAACTGCGACGTGGTTCGTGTCCTGGAACTCGTCGACCAGCACGTAGCGGTAGCTGGTCCGCGTACTCGCGGCGCAGGTAGGCGCGCTCGCGCAGCAGCCGGAGCGCGAGCCCGATCTGCGCGCCGAAGTCGACGCGGCCGTGCGCCAGCATCAGCCTCTGGTAACGCGCGCGTAGGCGCCCGCCTTCTCGAGCTCCGGACGCGGCCCGATCGGAGCGCTCGGGATCGTCGCCCGCCGCGGCGCGCGAGCCGCTCGGCGAACTCCCGATACTGCTCGGGCGAGACGTCCTCGTCGCGCGCGCGATCGAACAGCGCCGACCAGCGCCATCAGGTGCGTGTCGGGACGCCCGAGCGGGAGGTAGCGGTGGAGTCCCAGCTCGAACAGCCGCTCGCGCAGGAACACGAGCATCTCGGCCGGACTCATCGACCCGGAGCTGCGTGGTGAGTCCGAGCTCGATCGCGTGCTCGCGCACGATGCGATCGCAGAAGGCGTGAAAGGTCGAGATCGTGGCGCCGACGTAGCCGTAGGGACGAGCACGTCGACCCGCGATTCCATCTCGGCCGCGGCCTTGTCGGTGAAGGTGAGGGCGAGGATCTCCTCGGGGCGGGCGCGCTTCTCGGCGATCAGCCAGGCGATGCGGCGGGTGATGACCTGGGTCTTGCCGGTGCCGGCGCCGGCGACGATCAGCACCGGCCCTTCGCCGTGGGTGACCGCCTGGCGCTGCTCGTCGTTGAGCCCTTCGAGGATCGGCGTCGAGGCCGCGGACACAGCGATCGGACCCGACACGACACTCATGACCCGGAACCTACCGCCGGCATCGCTCCACGGTCAACGCACGGGACCCGGAAACCGGCGCGCGCGCGTCCATGCCGACGTGGAACCACGGGTCGGTGCTCTTCGTCGCGCACGGGAACCGGGCCGTCGCGCGCGCCGGCGGCCGGGAGTCGCTCGTGCTCGGCGGCGGTGAGCCACACCGCCGCCGCCGCCGCACCGTCCAGGCCATTCGAAGTCCGGCGTGTCCGAGAACACGATCGCGTCCGGGCGTGGGCGGCGTCGCGAGCGCGCCGCATCAGACGGCGCTCGACCCGAGCCGGGAGCGCAGCGTTCCGCCGTGCGCTGGGCGACCGCTCAACGCGATCACGCTCGCGGCACGATCAGCGCGATCGCGAGTGCGACCCACCACCACTCCGGGACTCGCCTGCGGGCGCCAGCGCACGGCGAGCGCGGCGCGCGCCGATCGCGCCGCGGCGAGGCACCACAGCGGCAGGAACGGCACCATGTAGCGCGACGCCGGAACGGTGAGCGTCATCACCGCCAGGGGCACGAGCGCGAGCATCGATGCCCGACCACGTCCGCGCGCGCGACGGCGAGGCCGCGAGAGCATCGCCCGCGGCGCCGATCGCGGCCAGCCACCCGACCGCGAGCCCCGGGGTCGCAGCATCCAGCGCGCGGCGTGGGAACGGTCCCCACCCCACTTCGCCGCAAGCCGGGCAGCGCGCGTTGCGGCGCCGACGGCCAGCTCGCCGGCAGCGCGCAGGTCGCGCAGCGGGACATCTCGGGCGCCTCTCCCGGTCGGTAGCCGATCACGAGGTAGGACGACAGGTTGAAGAACGGCGATCCCGAGGCGCGCAGGTTGTGCCACCACCACGGCGCCGCCACGAGCGGCTGACCGCCGACGAACCACCCGCGCCGCTCGCGGGGGGCAAGCCCAAGCGCCGAGCGGCAGCGCGATCAGCAGCTCGGGCCGGGTGAGGGTCGCCAGGCGCGAGCAGGAGCCCGCCGGCGAGCGCGCGCGCGGTCGCGGCCGCGCCAGGCGTCGATCGCGAGCCTCAAGAGCAGCGCGCCGAGCAAGGGCGAGACGTCGTGGTGCACGGCGTCGAGGTGAGCGGCGAGGCGTGAACAGCGCGGCGGCGGCGGCGCTGATCCGGCCGCCGTGCCGCTCGCCGAGGCGGTAGATCACCCACGCGGTGACCGTGGCGAACAGCGCGGCGAGCAACGCCATGCGATCGAAGGCCGCGTCGCCGCCGATCCGGATCCACGCCGCGGTGATCAGCGGCATCAGCGGTCCATGGATCGTGGATCGGAACCGTGATGGACGAGTCGCGCAGCGACCAGAGCGGGGATGGATCACCGAGGTGCGGAAGCCGTGGTGCCGGCGAGCAGGTGGCGCGCCGCGACGCCGTACTCCCACGTGTCGTCGAGCGGATCGGGCACGCCGGCGCCGAAGAGGCCGAGATCGACGAGCCAGAACGCGGCGGTCGCGATCGGCACGACCACGAGCACGGCTCGTGAACCGCCTGAAGGAGGCGTCGCCACGGCCGTGCACCCAGTGGCCGGTAACGGTCGTGTCGAACGGCGGCATCTCGCACGCGGAGTTCTTGCCGCTACGGGACCGGATCTCACACTGCGTCGCCCAATGATCACCCCCACTCTCGCGCGCGACGGCGCGCGCGTGCCGCGCTTCGCTCGCGCCGCGCGCGCGGTGGTCCGTGCGCTCGCCGTCACGGCGCTCGCGGTGGCGCTCCTGGCCGGATGCGCCCGGCGGAACCGCCGGCGCCGCGGGCCTGCGCGTGGGTGGTGGGCGCCGAGGAGCCGGCGTTCGATCCCGACGGCCCACCGCAGTCGATCCGCTGGGCGCTCGAGCATTACCTGACCCGCGGCCTGGTCGAGGAGGACTCGTCGGGTCGGATCGATCGCCCGCGGCGGCGCGAAGCCTCGAGCTCGCGCCGGACAGCCCTCGTACACTTTCACCTCCGGCCGGGCCTGCGATTCACGGACGGCGCGGCCGCGCGACGAGCGCCTCGTTTCGCCTCGCGCTCGAGGCCGGGCTCGAGACGGTCCGACCATGCCACCCGGGCGTGGCTGCTGCGGGCGGTGCGCGGCGTCGACCGCGTCCGCGCGGGAAAGCCACTGCCCCCGCTCGGGATCGAGACGCCGGACGACACCACGCTGATCGTCCGGCTCATCGCCCCGATCCGCTGCTGCCCGCCAAGCTCGCGCTCCCGGGCGTGAGCGCTCCGTGGTCCGCGCGCGCGGCGCGATCTCGTGGGCGGTCGTGGCCGGGCTCGGTCCTTACCGGGTCGCGAGGCGCCGACTCGACGCGACGGCTGAGGCTCGTGCGGGCCGATTCCCAGTTGCCCTGGTCGCGCGCGCTGCCCATCGAGGCCGACACGATCCTGGTGCGCTTCACGCCCGGGGCGGCGCGGGTCCGCAACCTGCTGCGCGCGAGTGCGGCCGACCTGGTGTGGCCGCTGCCGCCGGGACTGCTCTCGGAGTCGCTGCCGCCGGGCTACCTCGGCCAGACCCAGGATGCTCGGCCGACCCGCCGGCTCCTGCTCGTCATGCGCACCGATCTGCCGCCGACCACCCGGCTCGGGACGCGTCACGCGCTCGCGCACGGGCTCAACCGCGGCGAGCTGATCGGCGAGCTCGGCTTCGCGGGCCGCGAGCTGAACGACTGGCTGCCCGGAGGCGGGCCCTACGAGTTCCCCGCCCTGGACGGGGCGAGGTGCGCCAGTGGATGGCGGAGGCGAAGCTCGGGCGCTCGTTCCACGTCACGATGAGCTACGACGCCGACGGCGTGGCGGCCGGGATCGCTCGGACGCTCAGGGTCAGTGGTCGCGGCTCGCCTATCTACGTGGGAGCTCGCGCCCCTGAAGGCGCCGCCCTGTCGCACGAGCTGCTGCAGGGCCGGTCTCACCTCGCCCTGGTCGACGCCCGCAGGCCCTGGTCGACGACCCCTCGGCGGCGACGTCGCGATCCTGACGCTCACCGATCCGCGGCCCGGCGGTCGGGGCGTTCCGGACGGGATGGCGGACGCGCGAGCTGGATCCCTGGGCCGAAGACCCTCCCCGGCACGACCCGGTCGACCCACAGTGGGCCCAGCGGAAGCTCGCGGACGAAATGGTCGTGCTGCCGCTCGCCGGCCTGCCCTGGACCTGGGTCGAGCGGCAGGATCAGCGGTCGGGCTTCCATCCGCGCTTCGGGCCGAGATGCGCGCCGGCCGCGGCTCGAGGGGCGTCCCGGCATCGCTGAAAAACATCCGCGATCGGGGGCTATCCGGGCGGCAAAGGCAACGGAAGCAAATTCATTGACCACGGTGGGCGGCCTTCTCTATCGTTGTGGGGTCATACTCCCCAGCCCGCGGGATTCCCCGGCCTGGTTCCACCAACCACGTCCCGCCCCTCTCCGTTTCTCACCTCAGGGATCGCGGACCTGTCTGCGCCCCAGGATACGCTCCTGGAAAGGATCAACATGAACGCACGCCCGGTGCTCCTCCTCGCCGCGCTCGCCTCGCTTGCCGTGACCGCGCGCCGGCCTGGGCCGAGACCAAGATCGAACGCGAGTTCCAATTCGACTCGAGCGGTTCTCGGTATCGACCCAGGACGGCCAGACGCTGGTGGGCTATCCGGATCGACGCGCGAGTTCGGCGCCGGCCGACCCGACTCTGCCCCGGGTCTCGGAGCGGGTGGAGATCCCGATCGGATTCAAGGTGGTGGGTGTGGAGGTGGTCTCGCTGAGCACCGCGCCGCTGGTCGCGAAGACGATGATCCCGTCGGCGGTGGTGCCCAAGCCCGGGCTCGGGCCGATCGACCGCACCACGATGAACCCCGAGTTCTACGGTCGCGCCGGCTTCCAGCCCCAGCGCATGGCCGACCTCGGTTACGAGGGGTTCGAGCGCGGCGCCAACGTGGCGCTCCTCAAGGTCTCTCCGGTGCGGTGGGACGCCACGACCGGGCGGCTCGAGCGCGTCGGACGCGTCACGGTACGGCTGAGAGCTGGTGCCCGACGCCGCCCGCCCGGTGCTCCGCAGCGCATCGTGCCCGAGTGGGACACTCGCGCGGGCTTCGCAACGGCGTCACCGGTCAGTCGGTGAAGTCGCCGCCGAGCCGGCTGCCGCAGCCTTTCGCGGCCACGCAGATCCCTCGATCCTCCGGCAGCCCGGTCAGTACGTGATCATCACCGACGACGACGCATGGCGCCGCAGTTCCAGCGGCTCGCCGACTGGAAGACGCAGAGCGGCGTGCCCGCCGTGGTGCGGACGCTCTCGTTCATCCGCCAGCAGTATCCGCAGGGCTCGGACGACGCCGATCGCGATCCGGTTGTTCATCCGTGACGCGTACGCCGCGCTGGGGCACAAGTGGGTGCTGCTCGGCGGCGACACCGAGGTCCTGCCCGACGCGCTACGCTTACACGACCGTTCTACGGTGGCGAGAACATCGCCTGCGACATGCTACTACTCGTGCCTCGACGGCAACTGGAACGGCGACGGCGACTCGATCTACGGCGAGGGCTACGTCGATCCCGACGACACCGGCGACAAGCGACCTTCCTCCGAGGTCCATGTCGGTCGCGCGCCGACCGTCGACGCGTCGGCGGGCCACGCTGTTCGTGGACAAGACGCTCCAGTACAGAACAGCAGCCGCCCGGCGACTACGAGAACCAGATCCTGTTCTTGCGCCGAGGTGTTGTTCCCGCAGAACTGGCTGCCGAACCAGCAGACCGACCTCGACGGCGCGGAGATCGCCGAGGCCGTCCTGCCGTCGCTCCAGACCAACCCGCCATCCACTATGGACGCCTCTACGAGACTACACCGACGGCGCTGGCAGCCGGGCGCGCTCAGGAAACGGCGGAGGCCGTGCTCGACTCGCTGAGCAACCGCCACTACAACGTCGCGCTGCACATCGGCCACGGCTACCGGAACGTGATGTCGTGCGGCAATGCCAACATCGACAACTCCGACGCCATGGCGCTGTCGAACGGCAACCACCTGATCAACCTCTACGCCAGCAACTGCACCTCGAACGCGATCGACTTCCTCGATCGGCGAGGCGTTCCTGCACGCGCCGAACGGCGGCGCGGTGACCAACGTCGGGTCCTCGCGCTTCGACTTCCCGGTGGCCGGGCGGTACTTCGAGAAGGAATGGTTCCGGCTGGTCTACGAGGACAGCGTCAACTCTGTCGGCGAGTCGCAGTCGCTCCAGAAGGTGCCGTTCGCCGGATCCTCGACCATCGACGGTCTCAACCGGTGGACCGAGCTGACGCTGCTCCTGCTCGGCGATCCGGAGCTGCGCATCTACACCGGCCTGCCGCGCACGCTCAACGTGACGCACGTGGCGAGCCAGCCGGCCTCCGACAGCACGATCTCCGTCAACGTCGAAGATCGGCGCGACGCCGCTCTATCACGCGTACGTCGTGGCCTACAAGGCCGGCGACGAGTACCGGTACGGCTACACGAACGGCGCCGGCAACATCGTGCTGCCGTTCCGCGCCGGACAGCGTCGGCACGGTGACGCTGACGGTGACCGCGTGCGACTGCCGGCCCTCCCGGGGAACGATCACGCTGACCGCGGCGACGTCCCCGATCCTCGCGGACCGTCCGCCGGTGATCGATGACGACAACAGCGGTGGCACGGCGGGCGACAACAACCAGTCGCTCGACGCGGGCGAGACCATCGACCTCCGTGTCCCGCTCAAGAACAACGGCGGCACCACCGCCACGGGCGTGATGGCCAACCTCGGCACCACGGACTCGCTGGTCGGCTTCGACAACGCCACCGTCAGCTACGGCACGATCACCCGGGCACTACGCTGAGCTCGGTGAGCGCCTTCCGCATCACGCTGCCGCCCGACGCGCCGGATCAGCGCGAGATTCCGTTCTCGCTGGTGCTGGTCGACGGGGCGTCTCATCACTGGGTCGAGACCTTCTCGCTCACGCTTCACGCCGCCGACATCGACCACACCGGCCACGTCATCCAGGACGTCGGCAACGGCAACGGCATTCCGGAACCCGGCGAGTCGGTGAGCTACCTGGTCAAGCTCCGGAACATGGGCACCGGCACGGCGCACGGCGTCACCGCCAAGCTGCGCTGCTACGACGGCACCGCCACCGTTCCCGACAGCACGTCGTCGTCGGGGCGACATCGTTCCCGGGCAGGAAAAGCAGGGCGACGCGCTGGTGTTCGTCCCGAACACCACCAACGCCAAGCTCGAGCTGCGGGTGTCGGATCAGTACCGCCTGCTGTTCACGCAGAAGCTCGACATCGTCCCGCCCCAGGCGCCGCTGTCGATCTCCGCGCTCGGTTTCGCGAGCAGCATCAAGGTGACGTGGTTCGAGAGCGTCTCGCTCGATCTGGCCGGCTACAACGTCTACCGCGGCACTCGCAGGGCGGCCCTACACCAAGCTCAACCCGGTGCCGACCGATCGCGTGGCCTACTACCTCGATTCCGGACTGCCGCCGCTCTCGCTCTTCTACTACGAGGTCACGTCGATCGATTCGTCGGGCAACGAGTCGGCGCCGTCGGCCCCGACGTTCGCCACGACCACGCCGCCGACCCACGGCATCTTCCCGATCCCGATGGGTCAGGGGCACGCCGGCCTCGATCGCGGTCGATCACGTGTACGGGGGCTATCCGCTCGACATCGGCGCCGGCGCGGACGTCCTCTACCTGCTCCATCCGGACGGCAGCGCGCCGCTGGACGCCGACGGCTCCGGCGCCACCAACGGCGACTTCTCGAAGCGCGGGCGCTTCTTCGCCGGCGGGCCGTCGCTTCGCCGACGTCAACGGTGACGGTCTGAAGGAGATCGTCGCGGCGTCGTGGGACTCGATGCGGGTCTACGTTTTCAACCAGGCGGGCCAGGTGGTGGCGCCGTGGCCGCTCGTCCTGCCCGACCCGATCTGGTCGTCGGTCGCGATCGGCGACCTGAACCACGACGGCAACAGCGAGCTCGTGTTCGGCTCGAACGGCAACAAGTTCTACGCCATGCACGCCAACGGCACCCAGCTGATCGACGGTGACTCGAACCCGTCGACCAACGGCGTGTTCAAGGTGCTCGGCGACCTCTACAACTACGGCACGCCCTCGCTCGCCGATCTCAACGGCGACGGCACCACCGACATCGTGTACGCCTCGTTCGACAAGAAGGTCTACGCCTGGAAGACCGACGGCACGAACCTGCCGGGCTTCCCGATCACGACCTTCCGCAACTTCACCTCGTCGACCGCGGTCGGCTACCTCGACGGGCCGGGCGACACGCAGCTCGACATCGTCGCGGTCACCGGCTCGCGTAGACCACGAACACCGGCTCCGACTCGATGTACGTGTTCCGCGCCAACGGCGGCCGTCACGCCGGCTTCCCGGTCGGGGTCAGGGGAGCGGCAACGGTCGCGCGCCGTCGCCGGCGCTGGCCGACATGAACAACGACGGCTTCGTGGACATCGTGGTCGCCGGCACCAACGGCGGGATCTACGTCTACGATCACAACGGCGCCATCGTCGCGCCGTGGAACAGCGTCCGCTTCGCGCCGTTCACCGCCGGCGCCACCGAGAGCAGCCCGGTGGTCGCCGACATCGACGGTGACGGCTGGAACGACATCGTGATCGGCGACGAGGCGAAGCAGCTCACCGCGTTCAGCGGCGCCACCGGCCAGAAGCTGGCGGGCTTCCCCATCATTCTCGACGGCGAGGTCAAGGGCACGCCGGCGCTCTGCGATTGCGACGGCGACGGGATGACCGAGATCGTGGTCGAAGGCAACGACCGCAACGCTCTACATGTGGGACTACGATCACCCGTTCTCGCCCAACGGTCAGCCGCCGTGGCCGCAGTTCCACCACGACGCCGCGCGCACCGGGCTGCAGACCAATCCCGCGTTCACCGGCGTCACCGAGCCTCCCGTGGGCACGCCGGCGAGCCTCGAGTTCGCTGCACCGTGGCCCAACCCGGCCCACGTCTCGACCCGCATGTGGTACGGCATCCCCGCGGATGCCGCCGGCTCGCGGTTCGAGCTGGGCGTCTACGACCCGGCCGGCCGGCGCCTGGCGCTGCTCGACCAGGGTGTGGCGAGCTCGGGCCGCCACTCGGCGGAGTGGAGCTCGCCGACGATCAGGGGCATCGCGCCAACGTCGGCGTCGTACTTCCTCCGGCTCACGTATCGCGGACAGAGCCTGTCGCGGAAGATCGTGGTCATGAAGTAACCGGGCCTCACACGGCCCCTCGCCAACCCGGGCCCGCGAGCCTTGACGCTCGCGGGCTCGGCTCTTAGTGTCGCGCGCCGTTCACCTCTCGAGATCCGGAGTCACGCTTGAGCGTTCGCGTCCGCTTCGCCCCGAGCCCGACCGGCTACCTCCACGTCGGCGGCGCCCGCACCGCGCTCTACAACTACCTGTTCGCGCGCGGACAGGGCGGCACCTTCGTGCTGCGGATCGAGGACACCGACGCCGCGCGGTCGACCGACGAGTCGGTCACCGCCGATCCTCGACAGCATGCGTTGGCTCGGGCTCGACATGGGACGAAGGCCCCGACGTCGGCAGGCCGCTTCGGTCCGTACTTCCAGTCGCAGCGCCGCGATCTCTACCGTCGCTGGGCCGACGCGCTGCTCGAGTCCGGTCGCGCGTATCGGTGCTACTGCACCGCCGCCGAGCTCGAGGCGCGGCGCGAGCAGCAGCTCGCGCGCGGCGAGCCGCCGCGCTACGACGTGCGCTGCCGCGGGCTCGACGAGTCGCAGCGTTCGCGCGCTCGAGGCCGAAGGCCGGACCCCGCCGTCCGCTTCGCGCTGCCCGATGCCGGCGAGACCGCGTGGGACGACGTCGTGCGCGGCCGCGTGGCGTTCCAGAACGATCAGCTCGACGACTTCGTCGCTGCTGCGCTCCGACGGATTGCCCACGTACAACTTCGCGTGTGTCGTCGACGATCACGCCATGGAGATCACCCACGTCGATCCGCGGCGACGATCACATCTCGAACACGCCGCGGCAGATCCTGCTCTACCAGGCGCTCGGCTGGACTCCGCCCGCGTTCGCGCACGTCCCGATGATCCTGGGCAGCGACGGCACGCGGCTCTCGAAGCGTCAGGGCGCCGATGTCGGTGGCCGCGTATCGCGAGCTCGGCTATCCTGCCGTCGGCGCTCGACAACTTCCTGGCGCTGCTCGGCTGGGCGTTCGACGGCAAGCGCGAGCTGTTCACGCTCGACGAGCTGGTGCGGTCCTTCCAGCTCGAGCGCGTCGGGTCGAACCCGGCGGTGTTCAACCTGCAGAAGCTCGAGTGGATCAACGCCCAGCACCTGAAGATGCTGACCGAGGAGCAACGGGTCGCGCTGGCCCGCGCGTATCTCGAGTCCCGCGGCCACGACTTCTCGCGCCGTTCGCCGGAGTGGATCGCCGCGCTCGTGCGCGCCATCGGCGATCGGTTGAAGACGCTCGAGGACGCCGAGCGCTACGGTGGCTTCGCCCTGCGCGAATCGCTCGACGTCGACGAGGCGGCATGGGCCGAACTGCGCGAGAAGCCCGAGGTGGCGACCCGACTCGGAGGCGCTGGCGTCGACGATCGAGCGCGATTCGAGTTCTCGCTCGCGAGCCTCGAGGCCATAACGCGGGCGCTCGCGACCGAGCTGGGAGTGAAGGCGGGCGACCTGATCGGCCTCGCGCGCGTCGCGCTCACCGGTCGCAAGACGAGCCCGGGGATCTTCGAGGTGATGTGGCTGCTGAGCCGGGAGACGACGGTCGCGCGGTTGCGAGCGGCCGCCGCACGGTGGCAGGAGGAGTCTCCGCACGCGCGGGTGTGAGCAGGGCTTTCCGTCTGGGTCAGTCGCGGCGGCGACGCGCGAGTTTTGAGTCTTTGCGCGAGGATGTCGAGCAGTGGGAGGGTGGTCGCGCGGCGCGCGTTTGCCGCGATCGCGGGGGCTCTGATAGCTTGTCGAGCCGCTTCTGCTGCCCGGTGGTGTAACGGTAGCACGACTGGCTCTGGACCAGTTAGTCGAGGTTCGAATCCTTGCCGGGCAGCCATTTGTTTTGCGTGCGGTGACGCGTGACGGATCGCGTTCGTCGCGCGCTCGTGATGGCGGTGAGCATGCGTGCTTGACCGTCGCGGAGACGCTCGCTAAAGTGCTCGCCGCTTCACGCGTGGAGTCTCGCCCGCGCTCGTGGCGCTATCGTCTAGGGGTCCAGGACAGGTGGTTCTCAGCCATCAGACCGGGGTTCGAATCCCCGTAGCGCTACCAACAGTTACGCGGTTGGAATCGGTCATATGGCTTTGAGCCATCAGACCATCGCGAACTCCTGTGATCCACAAGAGATCCGTTCCAGAAATAGCGACCGAATCCGCCTCGCGAGGCAACCCCGGTAGTTGAGCGGGCAATGCCGACGACACGCCGTGGTTCCCTCCTTTCAGTAGCTACCGCACGATCGGAAAGGGGTAGACTCCCGGCTCGGTAGCTCGGATGCACGAAGGTCGGCATGGAGGCTCCGTGTCCCGCCGTGTAGAACCTGATGGCGCGTCGTTCGCCGGCGATCCTCCTGGCGCCGGACCGCGTCAGCGTAGCTTCGGGGTCGACATCGACACTCATCGGCTGCGCGAGCTTCGATCCAGTGCAGCTTGGATTCGCCGCGAATCGTCCGGCACTCACGGCCGCAAACCCCGCCTTCCGAGATCCGCTCCCAACCGACAACCTCATCGCTTGTTTGGCCTCAGTCCGGGACGCACGGTCTCGCGTGGACGTTCCGTCTACGTCGCCGACGAGTTGCGCGCGGCGTTCCGATCGCTTCGCTAGTCCTGGCCACTGCCCTTGGAGGCGCCTATGTCCGAAACGCCCCGTTTCACCCGACGTCGCTTTCTTGGTGTGGCAGCGGCAGCCCTGCCGCTGGCCCGTTAGGTCCGCTCGGTTCTTACAGGAGGTTGGACGCCATGGCTGAAGCTCCGACGGGAGTCGCGCAACACACGGGCAGTGACAAGGCCGGCATTCGCCCGTTCCAAATCAGTTTTCCGGAAGCAGCGCTCACCGATCTGCGCAAGCGCATCAACGCAACCAAGTGGCCGGAGCCGGAAACGGTCAAGGATGCGTCGCAAGGCGTGCAGTTCGCGACCATGCAGAAGCTCGCGCGCTACTGGGGAAACGAATACGACTGGAGCAAGTGTGAGGCGCGACTGAAGGCCGTGCCCCACTTCATCACCGAGATCGATGGGCTCGACATCCATTTCATTCACGTGCGCTCGAAGCACGAGAATGCGCTGCCGCTCATCGTCACGCACGGGTGGCCGGGCTCGTTCATCGAGCAGATGAAGATCATCGATCCGCTCACCAATCCCACCGCGCATGGCGGGACCGCCTCGGACGCGTTCCACGTCGTGATTCCGTCGCTGCCGGGCTACGGCTTCTCGGGCAAGCCGACGACGACGAACGACTGGGATCCGCCTCACATTGCGAGTGCATGGGCGGTACTGATGAAGCGCCTGGAGTACACGAAGTACGTGGCGCAGGGGGCGATTGGGGGAACGCCGTCTCCGAGGTCATGGCGCTTCAGAAGCCGCCGGGGTTGCTCGGCATCGCCACCAACATGGCGGCGACCGTTCCCGCCGAGATTAGCAAGGCAATGGCGACAGGCAGTCCGCCTATCGAGCCTCTCGGCGGACGAACGGAGGGCCTGGGACCAGCTAATCTTCTTCTATACGAAGGGGCTCGCCTACGCAAACGAGATGGGGCTCCGCCCGCAGACGCTCTACGGGATTGCGGATTCGCCGGTTGGCTTGGCCGCCTGGATCCTCGACCACGATGCGGCTAGTTACGAGCTGATCGTGCGCGTTTTCGACGGAAAGCCCGAGGGCCTCACGCGGGACGACATCCTCGACAACATCACTTTGTACTGGTTGACGAACACGGCCATATCGTCGGCGCGCCTGTACTGGACCACGGCATCGAGGTCGAAGGGGGCGGTTTCTTCGACGCCGAGGCGTTCAACTCCCGGTGATCGTGAGCGCCTTTCCAAACGAAATCTACACGGCCCCGAAGAGTTGGTCGGAGCTCGCCTACCGAAACTGCTCCTCTACAGCAAGCACGAGAAGGGCTCCCACTTCGCGGCGTGGGAGCAACCCGCGGCGATCGTTGCGGACCTGCGGACGCGGGGTTCAAGACGCTTCGTTGATCAACTGAGCGCTCGGACGGAGGAATCCACCATGTCCATGGATGCAGGGAGGTCAAGGCCGCGGCCGTGCTGATTGCGGTCATGGCGCTGGCCAGTGCGGCGTCCACGCCGGAGCAGCCACAACTTTTCTCTGGAGAGCTTCGCGCCGCGTTCCGGTCGCTGCGTGGCAACGCCGCGACTACCGCGGGCAGCCACTGGCGTGTCGTGAAACGAACTCCGGCTGTTGCTCGCCATCATGCTCGCGAGTCCGGTCATGGCTGCCACCAAGACATCCACCGAGTGGAGACATCCCATGAAGCCGATGGTGACGTCCTCGATCTCGCTTTCGGTCGAGGGTGTTCTGCCCTCGTTCGAAGGCGGCGGGGAGTGGCTCAATTCGCCACCGCTGACGGCGGCCGAACTGCGCGGCAAGGTGGTGCTCGTCGACATCTGGAATTACTCCTGCATCAACTGGATCCGCCAGGTGCCGTACGTGCGCGCGTGGGCCGAGAAGTACAAGGAGCGCGGGCTGGTGGTGATCGGCGTGCATTCGCCCGAGTTCGGGTTCGAGACCAACGTCGACAACGTCCGCCGCGCCGCGAAGGCCATGAACGTCGGCTACCCGATCGTGATGGACAGCGACCATGCGATCTGGAATGCCCTCGACAACGAAGCGTGGCTCGGCCCTCTACTTCGTCGACGCGCAGGGACGCATTCGCCATCACTACTACGGCGAGGGCGCCTACGACCAGGCTGAGATGATCCTGCAGCAGCTGCTGCGCCGAGGCCGGCCACGGAGGCCTTTCGATGGCCCTGGTCTCGGTCGAGCCGAAGAGCTGGAAGCGGCGGCCGATTGGCGCAGCCTGGGCACGGGCGAGACCTACATCGGCTACGAGCGCGCCGAGGGCTTCGTCTCGTCCGGCGGACTCGTCCACAACAAGTCTCACGTCTACACCGCGCCCACGCGGCTGGGGCTCAACCAGTGGGCGCTCGCGGGCGATTGGACGGTGGGCGGGCAGCCCTCGGTGCTGAACGCAGCCAACGGACGGATCACGATCCGCTTTCGCGCCCGCGACCTGCATCTCGTCATGGGTGCCAGGTCGCCGAGCGGTCGCGTCCGGTTCCGCGTGCTGCTCGACGGGCACGCACCGGGCTCGGCCCACGGCCTCGATGTCGACGGGGACGGGAACGGCGTCGCGATCGAACCGCGGCTCTACCAGCTCATTCGTCAGACCGCACCCATCGCGGATCACACCTTCGAAATCGAGTTCCTCGATGCTGGCGTCGAAGCGTTCTCGTTCACGTTCGGCTAGCCGGGCACGCACGCGGAAGGGGCCCATGAACCGCGACACCACATTCGATCGGCGACACTTCCTGGCCGGCATGGTCACAGCCGTCGCGGCATCGCAGCTCGGCGTGATGGGGTTCGCGGGCGGAGACGCTCGAGCGGCGGCCGCGGCGCCGCCAGCCCTCAAGACGGATGCGAGCAATGCATCGATCGGCGCGCTGAAGCAGGTGGATGCCGGGGTGCTGAACGTGGGATACGCGGAGAGCGGGCCCATCAATGGACCCGTTGTGATCCTTCTGCACGGCTGGCCCTACGACATTCACAGCTTCGTCGATGTCGCCCCGCTGCTGGTGGCGGCCGGCTACCGCGTGATCGTCCCGCATCTCCGCGGCTACGGCACGAACGCACTTCCTATCGAATGAGACGTTTCGGAACGGCCAGCCGGCTGCGCTGGCGACCGACGTCATCGCCCTGATGGACGCGCTGCAGATCCGCCAGGCCACGCTCGCCGGATTCGATTGGGGCGCGCGCACGGCCGCCATCGTCGCCGCGCTGTGGCCGGAGCGCTGCAGGGCGCTCGTCGCGGTCAGCGGCTACCTGATCGGCAATCAGGAAGCGGGCAGGGCGCCGCTGCCGCCCAAGGCGGAGCTGCAGTGGTGGTACCAGTTCTACTTCGCCACCGAGCGCGGCCGAGCCGGCTACGAGAAGTACCGCGACGACTTCGCGAAGCTCATCTGGCAGCTCGCTTCGCCGAAGTGGAACTTTGACGATGCGACGTTCGCGCGCAGTGCTCGGTCCCTCGCCAATCCGGACCACGTCGGCATCGTGGTCCACAACTATCGCTGGCGCCTCGGGCTCGCCGAGGGCGAGCCCAACTACGCGAGCCTCGAGACGCGGCTCGCCGAGTCCCCGGTCATCACGGTGCCGACCATCACTCTCGAGGGCGATGCCAACGGCGCTCCGCATCCCGATCCCAGTTCCTACGCCAAGAAGTTCTCGGGTCCGTATGCGCACCGGCTCATATCCGGGCGGCATTGGACACAACCTGCCGCAAGAGGCGCCGAAGGCATTCGCCGACGCCGTCCTCGAGGTGGCCGGCAAATGAACGCGGTTTTGCGTGACGCCGCGCAAACCGGCCACACCTCTTCCGTTCCAAATCCGTTCCAGAAATACCATTCGAATCCACTGCAAGGGACCTGAACCGACTCGCACAGACTGCAAGTTGCTGTCGCGGTAACTTGCCGACCTGGAAAGACGCTAGCCATGGAAATCATTTCTCGGATGGGGCTTAGGAATCACCAGCGAAACGTACTGATCGTGGTTCTCAGCCATCAGACCGGGGTTCGAATCCCCGTAGCGCTACCAACAGTTACGCGTGGTTCGAAGTCGGTCATATGGCTCCAAGCCATCGGGACGGCCGCGAATTCGGAATTCTCGAGGGAATCCGTTCCAGAAATAGCGACCGAATCCTCATCGCGCGGCGAGCCGGGTATCGTTTGTGAAAGCGGGCAACGATCCAGCCCTACCGCGGAAACGAACGAGCGGGGCCTTGTTTCTTGATCGCGTGGTGAGGCCTACAGCGCTGGCGTGCGCGCTCGCACGAACGCGCTCATGACCTTGCTGCCCTTGGACTCGCGAGCCAGGGGTCTCCGGATCGATGCCTTCGCGCTGTGAGTCCGTGTCGGCTCGTAGAGGGTAGCCAGAGGACAAGCCATCAAGTGGCGCTTGCATCCCCGGGTGATGTCGGCATCCTCCGCTACGGGAGGTGTTCAGTGGCCACGAAGACGGCACCCAAGGCACTGAAGAGCACTTCATCGGCGTATCTCACCAGAGATACGCGGACGGACCCTCGATCACCGATTGGCGCGCATCGAGGGACACGTGCGCGCTATTCGCCAGATGCTCGCAGACGACGAATCGTGCGACGACCTCATGACCCAGTTGGCCGCCGTTCGCGCTGCCACCACGCAAACAATCGTGAAGTTGTTCGAAGGTCACATGGAAACGTGCGTGAAGACTTGCGTTCAGACGCGGGAAGGGGCAGGACGCGCTCAGCGGACTCCAGGGGAGCGCTCTCAACTCTTCTTCGTCAGACCTGATCGCCCCAGTAAGGAGAGGATCATGCGAAAGGTCATTCTGGCCTCAATCGTCGGCGTCATGCTCGTTGGCGCTGCCTATGTCGCGCGCGGCGCTTTTCTTCATTGTGCGGGCAGGACGACGGCGAGCACGGATGCTTCCCTGCTGCGGGCAAGGACGCGAGCTGCGATCCCGGCCAATGCGCCCCGGGAGCAAATCAAGCGCCGTTGCTGCCGCGCAGAATCGCGGCAAGCGTGGGAGCGTTCGTGGCTCCTACGACCCGACCATGGCCATGTGCCGATTCTCGTGCGCTGAGAAGGTCGCGTTCCGTGAACAGGATCTTCACGCACAGCCGGGAGTACGGGATGGACAACTGGCGCGGTGTCCGGTGAGTGGCGTCGTGTTCAAGGCCGACGCTCAGCGTCCACGAGTCCACCTGGCCACCGGTGAGTACGTCACCTGCTGCGACCACTGCGCGGGAAGCTGACGCAGGCCCCCGCTCGCTTCATCAACCTGTAAGAGTTCGTGCACACGTGAAGGGCTCCGCATCCCAGGCCGGAACGCTGGTAGCCGCATTCCTCGCCTCGCTCTGCTGCTTGGGGCCGATCATCCTGGGTGTTCTGGGTGTGAGCGATGGCACGCGCCCTCATGGGCGCAGGCATGAACGCTGAGTGGGCTCGCCTCCTCCAGGAACTGACCCACGGTCTCAATGCCAATATCGTGGTCTGGTAAGGCGGTCATCCGTTCTGGCGCGGAGAGACGGACCTACAGACTGTCCTATCGACGCTCCTCGGCAGATGACTGCGTCCGCCGCGCGAAGGGGGAGTTCGTCGTGAAATCTGAATACGCGGCCTTTGCCGCGCTTGACCCATTCTTCGACGTGATTCAAAGGGGGCTAGCCGATCTTGTAGATGGCGAACACTACTTCGACACGATCGCCGACGATGCAGTCTTCGAATTCCGCTACGATTTCCGGGATGGCCGCGACGTACCGAGGGGCGCGATGCGCTCATGGCGCTCTATCGGGCGTACGGCAACGGGATCGTCTTGAGCGGGGCCGACGCTCTCGTTGTGCACCCATGTCGCGATGATCGTGTCGTGGTCCTCGAATACGAGGTCCATGGGCGTGTCGTCGCGAGCGACGCCACCTATGAGAACCGCTTCGTTTCGATTGTGACGATCGCGAACCGCAGAGTTGTTCTCTGGCGAGACTACATGGACTCGCTGGCAGCGATGCGCGCGCTTTCGCATCCTCGTCGGTGAGCTACGACACGATCGCCGACGCTGACCGTCTCGGCGGAGGTGCTTCGGATGCGAGGCGTCCCTGCCGACGGTTAGAAGTAGATGCAGCTTAGAACCCTGGAGCGCACGGGCCCGAGGAGCAGGTCTCCTAGGGCTCGGTCAATTCCTGCGGCGAGGCCGGTATCCGTTTGTGACCGCTGCTATAAACGTGATGAACCTCATGGAGGACGAGCGCCATGTCTATCGCACTACCCGGGCCCGTTGCCGCGTATTTCGCTGCGGAAAAGGTGGGAGACGCCGATGCGCTGGCCCGGTGTTTCGCCGAGCATGGCGTCGTTCGTGATGAAGGGGGAGCTTTTACGGGCGTCACGGCCATTCGGGAATGGAATTCCGCGGCACGCCTCAAGTACCACCACACGGTCGAGCCTCTCAGTGTCTCTGAGAGGGACGGGCAGACAATCGTCATCGGAAGGGTGTCCGGTGATTTCCCGAACAGTCCCATCAGCCTGGAACATGTCTTCGTTCTCGAAGGCGACAAGATCGCAACCCTCGAAATTCGCTGAGCCTGAGACACCGTCCCGGACCTTCGTCAGCGCCTCGGCGAGCTTGACCAAGGTGTCCCGCTCGCGACTTGGAACAGCGACGAACCCTGGAGGACGGAGGTTCTCATTCCAGATCCGTTCCAGAAACAGCGTTCGAATCCACCGCAAGGGACTGAGACCGACTGGCATCGACTGCAACTCATTGTTCCGCTAACTTGGCGCTCTGGAACGGGGTTGCGCGCGAAACACGTTGCTCGGACGTGGTTTGCGTATCACCAGCGAGACTCACTGATTCCGTTTCTCAGCCATCAGACCGGGGTTCGAATCCCCGTAGCGCTACCACTCGCTTGGTGTGGACACGGCTCGTAGGGCTCGGCTCCACCGACGCACGAAGCGGCGAGTACGGACGATTGGGCGAGGAACGCTGCATTCTCGCATGGTGCCGGGCGAATGATCGACTGCCCGCCAGTCCGTCCTGGGAAGTATACTGGCATTGGCACGCGGATCCCGCGCAGTTGCGCACCGAGATCTACTACTTGGTGCAGACAGCTGGTGCCGAGGCCAGACGGCAACCGCCGGGTTGGTGTCGAGGGCGGTGCGGCGGTCTTTGCGGACGCCGGGCTGACCATCCCGATCTACGGCGATTTGGGCGCTTCTGATTGCTCGTGCGCGGGTCGACGAGATGATTCCCGGGCTGCGGCCGAGCGCAGCGTCTGATCCATCCCCTTTTTCACGTCAGCGTTACGACACTTACAAGACACTTAGGGCGTCCTTTGATGTTTGAGGCGCGGGCGTAATGGAAGACGCTGAGAACCCGTCGTCTCGCGATCCAGTTAGGTCCGAATTCCTCATGGCACATCTCATGCGTGGCCCTTTTCCGTCTCCCTGCCCCGTAGAGGTGTAGTTCGCGCGCCTTGCCGTGGACGGGGAGATCTTCGGCACTCGACTGATCGCTCTCCTGGCGCTCTTCCGTCTGCGACGTCCTGTGGCGCGGTAGTGGTCAGAGGCTAGCCGAGGTGGCATGAACCACATCATTCGTCGATCGACCCTCGCCGTACTCCTCACCTGCTTTCTGACCCAGGACCTCCGTGCGCAGAGACGAGGACGCCGCATCCGATACGGTGTCCACTCCGAGATCGGAAGACCGCGTCGGAGGTAGTAACTACTGGATCCCCGCGCTCGAGATTCCCGTATTTCTCGGGTTCCTCAACGGTGCCGCGCGCGTCCTGTACCCAAATGAGATGCAGGACGGCAAACGGGTCTCACGACTCGACATGGGAGACCACGCGGGACCACCTCAAGATGCAAGACTGGTCAATGACCAAGATCCGTTCAACGTCAACCAGTTCAGCCATCCGTATCTGGGCGCTACCATGTTTAACTTTCCGCGCTCGACCGGCGTTGGTTTCTGGCCGTCGCTTATCTACGCCAACGCCGGCAGTTTCATGTGGGAAATGGCCGGCGAGACGACTCCACCTTCGATCAACGACATCATCACCACGGGCCAGGCCGGAAGCCTGCTCGGAGAGGCGATGTACCGCATCGCGGCCACCGTGTGGCGCGATCGTCCTGACGGCAAGAGCCAGCCGTGGCATCGACTCCTCGCGGATCTGATCGATCCAGCGCGCGGCGTGAACAGCCACGTCGCTGGGCGACGGGTATCGGACCAGACTGTCGGAAGTGTCACCGGCGCTCTCCTGGCAGCTTCGGCTTGGTGCCACAAAAAGATGTACTCGCGCACGACTACAACGATGCCAGCAGACGCCTGCAGCAGGACGCGACGGTCGAGTATTCGATGACCTATGGGATTCCGGGCAAGCCCGACTACGACTTCAGCCAGCCGTTCTCGTACTTCGACTTCCAGTGTTTCCGCGCTGTTCAATCGGACGAACCTGATCGAAAGCGTCATGCTTCGCGGCCTGCTTCTAGCGACGCAATCCTCTTCGCGCAAGATCTCGGGCATTTTCGGAAGCTATGATTACATTGCGCCACACCTGTTTCGCGTGTCGAGCACTGCGCTCTCGTTCGGAACGATGCGCGCGGACTGGATTGCCAGCGCTGTGGCGATCCAGACATCTGTGCTCGGCGGGGTGGGTTATGGCGCGGGGGACGTCCGCGGGAATGCGAAGCACACCCACGAGCGAAGCGCTTCGCGATTATCACTACGGCGTGACCTCGCAGGCGCTCGCGGCGCTCCGCATCGTCATGATGGACCGCATCATGCTCGACGGGACCGCACGAGGGTATTACGTTAGCGGGCTCGGCTCCGACGACACCCACGGCTCGGAAGCCCTGTTCCGAGGCGACGCCGGGTCATCGTGCGTCTCATCGGTGGCCAATCGATCGGCGCGCGGTTTACAGCCTCGAAGCGCGTCGCGCATTACGGCACTCTCCCGGACAGGAAGTTCCACGAGCAGACGTGGACGGTCGCTTATTCAAGTTCGTTGGCAACGGGCGGTTCAGCGGTGGGAAGTGGCAGTAAGCAGCCTAAGCCAGCCCGATGCAGCCACAGCATGGGAGAAGCCGCCCGATCACGACGTTGCGAGGACCGTTCGTTTGCTCGCATGCACGTTGTCCGTGGTCTACGCTAGGCGAGCTGGAGCGCGTCCATCGGCCGCAGGCATGAAAGATACAGGTGGTTCGTACCGCAGATCCGATGGGCTACCACACTCAGCTCGCCGTACTCTTCAATGTTCCACCTGACGCCGCGATTCGCGCCGCTTCCGCCGCCGTAAGCGTCGCTCATGACGCTGAGCGGCAGTTCTCGCTTGCTCGATCTCGGCCGCGTCCCAATCGCCACGTTCATGGAGCTTTGACCGCCCCGGCTGGGTTGGTCGGCCGAGGCGTTGCGGAACTGATGTCGCGCGCATGGTCGAAGTCTGCGCAGTGGGCAGCTCACGCTGGTGGGCAACGACCTTGACCGCGTGCTCTCACGGTTCGAATCCAGCCAGAACTTCAACCTCGTCGACGTGGGCGCGGTGTTCTTGGCGGGGCCTTTGGTCTGGCAGTCACGAAGGGCTACAGCTTCGGCAGCCTGTTCCAGGGTTCTGGAGGCCGTACCAGCATCAGGACCCTTGTCTCGGACTGGCGCGTGGAGCGCGGAGTGGCTCATGCCAAGGACGTGGCCCTGGCGACGAGGGAGAATCGGATCGCACTTCGGGGTGGACTCGACTTCGTCAACGAACAGTTCGAGAACCTGACCGTGGCGGCGATCGACGCTAAGGGGCGTGCGTGAGTGCAACAAACGTTGCACGGATCTTTCGGGAAACCCGTGGTGGAGAAGCCACGCGTGCTCTCGTCGGTGGTGGGGCCGGTGTACAACTTGTACAAGCAGGCGAGGGGCTTGTTCCCTGCCGGGCCGTGCGAGGTGTTCTACTCGGGCTCGGTGGCCGCGCCCAACTGAGCCCCAGCTCGGAATCCAACGAGACCTTGCTCGTTCGGGACGCCGATCGCGCCGAGGGCTGACGCGCGTGCTCGGGCGGTCGGCGCAGAGGAGAAGGGCCACCTGGACAGCGGCGAAGAGTGAAGCTAATTTCGCAGGCTCTGCGCATCAATGTCAGTGCGCACACTACCGTCAGAGGGCAGAACGGTGGACATGCCTGACCTGCGAGGAAAGGGCAAGGCGATCATCTTGGTCGTCGATCGCGATCCGCACATCCGCGAGCTCGAGTCGCACTTCCTGCAGAAGGCCGGCTACTCCGTTGGGTTCGAGCTGGACGGAAATGGCGCCCTCGAGAACGCCCTGAAGACTGTCCCGGACATCATCGTCACCGAGATCCTCGTCCCCGGACTTGACGGGCTCGCGCTTTGCCGCCAGCTCAAAGCGGACCCCCGAACACGCGATACGGCCGTGCTGGTCTTCAGCATCTTGGCGGCGGCCGGTCGGGCGCGAGAAGCGGGGGCCGATGCCTTCCTCTTGAAACCACTCACCGAGCACACGCTGGTCAGTACGGTGCAGCAGCTCCTCGAAGCGCGAAGCGCACGAATCGGGAGAATCGACGCATGAGCAATGAAGCGCGGGGGTCGAGAGGGCAAGGGGCGGAGGAGTCTGCAATCAGACGCCTCACGACCGGCAGCCGCGAGCTCGACGAGATCCTCGGGGTGGAGTCCCCGAGAACTCGATCAACATCGTCATGGGCGAGCCGGGATCGGGCAAGACGACCCTCGCCGAGGAGTTCATCTTCGCCAACGCGGACGACGACGGGCGGACGATCCTCTACCTCACGACGCTCTCCGAGCCGCTCGACAAGGTGATCAAGTACCTTCAGCAATTCCAATTCTTCGACGCGACAAAGATGGGCGCTACTGTCCAGTACGACGCGCTGGGCGCCGAGCTGGCGGCGAACGGCGTCGGTGCGCTGCTTCCCAGGATCAAAGACGCGATCAAGACGTTGTCGCCGAAGATCATCGTGATCGACTCCTTCAAGGCGATCCACGACCTGGCAACGTCGACCCAGGAGATGCGGCTCATGTTGCACGAGGTAGCCGGGCTCCTGGCTGCGTACAACACGACCGTGCTTCTGGTCGGAGAGTACCGACACGAGGATATCGCGATGTTTCCCGAGTTCGCGGTGGCGGACGGCATCATCGAGCTGGCGAGGAACAGTCTCGGGACGCGCGACGAGCGGTACCTGCGCGTGTTCAAGCTCCGTGGTAGCTCGTACCGGCCGGGGTTTCACGCCTTCGAAATCTCGACGGCGGGCCTGCACGTGTATCCCCGTCTCGTCAGCCCTGTCGAGGCGGCCTCCTACAGCCGAGACGTCAGACGTTCTTCATCGGGCGTTCCCGGGCTCGATCCGATGCTTGCGGGAGGTTTTGGGCGGGGAGCGCCACGCTCCTCGCCGGTCCCACCGGCTCCGGAAAGACGACGATGGGCATTCAATTCGTCCTCGAAGGCCTCCGCCTTGGCGAACGGTGCCTGCTGGTGAATTTTCAGGAGAATCCCACGCAGCTCGCGCACCAGATCGAGGAGATGGGAGGAAAGCTCGATGACGAAAGCCGAGGCCGATTGGAGCTGCTCTACTATTCGGCGGTCGAGCTCCCCATCGACAGGATCATCGTCAGCATATTCCAAGCACTTCGACGGGGCGGGATTCGCCGGGTGGTCATCGACGCGCTCGGAGACCTGTCCATGGCTGCCAGCGATGCGACGCGCATGCACGACTATGTCTATGCGTTGGTTCAGCATTTCGCGGTGATGGGGGTGAGTAGTGTGCTCACGCTCGAGACGGACCCACCCATGTTGTCCACGGACGAGAGTCACGGTCGGCTGAGCCATATGACGGATAGCATCGTCTTCCTCGAGATCCGGGCGCGCGAGGGGATTATCGGACGGACGATCCGCATCGCGAAGGCGCGGGGCATCGGCCACGATCTTCAGGTGCGTGAGCTGAAGATCGAAACAACTGGACTGCGCATCGTCGAGGCGCGTGGGTGAAGAGCTCCATTCGAACCGAGGAGTACCGGCTGCAACAGATCCGGAAGCTCACCGAGATGGGCCGCGCGATCACGTATGCCGCGTCGCTCGACGAGGTGTTCCAGCTGACGGTCGACCGCGCCGCCGATCTGCTCGGGGCGGAGCGGTCGCTCCTCATGGAGGCGAACGACGATGGCCTGCTGGCTCTGCGCTCGTCTCACGGCATCGATGCGGCGCTGGCCCAGCACTTTCACGAGCCGATGAGTGAGGCGCTGATCCCGCGCCTCGCGGCGTGCTTCGATGCGCAGCCGGAGGGTTTCCTCGGAGTTCCGCTCGTCGTGGCTGGGACGATTCAAGGGAATCCTTGTCGTGATCAGGCCGGATGCTGTCGACGGTTGCGGACCAGGACGAATGGCTCTTGTCGGCACTCGCGGATCAGGCCGCCGCTCGCGCTGGAACGGACGCATCTCGACGAGATCGGTGAGTTCCGCGAGCAGCTCATTGGGATCGTGGGCCACGACCTTCGCAACCCGCTCAACACGATCGTGATGGGAGCGCAGCTCCTGCTCCTGCGCGAAGACCTGGGCGAGACCGAGACCGTGGTGGTGAGGAGGATTACGAACAGCGCAATGCAGGCAGCGCGGCTGATCGATCAATTGCTCGACTTGACCAGGAGCCGCCTGGGCGGCGGCATTCCGATCGATCCCACGCGCTTCGATCTGACCGATGTCTGCCGGCAGGTGATCGGCGAGACGGAGCTGACGCATCCAGATAGGCCGCTGCGCGCTGGACATGCGGGGCGACCTGACCGGTGTGTGGGACCGCGATCGGATGTACCAGGTGCTCGCCAACCTCGTCGGCAACGCGGTCCACCACGGCGAGCCACGATCGTCGATCGAGCTGCGGATCGACGGCACGGAGACTGAAGTCGTCATCGAGGTCACCAATCGGGGCGTGCCCATTCCGCCAGAGACGCTGCCGTCCATCTTCGATGCTTTCCGCAGGGGTCGGACGGACCAACCATCCCGGACAGAGGGGCTCGGGCTCGGCCTCTTCATCGCTAAGCAGATCGTCCGTGCGCATGAAGGGTCGATCGCCGTTACGCTCGTCGGCGGGCGATGGGACTACCTTCCAAGTCCGCCTGCCTCGCGGCGGCGATCGTCGCCAGACACGCAACCTGATGGTCGACGTCGACCCGCACCGTCTCCCGTTCCAGATCCGTTGTCGCAGTGCTCGTGGCTGACGAGGTCGTCCAGGCCCTGAGCCGGGAGACGGCCGTGCTCGCCGGTCAGACGATCCGCGTCACGGTGAGCATCGGGATCGCCATGTTCGACGGGAAGACGGACGTCGAGTCATGGCCTGCGCCGACCTCGCCATGTACGAAGCCAAGGAGACCGGGCGAAATCGATTCGAGATGTACCGCCCGGGCGAGCAAGGCCGAGAACGCGTGTCCGCGCGAATCACCGAGGTCGACCGCATTCGCCTCGCGCTCGAGAAGGATCGCCTGATCCTGTTCTGTCAGCCGATCCTCGACCTCGGCAGGAACGAGATCAGCCAGTACGAAATCTTGCTGAGACTTCCCGAGGAGAACTCGGACGAACTGCTGACGCCCAGCGCTTTTCTCTACGTGGCCGAGCGCTCTGGCTTGATCCAGGCGATCGACGGCTGGGTCGTGCGCAAGGCAATCAGAGCTGATCGCGGAGCACGCGCGGGCGGGGTCGAGCTGGTGCTCAACGTCAACCTGTCGGGGAAGTCGATCGTGGACTCCAGCCTCGCGGCGCTCATCGAAGAGACACTGGCGAGAACCGGGATCGATCCCGCCCGACTGGTCCTCGAGCTCACGGAGACGGCAACGATCGCCAATATCGAAGTGACGAAGGCCTTCGCCGCCCGATTGCGGGGGCGAGGCTGCCAGTTCGCGCTCGACGACTTCGGCGCGGGCTTTGGGTCTTTCTACTATCTCAAGAACTTCCCCTTCGACTATCTCAAGATCGACGGACATTTCGTGCGCGGCCTCGCCACGAGCCCCATGGACCGACTCGTGGTCGAATCGATCGTCGGCATCGCCCGGGGAATGGGCAAGAAGACGGTCGCCGAGTTCGTCGCGGACGAGGAGTCGGCTCGCCTGCTGTGCGGGATCGGAGTCGATTTCGCGCAGGGCTACCATATCGGCGCTCGAGGCACATCGCCGAGGTGCTGCAGCTGGCCGGATAGGCCGCGCTCGAGGCACCGGCGAGGGTGTGTTTCGAATGTCGCGGCCCAGATTCCTCTCGCGGATCCGCTCCGAAACGAAGGCACAGGCTTGTCCTCACCGTGACTCCTCGAAGGCCGTGCGCTGCTAGCGTGCACGTACTTCACGTCTAGCGTTTTTCCGTCTTTGAATCTCGATGTGACGGATGGCTTCCGGTCCTGCTCGCCTGAGTGGGAAATCGGCGGCGATCATGGAAGTGCCGCTTTCACGGCAAGCAAGGAAGACCACATGTTGACTGCTCAGGACAACGCCACCATCGTTCGCGCGCATTACGACGCTTTCAATCGCCGCGACCTCGACAAGAACCTCTCGCTCGTGACCGAAGACGTGAAGTGGATGAACATCCCCTTCAACGTCAACTACAGCGGGCGCAAGGGATATCGGGAGTTCATCGACAACTGGACCACGGCGATGCCCGACTGCAAGGTCGAGATCGTGAACGTGGTCGCCGGTGACACCTGGACGGCCGTCGAGTTCGTTGGCCGAGGCACGCCATAACGGACCGCTGGTCGGGCCCCAAGGCACCACCATTCCTGCGACCCAAAGAAGCTCGAGCTGAAGTTCTGCGAGCTTCTCCAGCTCAAGGACGGCCAGATCACCGAGGCACACCTCTACTTCGACGCGGCGACCATGATGCGCCAACTCCGGCCTTCTGCCGCAGACGCCGGCGACGGACCAGCCGGTTCCCATTCGCTAATCAACGTTCCGAGGGCGACCGCCGTGGCGCTTGCAGAGGTCACGGCGGTCTCCTTGTGCGCCCGGCCACGGCAGGACGGGCTCAAGCCGGACCCCCATCCGCAGGCAAAGGATTGCCAGTGACTCAGCGGTCGCGGACCGCCTGGGCTGATCCTCCTTCGCCCGCGTTTTCTCGAACGCTTCTAACGTTCCGGGAGGACTTCTGACCGAGCTTCAGACCTCTTCAATGAACACGATCCGTCTGGGCGGGCGAGCACGAGACATCGAGAGCATCCTCGAGTGCATCCCGCAGGGCATCGTCGTGGCCAATCGTGAGGGCAGGATCGTCCTGTTCAACGACGCGGCACGACGCATCCTGGGCGCAGGGCCCGTGGATGTCCCGCTCGAGGCCTGGAGCGCGACGTACGGCTTGTTCCTTCCCGACCAGGTCACTCCGTACCCTCACGACCAGCTTCCGCTGGTCCGCGCCATCCGCGGCGAGCCGGTCATCGACGCCGAGATCTTCGTTCGCCATTCGACCGCCCCCGAGGGACATCGATCATCGTGAACGGCACGCCGTGGAACGACGTCACCGGAGTGCTCCAGGGTGGGATCGCCGTGCTCCGTGACGTCACTCCCGACCGACGGTCACGACATGCTTTCTCTTCCGGACCGACCATCACTTCCATGAGGAACGCCGGACACCTCACACCCTTCGTATCGGTGGGGAAGGGCATGGCCGACCGAGCAGCAATCGAGGATCGAGACGTCGAGATGCGCCTGGCAGGACTGGTGCAGAAAAGGCTGTATCCACCGGTCCTGCGACGTCAGGGGATCGATATTGCCGGCGCCGCGCACCCAGCCAACGCGACCGGGGGCGATTACTTCGACTATCTCCACATGCCCGAGGGACGCCTGGGCATCGTCGTGGCGGACGTGAGCGGCCATGGTCTCGGGCGGCGCTCATCATGGTCGCCACGCGAGCGGCGCTACGCTCGTGCGCCGACATGGGGATCAGCCTGGACGAAATCCTGGATCGAGTGAACGCGACGCTCCTCGGCGATATCGAGGCGGACCGCTTCGTCACGATGTTCCTGGCGAGTCTCGACGCGCGTGCGCGGTCGTTGACGTACAGCAGCGCCGGGCATCCGCCTGGCTATGTGCTGGACCGCGACGGAGAAATCAAGCACGTGATGGATAGCACGCGGATCCCGCTCGGTATCATGGCCGATTGGAGGGGTCAGCCCACGCGGAGCATCCCGCTCGAGCCCGGCGACATTATGGTCTTCCTCACCGACGGGATCCTGGAGAGTCTGGGAGCCGGCGGCCATGCCTTCGGAGTCCAGCCTGCGCTGGCGCTCGTCAAGGAGCATCGCCTGGAGCCGGCGCAGCGGATCCTGGAGCGCCTGCTGGAAGCCGTTCACGCCTCGAGGCGAGGCGTACCTCAAGACGACGACATGACCGCGGTGATCTGCAAAGTCGAGGGCATGCCCTGATGATGCCGGCTCGAGGGCAGTCGGGTCTCCCATTCCACATTCGTTCCAGAAGTAGCGTTAGAATCCACCGCAACTCACCCGCACTGGCCGACACTGACTGCAAGTCCCTGTCGCGGCATCTCACCAATGCGGAACGCAGTTAGCCTTGGAAGTCATTTCTCGGATGGGGGTTTGCGAATCACGAGCAAAACGTAGCAAGTCTTTTTCTCAGCCATCAGACCGGGGTTCGAGTCCCCGAAGGGCTACCACTCTTGTAACGTTTGTTGGGCCCTCGTGCGTGGTTCAACGACGGTCGCGAGGGCGAACGAGGTGAGAGCTGCAGGCCGGCACGGAGGTCTGGTAGGCTGCCACCCGTGCTTCCCGATCGGCGCTGCGCGCGCCGCGCCCCGCTGGCCAGTGGCATGGCGCCACGCGATCCGGGTGATCGCCTTGGGGCTCGCGGTCGTCGTGCCAGCCTCGCGGTCACCCGCCCGTCCCTCGCTACCTCACGCTCATCGCCCACCCCGGCCACGCGCATCGACTACGAAGGCACGCTGCTGTTCGAGGGCGACTACCGGCGCCCCGGTCAGCTGCACGTCTTCCACTCGCGCCAGACCTACCTGACCGATGGGCACGATCGAGCGCGTCTCGATTGGACGACGTGGCAGGACGGCGACACCCTTCTCCTGCCCGAGACCTACCTGATGGTAGGAGACAGCGTGTTCCACCGTGACGCCCCTGGCCGGCCGTGGCGCCGGTTCGCTGGACGGGCGCGACAGCAGGCTCGGGTGATCGGCGTGCGCCGGGCTGCCTGCGCCGCTGCAGCGCGTTGCGCGCGCACTGGACGACTCGCTGGTCGAGATGCTCGTCGTCGGTGGACGGCTCGTGCGCTATACGCGGCTCCAGGGCGCACCCGCGTCTCGGCGACGTGCGGGACTCCGTGACGTTCGCGTACCGGGGAGGCGACCCGGTCCCCGATTCGATGTCGATGGCGGTTTACTGGCGCGACGAGAACTGGCGGCTGGTGCAGCACCGTCTGGCGTGGTCGAGCGAGACGGTCGCCGACTCGCTGTTCGCCGCGCCCGACAGCGTCGGCCCGGCACCAGCTCACGAGATGTACGATGCGGTGGACGGGACGCTTACCGCACTGCGCCGGTCCTGGTCGAGATCGCGGCCGGCATCTGGTCCGCCGACATGGAGGACATCGGCTCACGCACCTTGATCGTCGAGTTTGCCGATCACCTCGCAGTGATCGAGGTGGCCGTGGGCAGCGTCAATGGCGAGCGAATCGCCGACGCGGCGCGGCGACGCTGGCCGGACAAGCCGATCCGCTACGTGCTGTTCAGCCACCATCACCCCCACTATGTGGGTGGCATCCGCGCGATGATCGCCGAGGGTGCCACGGTGATCACGACGCCCGGCAACGAGGAGCTCGTGCGGAACCTGGCGTCGCGGCCCTTCCACACGCGGCCCGACCGGCTCGCGGTTCACCCGCTGCCGCTGCACGTCGTGACGTTCGCGGACCGCTACGAGCTGTCTGACTCCACGAACCGCCTCGTGGCGATCAACTACGGCGAACGCTCGAAACACACCGACGAGTTCGTGGTGTTCTGGCTGCCGCGCCAGAAGGTGCTGTTCGAGGCGTCGCTGGGCTGGGTGCGCGTGAACGGCGCGCTGCGCGTAAGCGGTGGCGTGAAGCCGTTGCTGGCGTGGCTGGACGAGCAGAAGATGGACGTGGACCGCGTCGTGCAGTCATGGCCGATGCGCGACAACGAGGCCGTGGTCACCCGAGCCCGGCTCGATTCGCTCGTTCAGGCGCGACACTGAGCCGCGCGGCACAGGATGGAGCGTTGTGAGGGGAGCCTGCCGCACGCGCACCGCTACGCCGCGAGCAGGAGCCGGAGCGCCTCCATCGACCGCAGTCACGCGAAGACGTCGGCCGGTTCGTATCGACGCTCCGAAGGGCTAGGCGGTCACTCGGGTGAGACCATCGCTACGCGGCGAGCGCCTGCCGGAGAGGCCGTCCCACTCGCGGACCCACGCGAGCGGGTTCGGAGTCACGATACGAAGGACGTTCGCAGACCCGCACCGAAGGGCTACCAGCTCCTGCTTGATCGCCCACATCGGGCTTAGCTCACATTCATGGGCGCGGTTGCTTCGGCGCTCGCCGTGATCCGCTCTGTACCGTCTGACCGCCTTCACTCCCAGCCACGCACCGGCGGAAACCAATACAAGCCACGTCCCGGCGGTAAGCGTGATGAGGTTCATTGTAGGGGTCAGCCGGTCCAGCATGAGACCGGCAAGAGGGATGGCAGCGAACGGCGCGACGAGCGTTCCCACCAGCGCTCCTACCCACTGCGCCATCCAGCATCGGGTCGGCCGTTCCAGGCTCCACGGGCGGATCCGGCAGGAGTCGCGCCTGGCACTGAACGCCGCGAGCGAGGCGACACCAGCACCCAAGATGAGACCGATTAGCGTTATGAAAGGGATGAAGATCACGAGAAGGCCGCCGAGTCCTTCCGATCCGTGCTTAGCGGGATGAATGAAGTGACGAACGACCTGAATCATCTCCTCAGACCACAGGATCATGAACGCTGACGCCGAGCCCGCAGAACGGCGCGTCGGACACGGGGCGTCCTCGGCGGATCACGAACGACTTCCAGACGAGTGGGACGACGATCAAGGCGGTGACAGGGCGCAGCGTAGTGGATCACCCGCTTTGTCGCGGTCGGCGGTTGCGGTCAGCACGGTGGGCCCGGCAAACCAAGACGCGTGGGGAGCCAGGTTTCCTTCACGAAGCGAAGCATGACCGGGTTATCGGCTGTCCTGAAGCGGTCAAACACCACCAGGGCTGAGAGCGTGAAGATTGATAGGATTCCCTGCCCGGGGAATCAACCGACGGTGCACGGAGAATCAGGTGGCCGACGCTGAACATCACGAGCATCGCGCGTGAACTGGCGGCCGCCGGTGTTCGATACGTCGTCACCGGCTCGGTCGCCGCGGCCGCCTACGGGTGCCCGTTGACCCTCGGGACTTCGACACTGGCGCCCGAGCTGGCGCCGGAGAACCTCGCTCGCCTCGCTCAGGTCTTGCGGTGTTGGGCGCGCAGGCCGGTGCCGGAGCCGGATTGGCCACTGGGGCTGACGCCCAGGAATGCGAACGTTGGAGACCCGATCCGCCGACGTCGGAGAACCTCGACCACCTCATGGAGACTCCGCTGGGGACTGTTCGACGTCGTGCCCACTCGCTCCCTCGCGTATTCCGATCTCATGCGTCGCGCGTTACCGGCGCCGTGTTCGAGCAATGGACGATACCGGTCGCACATCCGTCAGACCTGATTGCCGCGCTGAGGTTAAAGAAGGCGAAGCATCAGGCCCGGCTGCCGCACCTGAGACGACATCCTCGAGCGCCTGGAGAGAGGCGAGATGATCGTGCCCCGGTTGCCGTCGGCAACGCCAGACTCGCGTTCAGGGGTGGCAGTTCACGCTCTCCGTAGCGCTTCCACTGCTCGCGAAGCCACGCGAGCAGCCAAAGGACTCGTCCAACGAGCCGGCCCTCGCTGAGCAATGTGTACGCCCGGAAATTCCCATTGCGCCCGCACCGGTGGGCGACCTACTCTCGAACCGAGCGCAGACCGGGCGGTTCCTGTCGCACGTAGCGAACCACGACCGGGTCCTCACAACCCTCGGAGCTGCGCAATGTCTCGAACACCATTCATCGCCGTCATATTCACCGCGCTCGTCACTCGCCGGCTGTGACCGCCACCGGAACATCAGCGGCCTCGCCAACCAGGGGCCCTGAAGTCCGCCTCGAGGCGCCCACGCCCGTCGCCGCGGAGCCGGCGGGCTCCGTCCACGGCCGCCAAGTCCTGATCGTCGACGACACCCGCCTGCTGCCGGATGAAGCGTGCCGGGCCATCCGGATTCCGGTGCGCCGGCCGCTGGGCCCGTGGCCGACGGCGGCCGAGCTCGACACATTCCTGTATCGCGCGCGGTGGCGTGCGGTGGCGCTCGTACCCGGACGGCACCCGGAGCCCCGCCGGTCTGTTCGCCGGCTACGACTTCGACACCGCTCGGCACGCGTACGGGACGCTCGGATCTCACGATTCCGTACGAGACGCTGGCGCGGTACCGGTACGTGATCTGGATCGTCGACGCCAGGAGCGCCGCAGCTCATGCGGCCCACCGACCCGGTGCAGCCCATGACCGCGCTGCGGTACATGCACTCGCCCGGCCGGGTGAACTCGCTGGCCCAGTATGTCGAGGGCGGCGGCTCGCTGTGGTTGCTCGGGAGCGGGGGCGGGCTCGCCTCGATGATCTCGTGGAACCGGACCGGCAACGATCAGCCGACGATCACGTTCTCGAACCTGTACGGCGAGCTGGTCGAGGGTCGCTTCATGTACGACTTCGCCCACTGGCGAAGCGAGTTCCGGGGTCGGAACCAGCCCCGCACAGCTACGGCAGGCGCCGTTCCCGATCGGGCGGCCGGGCGGGCCCAACTACTCGATGCTCCCGGATGCGATCGGGCCGAAGAGTCCGACGACTGCTCCGCTCCCGCCCCTGCGCAACAACCCGTCCGACTTCTACCGCTCGGTGCTGCCGCTGGATTCTGACGCAGCCGAATGCGATTCTCGAGGACCGCGATCACTCGCCGAGCACGAACACCCGGTCTCGAAGGAAGACACGCTGTTCGTGGCGACCGGGCGGCCGGGCTTCCGCCGCAGGTGGCCGGACCCCGCACGACTCCGCATCGTGACGCCGGTGATGACGCTCTACGACGGCGATGAGAACGGGCAGTTCATCTTCCGGGTTCGACCTACTGGAACTCGAGCCGCGCAGCGGCGGCCGAGCTCGTGGATGCGGTGCTGCAGGGGATCTGGCACCTGCACAGCCCGCGGCGGCGGAGCACCGCGGCGATCGAACCAGTGCCGGTGCTGCGCCCTTCACTGCGGCGCTGATCACCGCTTGCGTCGATGTGGGCCCGCCGGTGCTCCCGGCGGGCTGAGCGGCTCGCCTCAGTACACGCCCGGAACGAACCGCCGCGTCCTTTGGCGGTAACTCCGGTACATGCGTCGCCGAACGCCTGCTCGAGAATGCGCTCCCTCCGCCCGCGCCCGGAGTCGCTGCCGATCGCCATCAGGGCGAACGCGACCGGACAGGCCGACGTCGGCATCCAGATTGCGCTGCCGAGCGCCAAGAGGGTGAGAGCCCACATAAATGGGATGGCGCAACCATGCGAAGGGCCCGCCGGTCGCGAGCTGGTGACCGCGCTCGAGGGCGGCGCGGAATCGCCACGAACGGAAATGCACGAGCGCGTACGACATGAGCGCCGCTCCGGCCGCGATGACGAGCCCGCCGACCACGCGCTGGCCAGGAAACCACACGGGCACGCGTTGCGAGGCGACCGCGCTGAAGATGCCGAAATACACATGATGCCGAACGCGACCATGTGGAACCCGAGCAGCGCGCGCGCGACTGACCGGCGGTGTGAGCCTCCGTGGAGGCAGGTGCTTCCGGGGCGGGTTCAGAGCCTGCCGGTAGCGCCACTTGAGGACCAGCAGCGTCACGCCGAAGCTCGCCCAGAACAGGTCGCGAATCCAGAACAGCACGAAATCCGGAATCTGCATCAACCCCAACGAGGATCGGGCGCGCCCTTCCACGACGCTTTCCTGGCTGAGCACAGCGTCGCCACCAACTGCGTGACAGCGGACCAAGGGGCGAGCCCAGTGACTCACCCCGGAACCGACTCGCCGAGATCAGGGCTTGACCTGGATGTTCCCGCCTCGATCCGGGTGCATCGTCCGGTTACGTGGACAGTATTCGCCACATTGCAGTCTTCACGGGCGGAGGGTTGACGAACGTAGTGAAGAGGCTCAGCTCGTCGGGGGGTGAACCGGCTCCCCTCGCCGTTGTCGATGACGGCGAAGACGCACGGCTTGCCGACGGAAATCAAACTCAGGATCGGGTGGACTTGGTGACCACGCCGCCGATGTACGCGTGATTCCCGACCACCGTCAGACAATTGATTGTGGCATGGATGACGGTTCCCGAAAGCGCGGCTCTTCGGCTCGACCTCTCCTGTCACCGTGCCGTCGGACTTCGTGACCGCGGTGAAGGAGAACGCGTTCTCAGCCCGCCACCCACGGTGAGATTCCCGTGGCCGGAAGCCATGGGGCCATTCCCTTGCGCCGAACTGACTCCGCAGCACAGGAGAGAGATTCCCGCCACCAAGAATGACGTGGACCACCGAATTCTGGTGCTCATGCAGATCACCTCCAAGTGAAATGAAAGCGGCTCCGGCGCGTGATGTAACATCGCCGAAGCCGGTGGATCAAAGTGTTTTCTCGTGCCAGAGGCGGTCGAGTGCATCAAGACCGGCCATCGCATCCGCGTCGACGGCACCCGAGGCTTCGTTCAGATCCTTGGGTAGTGCGGTGTCCGTGGTGCGAACGTCCTACTTCAGTGCGATCACCCGCGCGTGGAGCTGCTTCGATGGCGTCGTGAGCCGCACGAAGTAGACGCCGTTCTTGACGTGGTTGCCGTGCTGATCGCGGCCGTTCCAGGTGGCGGCGTGCGGACCCGGCGCCGAGAACGCCGCTGACCAGCGTCTGGATGCGCCGACCCGCGACGTCGAACAGCTCGAGGCGCACCTCGCCCGCGCGCGCGAGCCCGAAGCGGATCGTGGCGAGGCCGCGGAACGGATTGGGGCTCGGGGTCGCGAGGAAGTCCACCGCCGCCGCGTCATCCACCGAGACGGTGGTCGATCCGGTGGTCGGCACGGTGAGCGCGGTGGCGCGCGCCCCAGTTGCCGGCGGCGTCGCGCGCCGCGCAGCCACAACGTCATGCTGCCGCGTCAGCACGTTCGCGGTCGCGAGCGCCGCCGATGCCTGCACGGTGGTGCTGCCGAATGCACCGGACATCGCGTGTGCCGCTCCCGGCCGGCGCCGGAGTGGCGCCGATCGAGTACTCCGCCGCGGCAACGGCGCCGCCGCCCATCTGGGCGTCGGTGAACGTGGCCATGAGCGTCGCTGGCTGGAGGCGCCGGATCGGCAGCGGGCTGCAACTCGCGCTGCCTGCGACCAGCACGGGAGCCACGCGTGTCACCGCCGGTGCGGGCCAGCGCGAACGGGCCGCTCATCACCGCCGTCGACTGCAGCGCCGGCGAGCCGTCGTCCGCCACGCGAACGCGCAGCATCGACGTTCGCGGAGTTCGGGGTCGGCCCGCCGCCGAGCGCGCCGGCGCAGGTCCCAGATGCAGCCCGAGTCGGCGCACACGGCCGTGGTGGCCGGAGTCCACGATGTCGCCGCCGTCGAGCGAGTAGTCCACCCAGCGGCCGGTGATGGCGCGACCCGCGTCGGGACGGATCGAGTACCGGATGGGCAGGAAGTCGCCCGTGACCACGGTGCCCGGCGTCGGCGAGACGATGTGGACCTCGGGCGGGCTGTGCCCCAGCAGCCAGGAGACCGCGTTCTGCAGGACGCCGGTGCGCGCCGTCGAGGTGCGAGGTCGAACTGCCCGCCAGCGCGCGCCACTCGTAGAACAGGCCGACCAGTCGCGACTTCTGCCCGCCCCAGACCCCGACCCCGCTCGGCGCCCCGGGTGGAGTTGCTCTCCCAGTGCATGCCCGATGTGCTTCGTTCTTGATGAAGTTCTCGGTCCAGTCTCCGGCCCACACGCCGTCCGTTCCCGGGGCGGCTCCGACGTTGTCGCCCGCGTCCGGGTACAGCCCGACCAGGGCAGCAGGGGATCGAGTTCGTGAACGCGCCCGAGACCGGGCTGCCGGCGACGCCCGTGAGCGTGTCCGCATAGAGGTTGTCGAAGTAGTAGCGCGTCTTGAGGCCGCTCTCGAGCCACAGCCTCGCGCTCGGGGGTGTAAGAAGGAGCGCCGGCGTCGGAGAGTCCGAAGCCGATGTCGTGGCCGGTCACCAGCAGCCGCCCGCCGAAGTCGAGGAGGGAGTCGATCGCCGCGCGCTGGGCGTCGCTGAACGGCGGGTAGTTGTCCGGACCCACCTGCCAGAGCACGGCCTGATAGCTGCGCAGCCCGGCCGAGGAGTTCCCGACCAGGGAGGATTGTTGCCGGCTGCGGCGAGCACGTCCACATCCCAGCCGAGCGCGGCGAACGCGTTGGTCCAGGTGGCGAGCACCGAGGTGCTCGGATCGTCCATGAGCAGCGCGATCGATCCTGCCCGAGTTGTCGTGAACGAGCGATGCAGCCCATCCAGGCTATCGGCGGTCACGATGCCGACCGGGCGTGGTCGGATTCGACGTCGTACCGGTAAGTGGTGCCCGGCTTGCAGGCCGGTGAGCAGCACCGAGTGCTGCATCGAGTATCCGCTGGAGTCCACGATCGGTTCCCAGCGTCCCGGACGTCCCGAAGCGAACGCGCGATGACGCGGCCAGGTTGGTGGTCCAGGAGACCACGGCCTGGCGTGGCGCCCAGCACGGACGCGTCCACGTTGGTGATCGTCGGGGCCTGCACGTTGACGCGCGCGGTGGTCACGACCTGCACCGCCGGGGAGGCGCCGGTGTAGCTCACCGTCACCAGGTCGCCGGAGCTGACCGCGACGAGCGCCATCACCCATCTGGACCAGTGCCGGAGCGATCGGGATCGAGCCGCGGAACACGCCGTTCGCTCCCGGTCAGGGTCACGTTCTGGGTCCACGGCTCGGTGCTGGACGATCACCTGCGCCGTGAGCGGTGCCGACGCGTTGGTGTCGATGACCTCGATCTCCACCGTGTCGCTGAGGCCGTACTGGAAGCGGTCGAGCGCGATCGCGCCGGCGGGTCCGCCCACTCCGCCGGTGATGCACAGGGCGAACGGCTGAGGACCCTGGAGGACGCGGCGTCCCTCGACACGGATCGTCCAGAGACCGGCGCCGGGCGTCGCGAGCCGCACGAGCTCCTCGACGTTCAGCGAATCCCGTGGTTCCGCCGGCGAGCCGAGACGTAGTTGAGCAGGTAGTTGCCGCGGTAGGTCGAGCCGTCGTGGGTCACGATGAGGTCCAGGTCGTTCACGATCTGCCACCTGGGATGCCGGGTTGCCGGGAGCGTCCGTCCAGCACAGCGCGATCTTGAGCGGTCGGCGTGGGATCCGTGACCTGCACCTGGTACTCGACGAACTGCTGGTCCGACAGACCATCCCGCGTGTCCACCAGCAGCGTGCGGCTCGAGTCCCCCGGAAAGTAGAGGCACATCGTCGATGGTGAGCCGGCCGTAGCCGATCGTGTTGTCGGGAACGCGGAAGCCCGTGATGTCGTTGCGCCCGGCGTTCACGGCCATGGCACGCAGCAGCGCGGCCGACGGATCGAAGGCGTTGGCCGGGATCGGGTGCCCCGGTGGGATACCAGCCCTCGCGTCAGGTACTGGCGCACGCAGGGCCATCGCGCCCGCGACCGCCGGCGTGGCCATGGAAGTGCCGCGAGTAGGCGGCGTACGTGTACCGGGTGGAGCCGATCGACGAGGTGACCTGCATCGCCGGGCGCCATCACCGTGGGTTTGCGGCGGCCGTCCCGAGTGGGCCCGCGGCTGGAGAACGAGGCAAACTGGTTCTGCAGGGTGCCGTTGCCCGTGGCGCCGACGGTGAGGACAGTTCTTGGCCGATCCCGGGAGCATTCACCGAACCGAACGCACCGACGATTCCCGCTCGCGAAGGCGATCAGGTAGTCGGGGTGGCTCCACGCGAACTGGTCGGTCTGCATGGAGGAGAGCGTGTAGTGGCCGCTGCGAGCTGGTGGCGCCCCACGAGTTGGATGAGATGCGGGCCGCGCCGCCCAGGTTGCCGGTGTACGACGGCTGGTAGAGCTCGTTGAGGTCGGCGGGAAGACTGAACAGACCGCCGGTCGACGCGATGTCCATGAAGTAGATCCTGGCGTCCTTTGCCATGCCCGACCACGGCGCGTTCGAGTAGGGATCCGGGTTGCCCGCGACCGTGCCGGACGTGTGCGTTCCGTGGTAGCCGTAATCGACGTCGTCTCCGAAGATGGTCAGCGGCGAGCTCGAGCCCGGCTTGTAGGCGATGACCTTGCGGTGGCTGGGCGTAGTCCCCCCAACTCGTGATCGCCTGCGTCGAATCGTTGAACATCTCGTGGTTGGTGCGGAAGGCCGCTGTCGCCGATCATCACCACCTGACCCTGCCCGCGGATGCCATGGTCGGTGACGGGCCGGGAGTTCTGGACGCCGGACTGGACCACCCACTGCGCCTTGTCGTTGTTGAACGAGTACTGCGCGGAGGGCTCGATCCATGCCACGTCGGCGAGCGCTGCGGCATCCGCGCAGCCGCGGCGGGTTCGAGCTCGAAGCGCACGAGGTGGTTCAGCGGACCAACAGTGCGGCGTGAGATTCGTGGCGCCCAACGAATGCAGAGCCGCGACCGTCGCATCGCCGTCACCGTCCATGAACAGCAGTGCCGTCACATCGATCCGTCCACTGGCGGACAGGTCGAGGTCCGGGCTCAGCTTGTAGGCAGGCTCGTAGGTCGTGATCCAGGGTTCCGCGCCCGCCCTCGCGCAACCGTGGCAGCGCCTCCGGTCGCATGCGGACCGAGGTAGCCGCCACCCGAGATCGGGCTGACGATTTCGCCCCCGCGCCCACGATGCGCTGCGCGAGCGGCATCCGGCGAGTCGTCTGCGAACTGAACCAGGTAAGAGCCACGCGCATGCGCGGCCACCCGTCGCCTCGGCATCCGCCGCGTTTCAGCGAAGCGGGTAGCACGGGGCTGGGCCGCCCGGCATCAGCGAATACCCGCCGCCAGCTCGATCGCACGCCGGGTCCCTCCGGCGGCCGTTGCGACGCGCTCGGGAAGTCGGCCCGTCGCACTCGGGCGCAGGGTCCCGTCGGACGCCGACGCGGTTCGCGAATCGGGGCACGACGGTGAGGTCGCGCACCTCGCTGGCGCGCATTCCGCCCGTGCGCGTAGTCGCGTCCATACGACCGCCCACCACAGCTTCGTGTCCGTGCCGTCGACGAGCCCGAGCGACTGCAGCGCGATCGGCCGCGTGCCGTACGGCACGACGGTCCAGCGCGGGGCCGCTCGGCACCGACGATCCAGCCCGACGGTTCGAAGGGAAAGCGCGCGACCACGACTCGCACGTCCGCAACGCCTGCTCCCGGAGAGATCTCGAACCGCGTGCTGCCCTCGTCCACGCGGACACCCGCCGGGGTAGGACCGGGGCAGGAGCAACCATCGTCGTAGGGCTCTTCGACCTGCTCTCGGAACCGCGCGGCAGGCGTTATCGGGCCGACCGGTGCGCAGGAGCAGGACGAGAAGCAGGAGGGGCAGGGCGCGCCGACAAGAAGAACGAGACACGGCACTCGCTTTCGCAAGGAGTTGGGCCCAGCGAGGACCAGCGGCGGCCACGGTGAGTGACGCCTCGGGCGGCTACCGGGCGCCGTCGACGAGCTGAACCTATCGGCTGAAGTGCGGCGTCGGTCAACATGATTTCTCCGAGAGATGATATTGCAGTAATATATTCCAGTATTACAGCGTATAATTGCCACATATATCTGAGTCCTCAGACTTCTCTCAGATTACTCTTGCGACCGGATAAATCGGTTGCCTTACCGTCTCGGCTCGTTAGGCGCCGAGCGTCGGCGCCGACCGTGTTGCCCCACTTCTCGCGAGGCGTTCCGTGCTCCTTCGTCACTCGAGGCTCATCGCCGCCGCATCCGCCCTGCTTCTCTCGCTGGCCTCCGGCCGCCGGCGCCGAGGTGCTCTGGGATCAGTCCAACTGGGACACCAGGCCCGTGAACTCGAACGAGGGTTCCATCAACCTCTCGTCCAACGCTTGCAATCAGATCAGCGGGAACACGAAAGTCCACACCGCGAACGACGTGCACTTCGACTACCCCGTGCACATCACGACCGTCCGGATCTACGAGACGTTCGGCAACGTCCAGACCGCGACCCAGGCGTATCTCTGGATCCACCCCAAGAACAGCGTCCTGCCCACCACGAGCAGCGACTCGCTCGAGCTCGCGGGCATCCAGGTGAACATCACGCCCGTCACCGAGACGAACGGCACCGCCCAGTGCGTCAGAGTGTCGGCCACCGGAGTTGGACATCGAACTTCCGGCCGGTGACTACTGGGTGTCGCTCACCCCGCGGCACAACCTCGGCATCTTCCCCTGGACCATCCACCTCGCCTCGACGAGCGCGGTCGTGGCGATCAGACAGTGGCCATCGAGGCGTGCACGGTGAACTCGAACTGGTTTTACCCGGTCAACCCCAGCCTGCACGACTACGCCATGAAGATCGAGGGCGAGGTCCATGGCCCGACGGCGCCGGCGCCGACCGGCCTGCGCGGTGAAATTCCGGGGCCGTAGGCTGATCGAGCTAACGACACGCGAACGCAGCACGCAGTCCGCATGAACTGTCGGGTCCTCTGGCAAGCGCGTTCGCAACTCAGGGAGAGGTGAAATGAAGAAGGCTGTTGCAGTCCTTGCCGCGGGCTTCGCGCTGCTTGGCAACGCAGGCTTACTCGGCAGTGACGTTCGACTTCATCTTCGACGGCGGCGCTCCGGTTTCGGTATCCAGCAACGGGTCGGTGGTCACGGGCAACTTTGGCCACCGGTCGACTACGGCGGGTTCCGCTGGACGCAGGCCACCGGCCTGGTGTCGCTCGGACGCCCGCAGGTGGGAGGCGGCGGTGGAGTCCCCGGCATCTCCGCGGACGGCACCCGGATCGGCTATAGCATCGGGAGCCTCGACAGCTCGTACAGGACGCAGGGCCTCTGGACGCTGGGCTCCGGCTGGCAGGAGCTCATGCCACCGCCGCCGCCCGATGGCGGAACCGTGGACGGGATCGCTACGGGAGCGTCTGGGACATCTCGGGCGACGGGAACACGGTCGTCGGCCTCTACTGGCGCCCGGGAGTAGGCAATCGCGCCCACGCGTCGAAGTGGACGCAGGCCACCGGCGTCGTCGACCTGGGCGGAACCATCACCGGCCAGGCGAGCCGCGCCAACGGCGTCAACCACAATGCCTCGGTCATCGTCGGCTGGGTCGAGACGCCGACCGGCCCGTGGCGTCCCGCGGCGTGGGTGAACGGCTCGCTGGTGCTGCTCACGGACTACGACGATTCGGGGATGTTCCTCATAGGAAATGGCGAGGCGAAGGCGACCTCCACCAACGGCGACATCATCGTCGGCTTCGCGACTGACGCGGACTAGCCACCAGCGCGCGGCGTCGATGTGGAAGCGCACCGATGGCGTGCTTCGGTCCGACGGAGCTCCTGGGCTGGGTGGATGGCACCGAGCCCGGTTCCGGCATCGTCGAGCGGCGGACTCAACATCCCGTGGGCGGTGAGCGACGACGGCAGCATCGTCGTGGGCTACTGCTCGTTCGACGGATCCCCGTTCAACCCGACCGGCTTCGTTTGGACCCCGGTACGGGCGTCGTCGACGTCAACCAGTGGCTCGCGGACAACGGCGTGCTGGTCGATCCCAACTTCACGATCCAGAGCCTCACCGTCGATGACGCCCGGACGGAACCAAGATCTTCGGATACGGACAGATGCTGACGCCGCCGTACACGCATCGAGGGCATTCCGGATCAACGTGCCCAACACGGTCGCTGCACCGCCCGCGGCCCCGGTCGCGCGAATCGAGCTGTCCGCGCCCAGCCCGAATCCGTCCTCGTCGGCCACGCGCATGGAGCTCGCGCTGCCCGTCGCGGCGAGCGTCGACCTCCGGTGTACGACGCGTCGGGACGTCGCGTCGCCACCCTGATGCACTCCGAGCTGCCCGCGGGCCGGCGTGCGGTCACGTGGGATGGCCGCGAAGCGAGCGGACGGCCGGTCGCGGCCGGGCCTCTACTTCGCGCGCCTCGTCACACCGCAGGGCTCGGCCATGCGGCGCATCGTCCGGATGGACTGATACCATGACACCCGATCCTGGCGGCCGAACTGGCCCGCGGCAACCTCAAGCAGATCGAGGCGATCAGCGCCGAGCTGCGCCGGACCATCGCCCCCGTGCTGGAGGCGGTGGCAGGGGTCAGCCCGCGGCCGACACGGATCTCGCGCGCGATCGGACTCGACAAGAGCCTGGCCAGCCGGCTGGTGCGCGCGGTGCAGTCTTCGTCCGATCTCGATCTCATGCACCTCGTCCCGTCGCCAGGGGCTTGCGCATCTTCGCCGACCTCGCCAGCCGGTACGCCGACCCCGCCTCGATCTCGAACCTCCTGGCGGCCACCGAGCGCTTCGAGCAGCTGCTCGACACCGTGCCCGGCGGCCGCGCCTCGATCGATGCGCAGATCTCCGAGTCCTCGCACGTGGCGCTCCTCAAGCGCGAGCACATCGCCAAGCAGGCGTCGTTCAAGTCCATGTCGTTCCTGCTCGGCCATTTCTGCGACGTGCTGACCACGACGCTGTTCCTGGTGCCCTCGCCGAACGGGCGGCGCGTGGACGGCATCGAGATCCAGCGCCGGATCGGCTCCGCCGCATGCGCCCGAGCACGCCGCTGGTGCTGATGAGCGTCTGGGGCGACCCCGACGACGCCGGTGAGCGAGAACGCGATCAGCTTCGACACGCTCGACGGCCAGCGCGGGTCCGGCGACCCGGCGAGCCTTCCTGTTGTCCGCCTTCTGCACGCAGCCGCTGCCGAAGCTCGACGTCATGCGGGAGGGCGAGATGACGGCGCTGGTGCTCGCGGGGGATCCGTCCCTGCACGCGCCTTCCCAGCTGACCTCGGCGATGCGGATCCGCAACGGCTGGCCGCTCGAGCCTGAAGCCCGGATCCAGTCCCTGCGCGGATACGTGCTTCACACGCCCTGCCGGCAGATCGTGCGCGACGTGTACATCGCCGAGTCGCTGCTATCCGGACGCGACGCCGCAGGTTTCGTTCGTGCTCCCGGGCCCGCGCCCGTCCATGCGGACTCCACGCGAGGACGGCCGTCGCCACTACTCCGAGGTGGACCTCGCCCGATCGATCGATGCATCGTCCCGGCGGGCCGCAGTCCTACGAGATTCCGGGCGTGGTGAACCACTCCGCCGTGGTGCGGCATGTGCTCGAGCGCACCGGGCACAGCCTGACGCCCTTCAGGGGCTGGCGACTGGCCATGACGTACCCCGTGTCCCTGGTCGAGATGGTCTGGTCCCTGACGCACCCTCGCAACGTCCATAGAGTGATGAGACTCCACCCTCACCACGCGGAGTAATGCGATGAAGACGATGCCCCGTCTCAAGCGATTTACCGCAGTATTCGCGCTCGCGAGCATGTTCGCGTTTTCGGCGAACGCGTTTGCGCGCCGGCCCTGTCGCCGCGACCGTGACGAGCGTCGCGAGCGGCGCGTGGAGCAACCCCGCCACGTGGGACACCGGGGTTCCGGGTCGCGACCGATGACGTCGTCATCGGGGCCGGCACCACGGTGACCATCGACACGACGCCGATCACCGTGAACAGCGCTCACGGTGGACGGCACGCTCCAGTACGACGCCACGTGCGCGCGCTCACGGTCACCACCAACGTGTCGATCGCGCCGGGCGGGACGCTGCAGACGAACACGGTGGGCGCCCAGACCGGCCATACGCTGATCGGTCGGCGGCAACCTGACGAACGACGGCACGCTCGACCTGAGCACGTCGGCCAACACGTCAGGCGCGAGCCTCACCTTCACGGGTGCGGCGAGCAACACGCTTCAGCGGCACGGGCGCTCACGACGGATCTCCGCACGCTGACCATCAACAAGGGCACATCGAACGCCAACATCCTCGAGATCACCACGTCGGCGCTTTCCGTACAGGGCACGGTCGTCGACGGAACTCCGATGGCGTTCCTGACGATCACGAACGGCACGCTCAAGATCTCCGGGTCCTTCGTCTTCGCGGGCAGGACATTCACTGCCGCCGCCTACTCGATTCCTGCCACCGGCGGATTCTGCGCTCAACAACCCGAACTACACCGTGAGCGGGCAGAACGGTTCATCCGACCCTGACCGGCCTTGGGGCAACCGGCACCGGGACGCCGGGCAGCGCCGCCCTCCTGCGCATTTCGGCTGGCACGTTCAACATCGGAACCGCCACCGGCAATTCGATGGGGTTTGGCAACAACACCACCGTCATCGTCGAGGGCGGCGCGGTCAACGCGACCGGACGCTTCGGCGTCAGTGTCGCAACGAACAACCTCACCTACACGCAGACGGGCGGCGTCATCACGGTCTGCACGATCGGCAACGCGTCGAGCCACGCAAGCGAGCTTCGACCTCGGTCAGGGCCTCGGCCCGGACGTCGTCATGAGCGGCGGCACGGTCATCATCCGCATCAACTGCACCGGCGTGCCGGCCTCCGTGACTACCGCAATCAGCAGGGCAACACGCCGCTCGAGCATCACCAACACGGTGCTGCAGTTCGGCGATGCCGGCTCGGGCGTGGCCAAGACGTTCAACGCCGAGGGGCTGCTGCCCAACGTCGTCGTCAGCAACGCCTCCGCGGGCCATACCGTGCTCTTCCGTCCGCCGACGCATCTTCAACAACAGCGCGCGCGACGTGACGATCAACCCGGGCTGCACGTACAACATCGGCAACCAGGTCTACCTGGAGAGCGGCAACACCGTCACGAACAACGGAACGCTGACGGCGAACAGCGCCGTCGGCCCGGTTCATCTGGTTCCAGGCGGGCGGCAACTGCACCTACCAGGGCGCCGGCGTCAGCACGGGCGTGCTGACGAGCTGGGAGACGCAGGCGGCGAACCTGACGATGAGCCAGGCTTCCCCAGCTGGTCGTGCGGCGGACCATCATCTTCACCGGCAACATCCTCAATTCGAGCAAGCTGACGCTGGGTGACGGCGGCGCGACGCTGAACCCCGTCCAGATCGGCAACACGACGACGCCGACGGCCGCCGGAGCCTTCGACGTCGCCCCGACGTTCGACCTCGGCACGGGCGGGGAGCAGATCTCCTACCTCAGGACCACGGCGTCGCGCAGCACCGGCCCCGAGGTCAACCCGGGCCGCGCGCTCGTCAACCTGTCGTACGACGACAACGACGTGACCCACACGCTGACCATCGCGGGCGGTGACATCACGGTGAGCGGCACGACGGCGCTCACGAACGGCCGAGTCATCACCGGCGCGAACACGCTGGTCGCCAACGGCGCCGTGACGCGGACGACGGGCTACGTGGACGGCTTCCTGCAGAAGCCGGTGACGGTGGGCGGCCCGGTCGCGCGGACGTTCGAGGTCGGCGATGCCCTGGCGTATTCGCCGATCAACGTGACGTTCGCGAGCGTGACGGGCGCGGGCGCACTCACCGGCAAGGCGACGGGCGGTGACCACGCGCAGATCGGATCGTCGGATATCATCCCGAGCAAGAGCGTCAACCGCAACTGGACGCTGACGAACTCCGGAACCACCTTCACGACGGCCGACGCGGTGTTCAACTTCGTGGCCGGCGACATCGACGGCGGCGCGAACTTCAACAACTTCTTCGTGCGGAAGTACGACGCGCCGAACTGGTCGGCGCCGACGACGGGCACCCGCACCGCCACGAGCACGCAGGCGACGGGCATCACGTCGTTCAGCGACTTCGCAGTCGGCGAGCCGCCGACCTTCACGATCCTCGCCTCGGCCGGGACGGGCGGATCGATCTCGCCCTCGGGCAGCGTCCTGGTGAAGGCCGGCGGTGATCAGGCGTTCACGATTCGCGGCCGATCCAGTGCCACGCGATCGCCAGACGCGCTGGTGGATAGGCGTCACTGGTAGCAGCGCGCCGCGCCCAGCACCTTCATGTCGCCGGGACCCAGGCGAGCCACACCATTTCGGCCAGCCTCGCGCCGCTCTGGTCCGTTCACGGATCACCGCGTGTCGGCGGAGCCGGCGGCAATCGATCTCACCCAACGGCGCTGACGGAACGGTCTGGATAGCGGCGGCAGCCAGAGCTACGCATCGCGCGCTGAGCGTGATAAGTGCTCACGTCATTGGCGACGTGCTGGTGGATGGCGCGTCTCGGCGGGCGCGGTGGCGAACTACACGTTCAGCGACGTGCAGGCGAACCACACACGATTTCGGCCAGCTTCACGCTGCTCGGTCCGTTTACGATCACCCGCGCGTCGGCGGGTGCTGGCGGGCACGATCTCGCCCGATCGGCGCTGACGTTCGGCGTCGCGCGGTGGCAGCCAGGAGCGGCGGATCGCGCCGGGCAACAAAGTGGCGCGCGACGATTACGGACGCGCTGGTGGACGGCGCGCTCGGTAGGCGCTGCGGTCGCGTCCTGCATCGTTCAGCGACGTCCAGGCGAACTCACAACCATTTCCGGCCAGCTTCACGCTGCTGGGTCCGTTCACGATCACCGCGTCGGCGGGCGCCGGCGGCACGATCTCGCCTGACGGCGCGCTGACGTCGGCGGTGTGCGGCGGCAGCCAGAGCGAGCGTGATCGCGCCGGGCAACAAGTGCGCGGCGATCGCGGACGTGCTGGTGGACGGCGTGTCGGTAGGCGGTCGCGCCCCTACACGTTCAGCGACGTCCGGAAGGCGAACCACACCATTTCTGGCCAGTTCCACGCTGCTGGGTCCGTTCGACGATCGACCGGTCGCTGCCGGGAGCCGGCGGCACCGATCTCCGCCCGACGGCGCGACGCAAAACGGTGGCGCCGCGGCGGCAGCGCTGAGCTACGTGATCACGCCGAGCGACAACTCGTCGGGCCATTGCACGGACCTGCTGGTGGATGGCGTTTCGGTGGGTGCGGGCGGCGAACCACACGTTCAGCGACGTGCAGGCGAACCATAATGCGATCACGGCGAGCTTCGTGCGGGACGTCGTACACGATCGCGGCCACGGCCGGATCGCGGCGGCTCGACCACCCCGAGCGGCAACGTAGCGGCGGCGTGCGGAGCCGATCAGGAGTTCCAGATCGCGGGTGACGAGCGCCGACGTGATCGCGTGACGTGGCCGTCGACGGCGTGTCGCAGGGCCCGGTGAGCAGCTCACACGTTCACCGAACGTCCAGTCCGATCACACCATCAGCGCGACGTTCAACGGCATCGTCTACACGATCCCGGCCACGGTCCGGATCGGGCGGGCCGATCAGCCCGATGCGGTTCGATCAACGTGAGCTGCTGACGACGATCAGAAAGTTCACGATCACGCCGGATCCGGACGCCGAGATCGCCGATGTCGTGGTGGACGCTGATGTCGGCGGCGCGGTGTCGAGCTCACGTTCACCGCGGTCCAGGCGAACCACACCATCAACGCGACGTCTCGATCCGGCCGGTGCCGGTGCTCGGACCCAGCTCGAGGCGCGACCAGGTGGGGGCAGGCGCTCGCCCTGCGCTGGAACCGTCGCGCACCGTGGCCGTCGCCTCGGTGTCGCTCGAGCGGGCGGAGAACGAAGTCGGACTGCGGACCGAAGCGTCGACGCGGAGCTGACGCGATGGTGGGATCGCGACCGTGGCCACCGACCTGCAGCGTGGTCGGCGGCCGCACCTTACTGGTACCGACTCGTCACCGTCAGCACGTTTGGCGGTCAGGCGACGTTCGGACCGCTCCAAGGCAACGGCGGCGTTCGTCGTGAAGGCGTCTCTCGCTGACATGGTGGCGCCGCCGAACCCGATCGGGCGCGCTGGGGATCAACTTCGCTGTCGCGAAGCCGACCGCGTGACCTGAGCCCGCTGGACGTCCAGGGACGTGAGGTCGAAGTGCTTCGCGGACGGCGAATGACGGCTGCGGGCCGCTACCACGCGCAGTTCGACGGCGCTGAGACGCAGCGGCCGCATCCCGGCCGGCGTCTACTTCGTGCGCGCATCGCGGCGGCAAGCAGACGCTTCACGACGCAGCGCGTCGCGTCCATGCAGTGATATAAAGCGCGACAGTCTGGGCGGTTGCGTTGTTAGTCATTTGGCGGCCACCCTTCGGGGTGGCCGCTGGGTTGTTGTGACCGAGCACCGGGCGAGGGCGATGGAGGCGGCTGGCCGCGGTGCTCTAGAACAGCAGCAGCAGCTTGTCGGCGAACGCAGAAGCCGCAGGGCTCGCCGATCAGAGTGCGCAGGTCGTAGTTCAGCGTTCCATGGCGTGTGAACAGCTCCCACGGCGGCCTATTCAGGGCCCGACGAGCCCCCACCATCCATCCGGTGTGTCTCGCGAATGCCGCCTTGAACGGTGCGACCTCCTGGCCGTCGATGACACGAGCCCGCCCCACTCGATCTCGAGCGACTGCGGCTCCCGGGCGTCGAACGGATACAAGACGGGCGACGCGGAAGCGTCGGTGGGTGAATTCTCCAGGGCCTGTGCCATGTCCACGCGGTGGGACTCTCCGGGCAAAGCCAATCCTGAAGTGTGATCCAGCTCTCCTCACGGTTGCGGGACCTCTCGGCGAGCACCATGTACTTCCGGGGCAGGAGCGGCGTCGCCGCCGACGAGGTCTTGAGCGTGATGCCGTCGAGGTTGGCGACGACCTGCGGCCCCCTGGCGTGATTCGGAACGACACGAGCGTCAGCACCTCCTTTGGCTCGTCTCCGATCCAGTTGATGACGAACCCGGGATGATCGGCAGCAGTGGTCCGAACAGGATCAGTTTGCCCTCCCGGATATCGGGACCGGCAGTGAAATGCACGCCCTGCGACTCGAACACGGCGCGCGTCTCCCCGATCGAGGCATGGATCACGGCGCCGCCTTCGCCTGACCCCGGGATCGGCATCCGCTCGCGAATCGTAGACTCGGGAGCGAAGTAATGCTGCGCGCGCGACAAACCCGCATCCCTGCAGCGCCGGCATCACACAGCGATCATCCATGCGAGGACGAGCGTGACCGATCGAGCCCGGCGGGCGACGCCGCAGGCAACGGCAGGCTCGCGTCCCGCCGAGGAGATCGCAGCTCGCCACGGCGGCGCGGGAATCCGTCCGAGTCATGGTCGGCCTTCATGTACAGGACTGTCGCCGGGCGCGTTGGGACCCCGGAGCGCTACCAACCTAGCTCTCGGCACTCCTCACCGTGTCACCGACCCGGCTACCATTACCCGCACTTGCGGCCGTCTGAGCGGCCCCTGCCGCCGGCACGTGCGGCTCTGAGAGCTTGCCGATTCCCACCTCCTGGCGGTCTCGTCTCCGGTCGCTTCGACGGGAGGAATCGAGGACGTTGCCGTAATTCTCGTTCACCCAGCTTCTCTGATAGATCGAGTGGAGATACCGCTCACCGAGATCGGGGGAGATGGTCACCGCGGTGAGTCCCGTCGCGCCCCGCTTCTTCAGCCAGCTGACGGCACCGCTGACCACCGTGCCGGTGGAGCCGCCGAACAGGAATCCACTCGCCGCCATACGGTGACAGGCGCGGATGGTGTCCGACTCCTCGACGAGAATCACTTCGTCCACGAAGGACTCTGTCGGAGCTGCGGCGGACGGACGGCCGTGCCCAGCCCGGGTATCAACCGGCGGCCGGGGGACCACCGAACGTCACCGATCCGGCGGCGTCCACGGCGACGACGTGCACGCGCCGGTGCCATTCCCGCAGGAAGCGCGCGCAACCCATCAGCGTCCCGGTGGTGCCCGCCCCGACGAAACAGCACGTCCAGTTGCGGGAACTGACGCACGATCTCCGGTCCCGTGGTTCGGTAGTGCGCCCTCCAGTTGCCCGGATTGACGTACTGGTTGAGCCACACATAGCGGTCATCGGATTCGCAAAGCGAGCGTACATAAGCCAGCCGCGCGCCCAGGAAGCCGCCTCCTCGCTCGGCAAGGGGACGGTGACGGTGTTCACCTCGGCGCCCAAGGCTTCCATCATCGACTTGGTCGTCGGATTGCACCGCGAGTCCGTCACGCACAGGAACCGGTAGCCCTTGCTCGCCGCGATCATGCTCAGAGCGACGCCCAGGTTTCCGGACGAAGACTCGACCAACACCGAGTCGGGCCCCAGGGCACCTTCCCGCCCGCGGCTTCCACCATCTCCTTCGCGGCTTTCAGCTTGACCGAGCCCGCGAAGTTGAAACCCTCGCACTTCAGAAATAGCGGTTGTCCGAAGATCGACGCCAAATCGATGTAGAGCTGCTCTTCGTTGTATGCCTGTGGTGTGGAAATGACGGCCACGAGAGCCTCCTCATTCTCGGTAGAGCGCGCTCACAGGCTCATCCGTAACGCCGGAGCTCGTGAAAGAAATCGTCGATGACCCGCAATTCGCCAGCCCGGGCCATCTGGTCGTAGACGTACTTGCCGACCGCGAGGTCGAGCACCCCGAGACCGAAGGGTGAGTACACGATCGGCCGATCCGCCGACACCGCCACCCGCCCGGCCATCACGTCGCCCAACGTGCCGTGCAGGAAGTCCCGCCGTCCGGTGAGCTGCTCGGCCAGATGCGGGGAGGTATCGGCCTTGAGGCAGTGCTCGACATCGTCGACGATGTTCGTCGACGCGAGCACGATCTCGGGCGTGAGATCGCGCAACGACACGTGCAGCACCAGCGGATGGTGGTCGAACCACGACAGTTCGCCGACGTGGGGCCGGCCGGCGACCGTGGCGAAGACCACCAGGTCGCTGGCGCGGATCAATTGCTCGGCGTGCTCGTGCACGGTGACCCGACCGCTGGAGTGCTCCAGGTAGCCGCGGAATCCGGCTGCGCTGTCGGCGGACGTGTCGTGAACGCCGATCTCGTCGAACGCCCAGCCGGTGCCGGCCAGGAAGGTGTGGATGTAGCGGGCGATCAGACCCGCTCCGAAGAAACCGACGCGCGTCGGGCGCCGTCGGCCGCGACTGAGCCAGTCCGCCGCCGAGACCGCCAGCGCCGCCGTCCGGGTGGCGCTGATGATCGAGGCTTCCAGGCAGGGCGAACGGGTAGCCGGTGGCGTGGTCGTTGAGGATCAGCACCGCCGAGGCTCTCGGGATCCCGGCCGCCACGTTCTCGGGAAAGCTGGAGATCCATTTCAGACCGTCGACCGCAATGTCCCCGCCGATCGAGGCGGGCAGCGCGATGATCCGCGACGAGGGACGGTCGGGGGAAGCGCAGGAAGTACGACGGCGGATTGACCGAATCCCCGGCGCTGTGCAGCCGGTAGGCGTCCTCGACCAGAGCGACGATCTCCTTCTCGCGTCCGTGCAGCACACGCTGGACCTCGCCGCCGGAGATCACGGCGAACGACGGCACCGTGAGCCGCTCGGGCGCCGGCGACGTCGTGGCGGACGTGCGCGTTGCGGTCATCGTGGCCTCCCCTCGACGATCGGCGAGCCGCCGGGCCGCATCGCATCGGCCATCGCCACGAGCACCTCGCGCGGTCCCGTGAACGCCTCGCGGCTGTGCGCGGCGCGGATGTTGTCGACCAGCATCAGGTCTCCGGCCTGCCATGGCTCGCGGACGGTGTGGGCCTCGTAGACCTGGTTGATGACTTGCACCGCCTCCTCGCCGATCGGGTCGCCGTTGCCGTAACGGGTATTGAACGGCAGCCCGTCGCGGCCGTAGACGTCGATCAGGTATTCCCGCACCTCCGGGTCGATCGTCCACTCGTTCAGAAACGCGATCTGGTTTGAACCAGCAGCGCTGGCCGGTCACCGGATGACGCACCACGGCGCTGCGGCGTTGTCGGGTGCGGAGCCCACCGTCGGGTTGCCACTCGAAATCGATCGCGTTCGCCCGGCAATAGCTCTCGACCGCGCCACGGTCATCGGAGCCGAACGCCTCGGCGAAGGGCACGCCGATGTCCTCGTTGTAGCTGCGGGTGAGCATCCAGCCCTCCTGCTCGAACCGCGCGACGAGCTCGGGGGCAGCGCGTCGAGCACGGTCGGCGAGTCGGACACCGCGGTTGCCCCGCCGGCGGCAGGTGCGGTGAGACACGCGAACAGCATCAGACCGGGGACCTCGAGCGGGTAGCTCAGCTCGTGGTGCATGCACATCGGCTGGTTCGGGGGCCACGCCGACGAGGAGTAGACACCGTCGGAATAGATCCGGCGCGACGCAAAAGCTTCTCTCTCGGTCATCAGATCGGTGGCCAGGGATCGAAAAACGGCGCCGACCTCGGTCGCGTCGCGCAGCCCGAGACCGCGTACCATCACCGACCCGTGCTCGACGACGACGGCGCGCAGCGCATCCCGGTGCTCGGCCGCCCAGCCGGGTCCATCGCCTGCGGCTCGGCCCGCAGCATCGGAGGTTTGCCGGGCTGGAGCACCAGGTTGGGCGGCGGCGCCGGAGGGAAACAGACGACATCTCGATCTCCTTTCTGGTTGACGACTTCTCGTTGACTACGCCCGAGGCGCCATTGCTTGGCGTACGGGAGCCTCGACCAATCGGGCCATGTCGGCCAGGACCGGGTTCGGGTGACATCCTTCAAGGCACACCGCGCTGTCCAGCGCGATCACGAGCTTCACCGCCGAGAGCGAGGTGCCGCCCCGGTCGAAGAAGTGGTCCCGCCGCCCGACCTGGTGCGTCGGGATGCCGAGCACCGTGGCCCAGGCCGCCGCGACCAACCGCTCGGCCGGCGTGCTCGGCGCCTCGACGCTCTCGCCGACGCCGTCGAGATCACGGGCGCGCGCGACGAGGGACTTCCGATCGACCTTGCCGTTCGCCGTCAGCGGCAGATCGCCTCACACCCGTGGAACGTCGAGGGACCATGTAGGCCGGCAACGACCGACTCAGCCACTCTTGAAGTGCGCCGGTCTCGAGTCGACTCTGGCCGGAGTAGAACGCCACCAGCTGCTTGCTCCGGTCGGTCCGCTCGCGCGACCACCACCGCGCATCCCGCACGCCCGGCATGCGGGACAGGCTGCTCTCGATATCGCCGATCTCGATCCGGAAACCACGGATCTTGACCTGAGCATCGCGCCGGCCGAGGAACTCCAGCTTGCCGTCCGCCTGCCAGCGGCCGAAGTCACCGCTCCGGTAGAGCCGCTGGCCCTGGCGGAGCGGATCGGCCATGAAGGCCAGCCGAGTGCGCTCGGGATCGTTGACGTACCCGCGGCCGACGCAGATTCCGGAGAAGACGATCTCGCCCGGGGCGCCGAGCGGGACCGGCGACAGGTGACGATCGACGACGTAGACGTGCACGTTGTTGATGGGGCGGCCGAGCGGACCTGCTTCCCGTCCGGCGACCGCTCCATGACCTCGTGGTTGGTGTCGTCCGAGGTCTCGGTCAGTCCGTACGCGTTGACGAGCTTGATCGCGGGTTTGGCCGCGAACCAGCGCTGAGCGAGCTCCATACTCAGCGCTTCACCGGTGACCGACACGTACCGCAGATCCGGCAACTCGCGGCCGTGTTGCTCCAGATAGGAGAGGACGGCCTCGAGGTACGACGGCACGACCTGCAGAACCGTTGACCTTGCCGCCAACGATCCGGTCGAGGAAGCGCCGGACGTCGAGGATCACCTCCTGCTCGATCAGCAACGTGCGGCCGCCGACCAGGAGCGCAGAAACCAGTTGCCACAGGGAGATGTCGAAGCACTGGGGCGCGGTCTGCGCGACCACCTGACCCGGGCCGATCTCGAGATCGTCGATCTTGGCGTGGAGGTGGTTGAGCATGCCGGCCTGCTCGCACATCGCGCCCTTGGGCTCACCGGTGGAGCCGGAGGTGAAGTAGATGTACGCGAGCTGGTTCGGCGCGACGGCGACGCCGATGCCGAGATCGCCGTCGCCATGAATCTCCTCGTAAGCGGCGTCGACGAAGAGCAGCCGGGTCTCAGGCAGCGCCTCGAGCGCGCGGTGGAGCGTGGCGGTGCTTCGCGCTTCGGTCAGCACCAGTTCGCATTCGGCCCGGGAAAGCATGGTCGCGATGCGTGCGGCCGGGAAGTGGGGCTCGATCGGCAGGTACACGCCGCCCGCTTTGAAGATCGCGATCACGGTGGCGAGCCAATCGAGATTGCGCTCCATCACCACCGCGACGATCCCTTCGCGGCCGAGCCCCCGCGCCAGCAGCGCTCGTCCCACACGGTTGGCCCGGGCGTTGAGCTCCCGGTAGGTCCATTGCCGGTCGCCGTGCACGGCCGCGATCGCGTCGGGGTGTGCTGCGACTTGGCTTCGAACAGCTCGTGGAATCGGCTGTCGGGAAGTTCCCGGCGCCGTCCGGCGAGCCCTTCGATCTGGGCGTGGAGTTCCTCGGCGGAGAGTAGGCTCTGGCGCTGGTGCTCGGCCTCCGGATCGGCGGCCATCCGCGTGAGCGCGGCGAGGTGATAGCCCGCGATCCTGGCGGCGCAGTCGGCGTCGAACCTCGCGGTCTGATAGCACAGCGTGAGCGTGAGCCGACCAGTCATGGCGGGAGACCACCGACCGAGCAGCACGACGTCCGCGTCGAGACCGCGTCCGCCTGCCGCCGGGATCGAACACGGTTTCGAACGGCGGTTCGGTCAGGCGCAGCTCGCGCCGGAGATCATCGACTGGGAAATCCGCGGTGCGCCATCAGCTCGGACTCGACTCGATGGACGCCGACCAGCAACTTCCGCCACGACTCGGGTTCGGTCGTCATCCGGCACGGCAACGGGACGACCGCGGGCGACGGTAGCCGGTCGTCACCTCGAGCTCGCCGGAAAGCGAAGCGAGCACTTTGGCGTGCGCCGCCAGCACGACCGAGCCGATGGGCACCGCCAGATCGCTCGCGATCCGATCCAGCGACGCCACGAGGTCATCGGGAAGCGTCGTGTCGTGCACGGCGACGCCCGGCACCGGATCGAGGGTCCAGCGCGGGATCATGGTGAGACCGCCGGACAAGAGCACACCGTGCCAGTAGTCGCGGCTCGTGTCCGCTCCCGGGATCATGCGGCGTGTCCTCCGTTCAGCGAGGCGGCGTGGCCATTTGCCATCGCCAGCGCAGGACGCGCCGCGACCGCCATGGCCGCCCCGTACGCGGGGTCGTCTCAGTATCTCGCGGGCCGGGTTCTCACCCCACCGTGAATGCGCCGGAACGTCCTCGCCCTTCATGAGGAATCCCTGGGGGAGGAGCTCCGCGCCGTCGCCCATCGTCACGCCGCAGTGCACCAACGCGCCGAGCCCGATCGTGCAGCCGGCCCCGATCACGATGCGGTCGGACTTGAAACCACCGTCCTCCTGCGAGTGCGGCTGGATGAGGCTCGCCTCATTGAGCGTGCAGTCGTCCCCGACCGAGACCAGCGTCCTCTCCACGATGGCGCAGCCGTCGTCGAAGACGCGCTTTCCGATCCGGACACCCAGGAGGCGCCAGACCAGGGGCTTGAACGGTGTGCCGTCGAAGAGCCTCACATTCGCCCCCATGAGCTTCCAGTAGCGCTCGTGAAACCAGAAGTCCGGGTGGTAGATCGAGCAGTGCCGAGGCTGGAGCGGCCGGAACAAAGGTGTAGACGCGTTCCACTAGCGCGTAATAGACGACCGTGAACACGAGCGCGCCCACGACGGCCAGCGCGATCACGGAAGCGCCGAACAGGCCGTGGAGGTGCAGGACGCCGCGTGCGAGCAGGAGGGAGCGCGAAGAGGTGCATCCAGTGGACGAACAGGAACAACCCCATCGTGACGAGATTGTGGCGGTTCTTCGCGGCGAGCCGGCGAGGCAGCTCGCTCGCGCTGCTCAGGTGATCGAACTGGCTGTCCCGCAGGACCGATCGCGGGATTTCGAAGCTGGGCGAGCCCAGCAGCCCGGTGCCTTCACGGACGTCGCCCTCGACCGGAACCATGACCATGGTCGCGAGCAGACAGTTCGCACCCGTCCTGCCCTGCGACGGATAGGCGACGAGGTTCCCGATGAAGTTGTCCGGCCCGATCGACACTCGGGACAGGCGGAACGAGAGTGCTCGAGTAGTCGGCGTTGATCATCGCCAGCCCGTCAGCGACCATCGTTCCACTCGCCGACGGTCACGAGGAATGGGTTGTCGTGCTTCACCATCACGCCAAAGTTGGATCCGGTCTGCACCACCGGGATAGGTCGTACCCGATCCATTGCAGGTAGTGCACGATGTAGGAGCTGTCACCGAAGAGCTGGGGAAAGAACTTGAAGTTGCTGACACGCCTCGATGGCCCGCTGGGCCCAGTAGTGGAAGCCGTACAGCGGGTAGACTCGGTTCGGCTCGAGGGCGAGGTTGAGCAGGCGAGGGACGGTGACCACAACGGCCAGTGTGACGAGCGCGCTCCGAGTAGAGAACGAAGGAGCCGACCAGGGTCTCGCGGTAGAACATCCACTGCGAGAAGGCTTCTCTCGTCGGTGCCGTCAGCTGCGGAAGCTCGGCGTTCAGCGTGGTCGCGGACAGCAGCGGCAGGAACAGGAGCATCAGCAGCAAGTCGACGATGGAGAAGGTGATCTTTCTCACGGCGCTGCAGCGGGCGGGGGGACCGATCGATAGTCCACGCGGGTCCGCTCCCGGGCCGGGGATCCCCTGCCGATGTTCTCCTCGTCCGGTACGGCCTGCCCGGCGTAGAGCGACGAGGAATGGCCGAGCTGCGCGCCGTTGCCCAACGAGGTGTCGATGTCGAGCACCGTCATCTCGCCAACGTATGCATCCTTCCCGATGCTGACCGGTCCCGTCTCGATGTAGCCGGCACGAGCGCGATAGCAGGTGAAGTACGATTCCTTGCGAACCACCGCGTGGTCGCCGATCGTCAGCAGGTCGGTACACACGGGCACGTGAGGGAGTGGATCACGGCGCCCCGGCCGATCCTCGCGCCCAGCGCCCGCAGGTAGAGCACGTAGATGGGCGTGCCGGCGAAGAGGACCAGGGGTTCATCCGGATCAGGGTCTTGACGAGCCAGAAGCGCACGTACCCCAGGCTCCAGATGCGGATTCGCTGCGACGTCCAGCGCCCGACGAGCACCCACTTGGCGAGAATCGGCAGGAGGCAGACGCCGAGGAATTCCCCCAGGTGACCAGAGCCGACCGCGCGTAGTCCTCGACGAAGCCCGAACCGCGAGAGGCCCAGTTGGTGCCTCGAGCCAAAACGACGGCGACGAGGTAGAGGTATGCGAGCGCGCTCAGCACCTGAAGCGCTCCGCAGAGTGCGACCTGCCAGGTTCTGCGCACGGGGGCCCGCCTCTGATGGGAGTCGCAACGGCCGCCGGGGACGAGACCGAGGCCGGCGCCGGGGCCGGCGCCGCGACGGTGATCGCGCCGCCGCCAGGCGGCGGATCGTCGGGTTCCGGTAGATCTCCTTCATGGACACCGGGGGCAGATCCCCCGCTTCCTGACTCGAGCGCAGAAGTGCGCCATGACCATCGAGTCGGCGCCAAGGTCGTCGAAGAAGTTGCTTTCGACCGATACGCGCTCGGCGTGCACGATGTCGGTCAGCACCTCGCAGAGGAGCCGCTCCGTGGGCGTGCTCGGAGTGACGTGCTCGCGCACGGAAGCGGGCGCGCCGGCTGCGCCGGGGTGACCTCGAGCGGCGTGTTCATGACGCGAGCTCTTCGACGGCATGGGCGCGAGCTCGACGGGCGTTGGCCGACGCGCCGTGCTCGTCCGGCGCCACCGGCCGGGCGCGCACCGAGGTGGCCGTGACGATCAGGCCATCGCCCACCACCCAACGACCGGTGAAACCGCCGAGATCGGCGCACGCGACCCGCGTTTCATGGACACGCAGGCGTGCGTCGAAGGTGCCGTCGAGGTGGAGCGTGACCGACACGTCCTCGAAGTCCAGCCATCGCCGAGTCAACGGAAACCACCGCCTTGTAGACCGCCTCCTTGGCGCAGAACAGAATGCGGTCCCAATGCAACTCTCGGCGCGCTTCCGCCAGGGTGAGGAGATGCGAGCGCTCTTCTTCTCTGAGGATGACGTCATGCACCGCACCCGGCAGCGGAGCGTGCGGCTCGGCGTCGATGCCGACTCCGGCCAGCGCTCGTGACCGCGTCACGGCGGCGGCGCGATACCCGGCGCAGTGCGTCATGCTGCCGACCACGCCGGCCGGCCACTGCGGCGCCCCGTCGATGTCCGGCAGGATCGGAGCAGCAGGCACTCCGATCTTCATCAACGCCATGCGAGCGCAGTAACGCGTGGTGGCGAATTTCTCGGCGGCGCTCCGCGATTGCGCCGGCCACCGCGGCGAGTTCGATCAGGAACATCGTCGACTCGGGCACGTCGGAGAAAGTCTCCGCGCACACGAAGTCCGGCATCAGTGCTTGGATCAGTGCCCGACCGCGGCGGGACCTGGGCGAAGCATCAGGCGAGCGGTGCTTCGAACAGGGCGGCCGAGGGGAGTGCATTCGGAGATCCGAGGATGTCGGGAGAGTTGGCTCCATCAAAACTATGGTGTATCGAACTCTATTCGGCCTGATTGTGATGCTAAACCTCCTGGCAGTAATTAGGCAAGAAGACACTATGAACTGCGCGAAAGAAATCGCTCACAGGAAGGTGTTTGCGGGCGCTCGGCATACCTTGTGTTAGCACACTAAACAAACTTTGCCAGGATCGAACTTCACCCGCTCCGGGTCGACGCGAGTTTTCACCACCAAACCGAGCGCATGCCGTTCCGACCCGTCACACCCGCAACGCGTACCGGAATTTGATCATGAAATGGTCCGACTGGAAGTCCCAGCGCGTGTGCGTGCTCTTGGTGATCTGCTTGTAATTGGTGTCGAAGGCCACGAACACATCGCCCTGCCGAAGGAACGTCCAGCGCAATCGCGTCGCCGATCCCAGGGATTGGCTCTCGTTGTCGTACTGGGCCACGTTCGTGATCTGGAATTGCGGAGAGATCTTGAGCTCGAGACGCACCGAATAGAGGAACTGCGTGAAGTCTCCTGGGGCAGCTTGCCGACATTGCGCTCGCCGGAGAGCCGCAGGGTCAGCGCCGAGGCCGGTTGGAGCAAGGCGTTCGCCTCGAGGGTGCGGAGCGTGCCCTTGTAGAAGCCGCCGGAGGACAGGAGGAGGTCGCCGCTGATCCGGCGCTTCTGGCGGAGGCCAGGGTGAGGTTGTAGCGCGTCCACCCGTACTCACCGGGGGATCGTGATCGTCTTGTCGGGCGAGTCGAACACGTCGAACGCTTCCCGAGGGTGGTCGCCGGTCGGCTCGATCGATACCTCGAATCGCTCTCCGCTCTCGAACAGCCAGTTGATCGGGCTGGACGGTGACCACGTAGCTATCCCATTTCCGCTTCTGATCGACCGCCGCGAAGCCGGAGAGCCCATAGGACTGCTCGCGAATCCCGAGGAACGACTCCGGGCGATGGGTGAAGTCCACTCCGGTCTCGGCGATGCGGCCGGTGCGTTGCACGAAACCGAGCGAGGGATCGAATCCGGTGCCGATGTTGAGATACGTCAGGTGCATGGCGAGGGGTCGTTGGGGTAGGCGAGGGTGCCGCCGAACGCGCGCTTGGTGCCCTTGATCCCCTTTCGATCGGTCATCAAGCCCCATAACCCACCCTGCAGGTTCTTGTCCTCGAGGAATTCGGAGGTCCGATAGTTGAAGTCCGTCCCACCCAGCCAGCTGTCCTTGCGATTCAGCGGATCGCCGAAGGTGCCGATCAGCCCGATCGACGACTCGGAGAGCACGTTCTGATAGACACGCACGGCTCCCATGGTCGCCTTGGGCACGGCCAGCTCGGGCACCTTGTCGGTCGAGACCACCAGCGCACCGAGGTTGGTGCTTCCGACACGGCCCTGCAGCTTCCCACCCGCGATCAGAGGCACCTGCTTCCCGTCGTCCTCGTCCTCGCCCGACGGAACGTGAATTCCGATCCGCCGGCTGAAGAAGGGCAACAACGTGGCATCGTCCACGTCGAGCCCGGAGCCGAACTCGAAGATGTCGGAGCCATCCAGGAAGAACGAGCGCTGCTCCGGCAACAGCACGCTGAAGCGCGAGGTTGGTTCTGTCTCAGATCCGCCTCGGTCTCGCCGAAGTCGGTGTTGACGGTGAGGCGTGAAGTCAGGTTGGACCCGATCATCTGGCTCATGTCGAGACTGATCTCGCGGTTCCGGTGCCAGCTGGCTCCCGGCTGGGGCCGCGCCAGCATCGTTGATGAACGAGGGCTCCACCATCAGGCCGATGCCGAGATCGAAGTTCGGAAGGTCCGCGAGAATGCCGGCCTGGCTGGTCTGGATAGATCTCGAAGTCGCGCTTGGCCCCGCTCCACCGGCTCGTCTCCTGCAGCCGCTCCACGTGACGCCTCGACGTTGAAGCCCCAGCTCGTCAGTCCCTTCTTGAAGCTCAGACTCTGAAGGGGAAGGCGGATCTCGGCCGACCAGCCCCTACCGTTCATTACCGTGGCCGCCTCCCAGATGGTGTCCCAGTCGCTGTTGACGTCCATGCCCTGCGCGGCCACGAGCCCGTCGAACTGGCGCCGCCGGGGTTCACGGCGAACACGTAACCGGAGCGCTGGTCGCCGAAGGTATCGAGCACGAACTCGAGGTAATCCTCGTCGCTCAGATCGGAGTCCCGCGCCTTGCTGAAGGACACGATCCCCGCCGGATCGTCGTCGTCGCACTGCGCGCCGATGATGATCTCGGTCTGATGGACCAGCACGCGGATCACCGTGCGGCCGGGCCGGGACCCCGCCCTCGACGGGCTCGAAGGTGATCAGGTTCGGCACCGAGTCGGCGGTGGCCCACACCGCTTCGTTCAACTCGCCGTCGAGCCTGACGTCCCGCTGCGCCGCCGACAGGACGGTGGCGTGCAGCACAGGCTTTCGTCGGCTCGGGCCGGCGCCGCGGTGATGGCGAGCAGCGCCGCGATCACACACCGTCGCTTCTCGGAGGAGCGGGCTACATGGACCGTGAGGGAGGAGGAGCGCTGCGGCGCGGAGTGTTCGAGATCGGACGAGCGGACATGTTTCTTCAATCATTCGATCTTGACGAGCCGCGTCACCTCCTGCGGCAAGGCCCGGCGCGGAAACGCGCGAGATAGACGCCCGCCGGAGTGCTTCCTGCCGGCGTCGTCCCGTCCATCCCAGAGCAGCACCCGCTCGCCCGGAGCCGCTCCCGGGACGGCGGACAGCGCTCGGACGAAGCGCCCGCCGACGTCGTAGATGCGTGCCTCGAGGGCTCCGCCATTTCGCAGCGTGAACACCATCCCGGCGCGGCCGCGAAAGGGGTTGGGAAGCACGTATCTCAGGCCGTCCTCGAACCCGGTCGCCGTCGCAACGCCGTCGGACGAGACCGTGAGGCGGAGCGACCGTTCCTGGACGCCGCCAGGGTGACGGTCTCACCGTTCGAGATCTCACGCGTCCAACCCGGCCCGGCGGTCGGTCAGGGCGATGCGGGCGTCGGCCGGAAGGTCGAAGGTCTCGAACTCGAGCGCGAACTCCCCGGGTGATTCGCGCGGCGCGCGCCGTGAAGTCCCAGGTCATCGTGCGCGCGGGCGAACGAAATACGCGCACGTACTCGTCGCTCATCCGGTCCCAGCGATCCTCGCGGATGCTCAGCCGACGGCGCCGCCCGGCGGATCGGGCGCGCGCGAAACGCACAGAGGGTTCCACCCGTCGTCCGCGACCGGGGCGGTTCCCACCACGAGCGGCTCGCTCGCCCGCGATCCCTCCCGGGCGGTCACGGCGAGTGCCCAGGCCGCCCGGCGGGTTTCGCCGGTCGCGACCCTCTCGGACCGCGACGCCGACTTGATAAGGGACCACGATGCTGACCGAGCCGCGCGCGAGCTTCTTCACCCAGAACGCGGTGCGGGCCTCGATGACCGCGGATTGGTGATGTACGAACCGTTCGCCGGGTTGTAGACCTTGACCGCGCGCTCGGTGAGCAGGGTTCTCGGCGCCGAGCAGCGGAAAGTCGTCGTTGTCGTCGCTCACCGACAGATCGGCGACCGCAATCGGAAAACGGGAACGGATTGCCGAGCTGGTTGTATGCCGGCCGGCCCCCGGGGCCGTCCTCGAGATCGATCTCCGTTTCTCGAGCGCCGGCGTCAACCCGTCCTCGAGAGACGGTCGTCGAATCCGCGGTGATCAGGAAGTATCCGAGTCCCGTTCTCGATCTCCATCGAGTCATCCCGGGCGGCCTCCTCGTAGGTGGAGTCCCCGGGCGACCAGTGGCCCAGCCGCCAGCGCTCGATGTTCGGCTTTGCCGAGCTCGTCGAGCACCGAGGTCACGCGCGTCTGGCGAGGCTGCAGCGGGAACGCGATCGAGGCGAACACACTCTTTCCGGTCTTGAAGCCCATTCGCGCCCGGGAGGAGAACCAGGAGCCGATGAGGCCGCCGATCGCGTCGTAATCATCGGTCGAGGACCCTCCGCCGCGAGCCCCGAACCGGCTTCCGCTGATCACACGCAGCGTCCCGACGCGGCGGTGCCGCCGCTGGACGTGAATCCTCCGCCGGCCAGCCGATAGCCCGCGCTGCTCTGTGCCTGCGACGGCGGAGCCGCCGCAACGATGGCGATCACCGCGGCCCCCACCGCGAGCCGGCGCAGGGCGCCGAGCGATGGGCGGGCACGCACGCGCGAAGCGACGGGGCCGGGATCCGTTCGTCACGAGGGCCTCAGGCCGGGCGGCATCGAGCGCATCCTCGCCGTGGTCCCTTCAGTGGCCGCGGTTCGACGCGGCGGGCGCCCGGGTCTTGCCAGAGCCTGAGGTTCGCCGTAATTGATCGGGAAGAAGGTCGCGGTCATCGCCGGTCGGTTCTGCGGCCGTCGGACGGGCCGACTGGTTCGCCACGTTCAGGTAGAAGGTGTGAGTTCCCGCCGTCGTCCTCGAAGACGCGCTCCGTGTGAAACGGCACGTAGCGCCTGACGCGGAGGTCGGTCGAGTCGATGGTCGCGATGATCAATCCCATGGCCGTGTCGGGCGCCGCGTTCTCGACCTCTCCGATGTTGGCGTGGCACACCACGCCGCCGCCGCTGCCGTTGTCGAGGACCAGCGTGCCGCCCCCGCCACCAGCACCAGTCCGTCCACCGGCGTCGTGATCGTGACCGAGACGATCGGACAGGGTCCCGGTCGACCCACCACCGTCCGAGTCACCGCCCGAAAGGCGATTCCCGGCACTCCCGTGACCGTCTCGGCGGTCTGCGCATGAAGCGCGTAGGCCACCGATACGATTCGCTGGCGGGAGTCATCTCGTCATTGTCCGCGACCGTGATGCCGAGATAGAGCACCGTCCCCACCGCGAGCGCCGCGTTCAACCTCGGGGGTGAAGGGAGCATCCACGCCGCCCAGGAGTACGCTGAAGCGCCCGTTGTCGAGCGGCAGGTGATCGAAGGTCTGAGGTCCAGAGCGGTACGTCAGCATCGTCCTCGTTGGCGTAGATCGAGAAGACGACGTGCACCGGATTGCCGATCGGCTCTCCCGGCCTGAGTCGGTCAGGCGGCCCTGGTACTGGAGGATTTGCGGGACGGCATGAGCAGCGGTGGCGCCCGCGATCAGAAACGCCGCGGCGCTCAATGCGAGGAACGTGCTTCGAAACATTCGAATCTCCAGGACTCCTCGCGGACCGTTCGGGGCCGTCAGGGCGTTGCGGGGAAGTACGGCAGTTCCGCGGCTTTCTTCTTTTGCTGGGTATCCATTTCATGCGCGATGGTGGCGGCGAAGAGTCCGACGAGAGCGGCCGAGCCCGCCCAGACCCACAACGATCGTGACTTCTTCGGTGCAGCGGACGACGGGGTCACCCCGGCGCGTTGCGCGAGATCCGCGCTCTCGGGCGGGGAGGTCGTGCGTGTCCGGCGGCCTCGTGCTGTGCTGCTCTTCCGGAGGCCCCCGGAGGATGCCGATGTCGGCCGGCCGCAGGAACATGATCGAGACGATTGGATCCCGGTGGAACGTCCCGTCGTCCGCGCGCCGATCCCGGTGAAATGACCCACAGGAGACCGATCCGAGCCTGGAAGCGGGCACTCCTTGAGGGTGGCCCGGAAGGGGATCCCCACCTCGAAGCGTCGGGGAAACCGACGCGCGTTCGGTCGTGGCGGAGGGCGGCTAATGGCTGGGCCAACATCGCGACCTGAGCGACGACGACCAATGGAGAAACGAGGACTTGATCCGGGATGATGTCGTGAACGGGGAATACAGAGCCTCTGCCGAGGGGCCGCGAGAGGCAGCATTGATGACTGCAAATTATTGCGCTGGCTCTTGCGTGAGAGTCAACGAGTTCGGCGTGAACTGACCGCTCGACGTCGGTGTCTGTGGAACGCGGTGGTGGCGGGCGCCGGGCGGCACCCGCATGTCGCCTCTGATGCCGCGACCCGCCTCGGATCGGAGCCCGTGTCCGCACCTCGGAGCCTCAGCGTGAACGTCGTTCCGAACCCCACGCGGTTCCGATGCCTCGAGCTCTCCGCCCATGCGTCCGTAGCGAGGGTGGTAGGCGAACGATAGCCCTGATACCGAGCGCCGCCGACGGCGCGCGTCATCGAGCCGTCCACCTGCTCGAAGCCCGGAACAACGAGGGCAGTCGATCGGGCGGAATCCGGGGCCGTTGTCTCCTCGACATCGATGCGCACCTGCATGCCAGTCGGCAGCGGGCTCCTCGGAGCCGCGCGGATGCGCAGGCAGGTGCCGCGCGCGGCGAACTTCACCGCGTTGTCGAGTAGCTCGTTCAGGATCTGCTCCAGGCGGGTGCGGTCGAACCACGCTCGACCGAGTCTCGTCCGCGACCTCGAGCTGCAGCTCGCGCAGGTCCTCGGTAGATGCCGGGGAGGCGCGGAGCGGTAGACGCTTTCGAGCACGTCACGCACGTCTCCACGTGCTGATCAGGACGGGCACACGGTCGCGGGCACACTCGGACCAGAGCAGCAGGTTCTCGATGATCGCCGCGAGCTTGCGCGAGGAGTTTGCCGCGCGCTCTCGAGCAGCCTGCGCACGTCGGCGTCGAGCGCCGGGGTCTCGATCACGGCTTCGATCGCTCCGTGCACCACCGCGAGCGGCGTCCGCAGCTCGTGATTCACGTTGTTCAGAACTCGGACTTGAGACGATCGAGCTCCTTCAGGTGCTCGTTCGCGGCGACGAGGCCGCGGTTCGTTTCCGTCACGCGGTTGAACAGGCGCGTGTTCTCGAGCGCCATGGCGATCATGCGCCAGCGCCGTTTCGAGCACGTCCAGCTCGGCCGTCCCGTACGCGCTGCCGTTCACGCGCGTGCCGAGCGCGATCCAGCCGATGAGCCCGCTGGGCGTCCGAAGTGGCAGGCGAGCACGGCGATGCCCGCCTGGTCGATGAGCATGAACGCGTCCTCGGGCAGCTCCGACACGCGCATCCACACCCGCGAGCCGGTCGAGCGCTGTGCCGCCGCGATCGAGCAGATCGTCCCGGCACGTGGAGATCGCGCCGTCGACGAGGCGGCGATGGAAGCCGTGGCAGCGCACGATCGCGAGCGCGCCGTCGCGTCCCGACGTGAGCCACAGCGCGGACCCGCGACCGCGCCGACCTGGCCCATGAGGTTGAACAGCAGCAGGTCCGTGTGTGTCGAACAGGTCCATCGATACTCGTCAGATCGCGACTCAGCTCGAGCAGCGAGCGCAGCAGTGTGGTCCGTCCGCCTGCTCGCCGGCGGAGTCGAACCGAGCGGCAGGCCCGGCACCGGCCTGGGGTGGCGGAGCGCGCCTGGCCCCGGGGCGGTGCGTGTCACGCCGCCTCCGCCGCCCGGACCGCCTGTCTACCTCGGTGCCGTCGATGGCCAGGAACTGATCGAGATTGAGGAGCCGAACCACCGCGGACACTCGCCGACGAGGGCGCGGGCCAGCGCGCACGTTGCCGAACTGGCGGCCGTGCTCCTCCACCAGCGCGAGCAAGGCCCCGATGCACCGCTCTGACGTCACCAGCGTCACGCCCGAGAGATTGAGGACCAGCCGCCGACCTCCTGCGACACGACGGACTGACAGCGCTCGAGGGACTTGCCGACGCCGAGCGGCCGTCGAGCAGGCCCTCGATGCGCAGCAACAAGTAACCCGGGCCGTCGTGGCCCACGATCGGATGGAATTCGGGCATCGCCTCATGACGGGTCTCCCATCGGAAAGGCCTCGCGTGTGGCCCGGCCCGAACGCGAGAACGGTGATTCGCCGGCAGGCGTGTCGGGGTAGTAGTCCGCCCGTCGCATGACACGGAAGATGATGTCGAGCCCGGAAACCGCGGCCTGCGGGCGCGGCCTGGCGATCTCCGAAGTCGGTGGCTTCGCCACTTGTCCCGGCCGGAACGGTCGGCCGTCGTCCCGCATCGACGAAGTGGCCGACCCGCGTAGCGCCCTGCGCGCTAGTCCGCTGGTCGGACAGTAGAGAGTGATCCTCCGGCGGCACCCACCACAGCTGGAATCGCTTCGAGGGATCGTGGCCATAGCCGTGCTCGGCGATGTTAGCAATACGTAATTGAACGAAGTAATAC